>Ga0307512_10003648_pt1 | contig 17599 bp, 16 predicted proteins | sample 14_EM_MG_FD_200267 | JGI IMG/M metagenome (GOLD analysis project Ga0307512, IMG submission 200267) | Populus trichocarpa ectomycorrhiza microbial communities from riparian zone in the Pacific Northwest, United States - 14_EM | ecosystem: Host-associated > Plants > Roots > Unclassified | place...
TTCCACCCTAAAAGGGCTCCCAGCCACTCTGAGGCTATTCAGGATTGGAACCACACGGAAGGCCCTTTGCTTGGAGCTCAGGCCTTACGACGTGGCGTATGCGCCTTGCCCTCACTACAACAATGATCGCACCAAGCAGCCCCATATACATGTGTACCGATGTCGAACCCGGACGCTTTAAAGAGTAGAGTGCCCCTGTCGCTCCCCGATTTCCCGCCTCATGGTTCGCCCGCCTGGGTGGTCAACCCAGTTACTCTTTACTCGCCTGGGATAATTGTACGCGTGTTTTTTGCCTCCCATATCTGCAGCCCACTTACCCTGTCCCTTCACAGTCGCTCTCGAGAAACACTGGCACACAGTGGATGGTTTGTACATGTGTGTTGACCAGGCCTCCCTGCTCTGCCAGCGTTTCTCAGGGACTCGGGAGTTTGTTACCACATGACTTCGGTTGGGGTGTCATTCGGGGGCATCGGCCCTTCCGTTAGCCGATATTGGTGGTTGATGTCGGCTGTGATGGGACCTCATCACCCAATCCGGGACCGCAGGGCTGATTTTCCCCCTTCTGTTTGGTTTACTCGATTATGCGTGTGGCAACCCTCATTGTCAGAACCCGACCGGGTCGGTCACGTGTCCCGATCGCGGTCCCATTTTCGACCTCGTGGTCCTTTCCGATGCGCCAATCTATTTGCGAAGATGACCCTTGCGACCTGTTCTATTTCAAGAGCTCTGGCTACCTGTCCCTAGCCGGCTCGTTCCTCTTGATTGCGCTTCGCATGTACGTCATTTTCGTCATTTCAACCTTACCAGCTTTGCTAATTCTAGCTGCTAGTGTCGCCGTTTGGAACAAAAGTCGTACCGTTGTAATGCTAACGGTGATGCACGTTGGATCTCTTGTCTATGGTGGGTCCCTCCTGCAGACATTCCGGAGCCTCATACGGAACGTAGTTCTTTTTTTTTTTTTTTTTGAATTCATACGGAACGTAGTTCCTGTAAGGTATCCCACGGGTGAGTAACAAATTCCCGATCGATTTGGGTGTCAAGACAATTCATCTGCAGATCGGCGCCGCGCGGCGACCTGAGGACAGCATGTATACAGCGTACAACATTGAGAGAGGTAAATCTAACACCATTGTCACGCTCATCACTGACATCGTCTTGCTTGCCATCATGTTTATTAGCTTGCTTCGTTCGCGCCTTCGGGCGGTAGGTTTGGCCCAGGCGGCATCCTGTGGAAACAGGTGGAGTGGTGACAGTTCTTTTTAGTCGCTGTACCCTTGTCTAATGTTTTGTCCCGCCTGTAACGGTGTCATTTGGCTACTACTTACCACTGCTGCTGAAGCCCCGCCAATGGTTGGTCTAGAAATTTCCTTGCGCTCCCCATTTTACTCATCGCGATTGCCGTCGTAGGTGTTCATATGTTTGAATACCGCATGGTGAATGACTGAATGTTGATCAACTTGGATTCCGCTTGGTGTATCAGATCCACTCAATCTGCGTTCTTGATTGCTACATGGACGGGAGGCTGTTGTTCACACGCCTTCACTCAACACAGATGTCAACTTCTCTCACTTACCACAATCTCAATCGCCGCGATGAGAGTGCGCCGCTCTCTAGCCGACTTTAGGCCAGCCCCGTCGGGGCCTCCCGAGTACGGGATCCCCTTGCCATTTTCGAAGTGCTCACTATGGCTGTTGTTTTTTTAGGGTGCAACTGAGTTTATCGAGAAGCGGTCACACAACTTCGAAGGCTCGACCGACCTGGTATCTGGGCACATGACCTACGAACAGTCTCCTCCATCGCCGACATCACCAACAAACCTTGATGGATTATGCCTATAGCAAGGTGGCACGGCCTTGATCGTCAACTCACCGTTACTCACATGAGCATTTCCTCCAGACAGCAGGAATAGTTCCGAATACTCGCCTTACTCGTGTGCTTGGTCATGACAACTAACTTGGATTATCAGGAAACAGTTGCATATTTGGATATCGTTTGATGACAGTTGATCATGATGCGCCGCATGCGGAGGCCGTGAGGAGCCATGGCAGTGCTTCCATTCCTTGTGGTTGTCGTAAGTGGTGTTATGTATACCCCTCTCATCCAAAGTTGAAATACTGTGTAAAGAAGGCTCTAAAAAGCGCACATTTCCTCATAGAATTAGGGCCACTTCATTTCTAACCCGTCCTTGCACGAATCATGAATCATATCGTTCACGACGCGCGCGTGCAAACCTCATTGGCCGGGGGACTAAAGGCCTCATTTGGCATGGCCGGAATGTCATATCCTCATCGGGTTGTTTGGCTTTGATTATGCTACCCGTGGTACCATCATTTGGGCATTTTGGGAGCTAATGACAGTGGCCCTCCACGCACAGCATTCGCCACTTACAGTAACGCCACATACAGTTATGTAGGTTTATCGACCCGAGACAGACCACAATAATCCTGTGCAACCTGTGCCCCACCGTTAACTGGCACTATGGATGTTTGCCGAGCGAAGTCGTAGAAATGACGTCGCAAACTCGTCAATGTCAAGTCACTGCGCCGATGGCAGCGATGACCTACTGGCGGAAATAACCATAGTTTGGGCGCTATCTTAATATGTTTTACACCACTAGACCCCTATCGATGTTGACAGATCCATCCCACTCGGTGATCAGGGATCAACGCCGCGCCGTGAACAAATGACTGATCGTCCTACTTTCAAGTCACCGACAGAAACATACAGTACGTAAGAAACATACCGTATGGAGCATGACACAAATCAATCAACTTCAAGTCATCGCGGAGATTTTAGTCTCAAAGAAGCCCTAAGGGCGCTGCCGCACTGATCCCACTGCGATACAGCGTGCGTTCCCTTCCCATGGGTGTTGGCAACCGAGATCGCAACAACCAAGGCCACAAAGGGGATTGTTTTTTCGGGGGGGCTCCAACATTGCCCGTGAAGCCACTACGTAGATTACGGATGTATCGAGTTAAGCAGCCACGGACATCCAAGAACCCCTGCGAAGCTTGCTCGTGGTTTGAATGGGAGGTCCGAGGCATGTCCCTCCCCGGTTATCGAGGAAACGACTCGGTCCGAACGTGGGACCACTGGGTAGGTCGATGGGCCCGAGCGGACCTCGTATTGATTGATCCCTCATCGGCCTCATCTGCGGATGTATTACGCAACCTTCAAGGGTTTGGGAGTGTCAGACGTGACGTTGAATGTAATGAGGGTGGACACATCGGTTTCAATCTCTGCGCCTGCCAAACCTACTGATGGGTCCCAAAGGAAAAGACTGGAGAAAGGTGATGATGATGGGGGGCGACCGGCGACCACCAGGTGAGTCGCGTGTATCAACGTTTCATAAGACTTGTAATGGCTTGGCGGCGTCTCTGGCTGAAGCCATGACATAATCCAACGGACGTGGACATGGGATTGGCTGGACGAGAACTATAAGTTTAGCCGCCGCGGCAGGGCGCAATCAACCAGCCATGCCGCCGGTTCCGCCAGCGCCTTTCTTTCAACCTTTCAGGGAAGATAATGTGATTTGGTTTGCCATGTTACGTGGGTATATAGGTGGGAGCATCACAGGGCGCTAAAACTGGGACTTGCCCTCAAACCCTCCGCCCTTCTACTAGTTTTCGCTCTAATCTTTTCAAGTTTTCCTATCGTGATGGTGAACTTCCGTGATCCTGCTAAGATCGCACGGGATTTCTGTACGTACCCTTCTCCGTCTGGTCCAGGAAATTGGGACCAAATCTTCCTTGTCGTGCTTTTTCACAGGGACCGTCGTGAAGCTGTGGCACACTATAGATGGCCTATTCATGTGAGTCGGCCCTCTCATGTTGACCTCCAGGACTCGCGTAGCTTACCCTGCGTTTTCAGCTGGGAGTTTTTCACTACCCTTGACTACGAATGGAGTATCATCCAAGGGCGTCGCCCCTACCGGTGGACGATATGGGTCCGTAGCACAGCATCTCTATCTTTTCTCCCATCACGGAGCTCCACTCTGATATTCACCAACTATAGATATACTCCCTGACCCGCGTAGCCGCACTCTTGTCCGTGATTGTCAACATTATCGGCTTTGACGCTTCGAGACAGATAAATTGTCAGGTGAGCTCGCGTCCTGCGTCCGCCGGCTTTTCTCTCCATCTGACTGGCCACGATCTCAAGGCCTGGGTCATGTCCGAACTCGTGAGCAACTCTAACATACCAAGGGGAGCGTGCTCAGTGCTCAACGCCTGTTTTAGGCCTTCTCTTACCTCGCCTTTGCTGCGGCTATGTTGTTGGTCGCGCTCCGCACGTACGTCTTCCATACGTTACAATCGTCTTTCCAAAGCAAGGCACTCATCGGTACTGCCAGAGTCATTCTTTGGAACAGGAACAGGATTATCTTCATGATCGTCAACAGCATGTTCTGGACCAACTTTTCATTCCTCATCCAAGGCGAGTCTGTCCTGCAGATGACCGGGTACTGTGAATCCCTTATTAACATGGTTTGATATCAGGCATCGCGCGTGGAGTAAATAAAGTTCAATTATTCAAGTTTGGAACTCCTGGGCTTATTATCTAACCGTAGCTTCGTGGCTCATGGGTGCCTGTACAAGGCAGCTGCGTTGTGAGCAACACAGAGAACAGCAAAGCTACTATTATTACCATGCTGTCTTCCAACGCAGTTATACTTGTCATCATGCTCGTTGGCTTTTTCCGTCGGCGCCCTCAAGGAGTCAATATGTCTGGCTTGATCCAACTACTCTGGACACAGGTGCGGTGGTGGCGTCCCTCGCCAGTTGCGATGCTTACAACTTACTAACGTGATCCCTGATCTTAAGGGCATTATCTGGCTTCTGCTTGCTTTTGTGATACAGATTCCCCAAATGGTACGTTCGGGTGTCTTTCTTGAACCCATCATTGTCTCTCATCGGCGTTTCGCGTCACAGGTGTTCATCTTTTTGAATTTGAATGGTGCGTTTTCGTTTTCTTTCCAGCTCATCGGTGATGATTACTTACCGAATTCGATTCTGGACAAAATATCAGATCCATTCAACCTCGTACGTTCTTATCGTTATGATTTGGGTTAGGTCACTGATTCCTTCGCCTTCTACAACACAGATGTTCCAATCTCCCGCTGTAATCGCAATGGCAATCGGTGCAACGAGGATGTATCGCTCAATTACAGACTTTGGCTCCTCCGACATGTAGGGCATTTCCCCCTTCTTTCCCTCCCTTAGTGTAGTTAATGGTTATCCTAGCTCACAAGATATTCCTCAAAGTCGCGTTGCGACAGATCTCACGCGGATTTCCGTTGGACCCATTCCACTCAGCCGGATGGGCGTGGCAGTGCACACGACCTCGGAGCAGTATCCGGTGTCACAGGCAAGTCAATATGCTTCGTACCTCGGTACGGACGGGCATTTGTCCGACAAACCGCGTGGACTTGGCATCGACGACGATGTTGAGAGCAGCAGGGAGAAATGAGGAATACGATGTAAATGGTACCGACTACCTGTAGCGATATATGTGCTTTTTACTTGTTGTGTGAGTCAGCGTAGCTTGGGGATTCCAAATTTTTGATGGATAATGGGAGATAACCAGAATGCCAATTAATAGTTATAAGTTAGTATAGAAGGAGTTAGATTCGATCGACTCGGAGCTCACCGAGACTTTGCAAAGCACAGAAGCGCACGTGACTTATGGCACGTGTTACCGTGCGACCTTAACGCGGCGTAGGTTCAAGTTGAAGGGTCATCGTAGCATAGCTGCCGAATCAACTCAATCAAAAACTAGCCTTGATATTTCTTCTGCTTCAGCACACCGTGTCAATAACTAGGAAATATGTGCGTTGCTACGTGTTCAATAATTGGATATCCTTCGCGACGCTCGCGTGAGGTCAGTGGCAGGTCACCAGACCACTTTTCCACATTCCGCGGACTCGGACGCCTAGGAAGGCACGCGCAAATGCCCTTCTATCGGCTCACAGTATCTTAACTGAGGATTGGGTCATAGCACTCAATCATCGGTAACTAAAGTAGCAACTCACGCTCATCGCTCTCTTTCCATACAGTGGCTGGTACGAAACGTCACTCCAGTCGTAAACTGGTGGCTCCGGCCAAAGTGAAAAATAAAAATGTACGGGACTCGGACGAGCCTTTGACCCTCAATATAGGCCACTATGTTTCGTGCTTCGTGACGTGGCATGTGCCGCGGGACCACCCTTGCGGGTTTACGGTGATAACGATGAGGTAAGACCATATATATATATGTTCACTGCTGTCAGTTTCTGCAAGGAGTACAATAACCACCCACTTCCTTCTCTATCTCTGGCAGTCGCCTGCTAAGATGGTCAACTTCCACGATGCCTTCGTAACCGTGCAGGATTTTCGTGCATAGACTTTTCCGATTTACGTCTGTAGCCCACTCAACCCATCTTTTGACAGTGGTACTCGTGAGACTCTGGCACGTTGTGGGTGGTGTTTACATGTAAGTTGACATCCCTCGCCGCAGCAAGACGCACGGCTCAATCCTGCTTTTCAAGCTGGGAGTTTCTTATTACGCTGGACGTTGAGTGGAGTGTCGTTCGAAGGCGTCGACCCTGCCATTGGCCAATATTGGTGAGTGATATCGGATAACCTTGGCGTCTGATCAGTGATCACCCGATCCGGAGCCCCAGACTGATCCCTCCCGTTAGGTTTACTTTATTACACGTTTTGCTACACTCACTTCCGTAGCGCTATGCCTCGCTAGTCTTAATCCTATGGCCCAATTCAACTGCCAGGCGGGTACCCTGTCCCACATCCACTCTCCCATAACCACACCCTGACCCATCACTTACCCTAAGGCAGTGGTCCTGTTTCAGCTTGTGAGCATATTTTATATGCGCCCTGAACTTTGGAAAGAGAACGCTTTGTAACTTATTCCTTACTTTCTAGATTTTCGGCTATCTGGCTCTGGCCACTTCTTCCCTCTTGATTGCGCTTCGCACGTGGGTTATCTTCTTTTCTACATTATAGCAGTCTTCTTAGGCCAAACCCTCATTTCATATCAGAGTCGCCATTTGGAACAGAAACGTTATCGCCGTGGGGATAGTGGCCACAGTATGGCTGACTGACGTTGCATTCCTTGTCCGCGGTAAGTCCCTCCTACAGGCGTTCGTGTATGTGTACCCCATATAAACACGGTATACGTCAGGTATCACAATGGCGAGTAACCAATGCACAGTTGATTTGGGACTTCCAGGCGAACTTATCCATAGATCCGCGGCACACGGGTTCCGGCGCGCGGGGCCTGCCTGTCGACCAACATCAGGTCCATCATACCAGTCACCATTTCCACACTCGTTACCGACCTCGTCTTGCTTTTGACCATGCTCGTTGGCTTGCTCAGTATCCGCCGTGACGGAGGCGGCAGGTTTGGTCTGGGAAGCTTCCTATGGAAACAGGTAAACTTATGACTATTCACCTCAGTCGTTGTGCTCTTTCTTTTCCTAATGTTCTGTCTGCCTGTAAGGGCGTCATTTGGCTCCTAATTGCCGCTGTCGCTGAGGTCCCGCCAGCGGTTAGTCTGGGATTTTCTCTGTATCTCCCATTTATTCATCGATCACGCGCCCTAGGTATTTTTATTTTTGAATCTGAACGGTATGTATTCGCTACCCCGCATGACGATTGATTGATCAATTTGATTTCCACCCGTACCACGATATCAGATCCATTCAACACTGTGCGTTCCTGATTGCTACAAGGGGAGGATATTACCTCATGTCTTTTTCCTAACGCAGATGTTTCAATTTCCCGCGCTCATCACTATATCAATGGCCGCAACAAGGATGCATCGCTCTCTGATTGACTATGGGTCGGGGTCGTCCCAAGTGTATGACATCCTTACTTTTTTCGAAGCGCTCTCTCACTTTGGCAGATGTCGTTTTAGCATACAAGAGAGCGTAGTAAGAAGCGGTCGCACAATCTCAAAGTCTCATCCGACCTCCGCTGGCGGGCCCATTGGGCCCAAACTGACGGAAGTGGTCATACATGCGACCCGCGAGCAATTTTGACGGCGCCGACATCACCGATGGGCAGTGGCGATCGGAAAATCAATGTAGATGCGCCTTCAAGTAGCACACTGTGCGGAGTGAGCGCTAGTGAGCCACGATGGGAATTGGAGAAAGGTCCGGAGAAATGATCCCCATAGTAAGAGCTGCTGCTTATTCTTATGTTTTGTTTCTTTTCCCCCCTATGTCGATGTTCGTGCGGTCTTAAGTATATGCTATCTGACCCGTGTGTTGAAGTGTGTGTATAGATAACGGTACGCAGCCTGTTACATACAAAGAGGAATATACCCGAGGAAGCAAACAGGGTCCGCTCACTTCACTACTGGAATAACTTTGGAACACGTTGCCCAGATATATCAATATAACGGGTGAACCACAAATTTTCATCTACGTTGAATCTATCCTGGCCCTGAGTTAGCTGTTCAACACCGAGAGTGGCCAACGCGAATCTCAAATTGATAGTTGTTAACCACATCACGTTGGCTCACTCTCACAACTTGAACGATATGTCTCGCTACCTCTTGCCTCACTTTTGTCGCTCGTTGCCTTCTGCAATTACAGGTGTTCATTTGTCTGTTAGCGCTCTGGAAATAGGTTCCTATCATAGGGAGAGGCGGGCGTTTTGACGAATTTTTGTGACATACGATCCTCATCTTCTCACTCATCGCAACGCCAATTGCCCCATCCACGGATGTACTGCCCTCCCACGAATTCCAGCTCCGAGTCCTGACACAAGCCATTCCTCTCTTATAAATGCCTCCGTACTGTACCGTACTGGTGCCAAGTAGGGCTGATTCTTCTCCCGTAGCTTGGCACTTGCGTAAATGATCGTCTGCCGCCAGTGCCCGCCACCGCAAGCGAAGCGCTTTCGAAATTTTTTTTCTCCATCTGGTAGCTGGTGGTGGATCGCTATAAATGCGTAGACTCGCCCCTGGTGTGCCTATTCTTCTCGGTTGAATGGAGATACTGTAGCCATCCACACCTATCTCGCTGTGGGCGGCATCTGTGGTCACGCATTGGTCAGTGGCCCATTTATGACCTATAGATGGCCAACTGAGTGACTGGTCTATGAATCGAAAAAGACGTTGGGTTTCCTAGGGAGTTTGACTGCGTGGCTAGAAAGTACCGCTTGGGGGTATCAGATTGCAACGGATTGGTGTTTTGTTCGGCACTGGGCGTGCCAGTGACGGGCCGGGTCGGTTGGCACAGAACCTTGCACAGAACTCGGTTTTTTTTTTTTTTTTTTTAATTCAAATCGAGTTTATTTTCATCAATATGCTGCTGGACATTGTACTACCGTTGCTACTTTGTGCGAACTCGGAGTTTGAACCTGGGCTTTCGCGCACGCGCGTGCCACGCCGTACGCACTACCACAAGACCATCATACACATTTACCTCCTCGTCATGATTTTTCCGATTGACGCATTACAACGAAGATATGTCCATTCGACTACTGCCAAAAAAGCTCTTTCTCTTGTGATCTGATCTTGTCTGCTGGCGATTGTGACCACTAGTAGTGGCCGGACGTAATGCTAGGCCACCTACGCTTTTGTAAAAATCAAGGTTGCTACGGTATATTCAATTCGAGACTCAAAGGCAGCGTGAACCCAATGAATCTCTTGCCTTGGGTGCCTCAGAGCTGACAGGACAGAAATGGATTCGGATGCCAAGGTAACGCTACTAACGCACCCATCACAGGGCTGAGCGTCGGGTGTTAGAAAGCACAGGACAAGGCGCAGATACAAGTAGAAGCATTGAAAATTTTGTCTAATCGAAATTTCGCTCTAGCTTTTCGGTCCCCGCCCTATGATACAGGGGATGAATATATTAAATCTCCGCGCTAAGCACGTGGCAATATCACCATAGCTTACATGCCAATGATGCCATGGCACGACACAACCATCATGGCACAACTGGCACACCAACCCTTCACATTCACATTACAACTCGATCACTCTATACAAACGAGGTTCTCCGTGCCAATCTACAGAATCCTGATATCTTGATATGTCAATCACGGCCGATATCTAGCCCCGTGCGCCGTTCGGTGTCTCAGGTATGACACTGTCCGCGGCCAAATAGACGGCATCTCCTTGTTAAAAAGTGCCATTATTTGGTGCTTATAAGCAGCCCCCGTCACCGGCTCCGTACCTCATCCTACTGCTCATCTCCCAGCCTGAGGATGGTAAATTTCCGTGATCCATCTGTGCTCCAATCGGATTCCTGTGCGTACCCTCGATCTTCCCGGCTCCAGGGCTCGCAAAGCATATTATTGTCTTTTGATAGGGGCGCTCATGAAGCTGTGGCACTCTGTGGATAGTATCTACCTGTCGGTCTCCCTTTTCTTCTACGCGTCGTGTATATCAATGCTCCCTACTTAGTTGGGAGTTTGTTACCACCCTCGACTTCGAATGGAGTGTTATCCGGGGGCGCCGCCCGTACTGCTGGTCGATATGGGTCTGTCCCGGCTGGCGCTTCTCTTGGATTTCGTCACTCACACTGGAGCCTCGGGCCGATTTGCTCGTTTGGTAGATTTACTCCTTTACGCGGATTGTCACCCTTGTGTCTATCATCTTGAACATTACGGGTTTGGATGTTACCTCCCCGATCTTCTGTCAGGTATGTGCTTCCGGGGTTTCATCACCTCACGTCCTCGGTCTGATAAACAGCGATTCCGAGGCTCCGATCCCTTTCGAACTCGTAAGTATGCTCACTGATGTGCTTCGGTCTCTAAAGGCAGAAAGCTTAGCACACTGTATTCACTTTTTCAGATATTCTCTTACCTGGCCTTCATGGCCTCTTCCCTGTTGATAGTGCTTCGCATGTATGTCCTCATCAAGATTTCCTCAATGCGATCGTGTTCCCAGGATAAATGCTCATGGGCGCCGGCCAGCATCGCTATTTGGAAAAAAAACAAGTTCATCTTGGCGATTGCAATGGGCGTATGGGGGGTCAACATCCCATTCCTCATCCTAGGTAGGTCTCTCCCAATACGTCATGGAGGCGACCCTGGACCACACCTAAACCTGATTTCGTCTCAGGTATCATACGGGTGAATAAGTTCGAGTCTACATGTTCTTGACTTTTGGCTCATCAAGCTGAAGTTTCGCTCTGCATGGCTGCCTGATCAACATATCTGCGCGATGCTCAATACTGAGGGAAGCAAACCTAGCATCGTCTCTGCACTCGTTACCGACATCTCCTTGCTTCTCATTATGCTTGTTGGTTTGGTTCGCTTGGGCTGTCACGGAGGTGACGCTTTTCGCCTTGGTCAGCTCCTGTGGAAACAGGTACAGTCATCGCTTCTGTAGTGATACTCATTCACCCACATGCTCTCTGACCTTGAGGGTGTCATTTGGCTCTTACTTGCTACCGTCGCTGAGGTCCCGCCAGTGGTGGGTCCTTGACGGTTTTTTTTCTCTTATTAGCTCACCATGTTGGTTCGAAGGTGTTCATCAGTTTGGATCTGAATGGTGGTTTCCATCTTTCTGCAGGCTATCAAAGAAGAGTATTGACCAAAACTGACCCATATTGCAAATACCAGACCCGTTCAACGTTGTACGTTCTTGTTCGCTACGAGTGCAGGTCGCCCACTCGGATCTAATGCCTTGATATAATACAGATGTTCCAGTGTCCTTCGGTCATCGTAATGTCGATAGCAGCGACGCGAATGTATCGCTCTCTGGCTGACGTTGTCCTTGGAAAGGAGATCTCAGAGATGTACAACGTACTACCCTCTTGTATTCGCACTAACGCCAACCATTTGAGTACGCAGCTCACAGGATAGCCCCCCAAGAGGCCTTCGTGTGGTCCCCAGACCCTCACGAGCCCCCGTTGAGTCGGTTCAGTTCAACCGGACTGGGGGAGCGGTTAACGCAGACAACATGCAGTACCCAGGGATAGAGACGAACCTTGATGGGCCTGTTGGCTCGTGCATCAACATGGAAGGACCGCTGGGTGTCCAACCCCATGAACTAGTCCCCTATGACATTGAGAGAGATGCGGAGAATTGACTGGCATGGCACAGCCTGATATATTGGAGTTATTAGTTCACGTTTCTCTGCGTCGGTGAACCCCGGAGCATCGCAGGTTGGCGTATGGTCAAGCTGTACTGGGTACTTATAGCTTATAAGGTGATCAATGGTGGCATGAAAAGGGGATGACTTTTGTAGGGAGCTTGGGCGGAATGACCTAGCAGTGGGTTCGAAAGTAGTTCTTGAGGAGAAGAGGCCACGTTCCCGAGAAAGCGAGAACGCGCGAGAGAGAAGGGCGTAAGGCAAAGGTGGTGCGAGAGGCGCGAGAGGTACGAGGCCGTAGCGAGCGGTCTTGAGACGGCGGCAAGGCGCAAAGGCGGTCGGCTGAGAAGAACAAACGGCGAGAAAATCATAAAAGAAGGCAGAACCAGAAAGACAAGTGACGGCTCAGCAGGCTCGGTTCGTCGTCGGATGGTCGGTCGATAGCGAAAGCACATAAAAATGAAAGAAGAGGGGGAAAGTGGGCCGCAGGTGCCTGCCTTTAACGAGGCCGGGCGCGGGTTTTGTTTATACGCGAGTCCGAGACTGTAAGAGACAAGTATTCTATGCGCAATGGTAGGCTAGAGGGAGGGAAAGTGAAAAGACAAACTCGACGATGGTACTGCCGGCGAGAGACCCGCACGGCGCGTAGACAAGGAACAGGGGTGTCCGAAATGCAGGAAATTTTACTAAATAGTCGTGAAGTATGTGACAGAAAGCACATGGGAGGCGAGGGCGAGTGAGGTACTATGGCGACGCTCGATGTGAGAGCAGATAATCTACGGCGAAAGGATATAAAAACCCATACAAAGAGAGTCCTCAATGATCATATCCCTTTCTAATAACGATGTGGACCAGACCAAGGCCCAACTTGCGAGGGGCCATGAGTGACATGTGCTATGTGGAGCGGCAGTCTTGTCGAGGCAGCACATGCTTGTGACGTTGGCCAACAAGGTTGGGCAATCCACAAGTTCTCGGCTGTGAGGATCGGGGCGTGACAAGAGGGGCAACTTGACTGTTAGAGGAAATGTGCCAATCGTGTAGCAATAAGGGCAGAAGACGAACGATTGGAGGCGAGGCAAACAAGACAAGGGTGCAAGTGGGTGAGATGAAGACGTCGGGCTAGAGAACGTCACGTGTCGGGCAGGGCACACAGGTTCGAGCACTGTTCGAGCTCAGAGATTATGCGGCATGGCTCGCGGTGCTCGTTTCCGACGCTGCAGCATTTGGTATCCTCCGGTGGTTGATCAGTGCGGACAAAAAAACGAACATGTAGTTGAAAATCCGGCATTTTCTCGGTGCGGAACTGCGGTGGTGTTGCCTTCGGCCTCGGCCTCCGGCAACGAGCTTCCTTTGGTGGCGTGGTAAATAACGTAATCAAATCCCTGTCCTTCCGCTGTTCCCACGACGGTCAGAACTCAGATCCGAGTCGGACACCGACACTGGCCCGGGTCAGCAGCCACCCACACCACAAAGTGTTTCCAGGATTTGCACGCGGTACCCCCCACCCCCGCACACGATGATCCTTTTTGCTACGATAGATAACAACGAAATGCAGCTTCCATTCCTATCGTATCCGGGTCGCATCATGTAAGGGCGCTGGGCGCTCTATCGAATCATGGTGCCGCCCATCCATATGTCACATGGAGCATTTTGTCCATCGTACTGTATATATCAGGAAGAGGAACCGGGTGCCTCTCTTCATTTGCCCGTAGCACCGCGAGTTGCTTTAAAAAACCTGTCGCTCTTTACTATTATTCCCCCCGCTGTCAAACGCTTCGCGATCGCTGGCCCAAGATGGTCAACTTTCGCGATCCCAAGGTCGTCCAGTTGGACGCGTGTGCGTGATCACCTCTGTCGGTCATTCCAGCGCTTTGAATGCTAACCCTCGTTTTCTGACAGGGGCACTTGTGAAGCTTTGCCACGCAGTGGATGGTCTTTATCTGTCAGTCCTCCCACCAGTGTTAATACGTCCGTCCACTTAAAACCAACATTCCGCTTTCAGCTGGGAGTTTTTCACCACTCTTGAGTACGAATGGGGTGTCGTTCGAGGGCACCGGCCGTACCGTTGGTCAATATGGGTCTGTAATGCTTTTGAATCGCTTTGACGTTCCTTGCCCAACGCCAGAGTCTGGGACTCATATGTTGCTTCTCGGTAGATATACTCTTTCACGCGGCTGGCCGCTTTCGTGGCAACGATCCTGAACTTTGTCGACCTTGACGTTACTACTCCTTACAATTGTCAGGTGAGCGCCTATCCTACGTCTACTTTCTCACACCTGCCTTCTGACTGGCCACGATCCGAAGGTGTTAATCACTTTCGAACTGGTAAGCATGCTCACCAATGGGCTCCGGTCTCCAACGGGTGAATGCGTAACATCTTATTTTCCCATTTCATAGATCTTTGGCTATTCTGCCTTTGTCGCAGCATCGCTATTAGTAGTACTTCGTATGTATGTCCTTTTCTTTCGTTCGTATTGTTTTTGTCTACTTCTGGCGCTCATGCAGGCTTCTAGAATCGCCATTTGGAATAGAGACAGAGTTGTTAGGGCAATTGCAATCAGTGTATGGGCGATTAACATTGCATTCCTGATCCAAGGTAAGAGTCGCTCCGTTCCGACCCTCCCGTATGCCGGAATCCCTTACAAAACATTTTCGGTGTCAGGGACCGCACGGGTAATCATATCATTTAATTGTTTTGTACCTTCAGGACTTACCCTACCTCCAGCTCCGCGCAAAATGGATGCCTGAGCAAGAAGGCTGTATAGTGGTCAACACCGAAAGCACCAAGCTAAACATCATTGTCACTCTCATTACCGACGTCATTTTACTTCTCATCATGCTCGTTGGGTTGCTCCGCATGCGCCGTTATGGATGCGGCAAGTTCGGTCTGGGACACCTCATGTGGAAACAGGTTTGATTCTCGGTAGCCCTGGCGCTCTTCTTTCGTTGATTCTCTTTTCTCCCCACAAGGGTGTCTTTTGGCTCTTTCTTGCCACCATTGCTGAGGTTCCGCCGGCAGTAAGTTCTTCAAGGTTTTTTTTTCACCTCTTCCCACCTTATCCCTTCGCTACGCTCCAGGTATTCGTTTCGTTGAATCTGAATGGTATTCCTTTCGTCTCCAGTCAATCGATACAGAGTAGACTGAACTCAATTCTCCTGCCCACATCAGATCCGTTCAATCTGGTATGTTGAATCTGCGACTATTAGACGCCGATTTTTAACTCCATCCCACCATAAAGATGTTCCAGGTGCCTTCGATGACAATTATGACAATCGCTGCGACTCGAATGTATCGATCCCTGGCATACTTTGCCTCTGAGACCACCGATATGTTAGACATACTTCCATTCCTATTTCTCCAGGCTGATCGTAGTCCGTGTCCTTTCAGAGTCTATGATAGTCCGCAAACAAGTGGTCGCATATTCCCGAGGGCCAAGGGCACCCCGCAAGCGCGTCTCTCGGTCACTCGGATGGAAGTCACTATGCACACCGTCTACGAGCAGTATCCAGCGTCGGAGACAAGCCACCCGAGCGATGACTCGTGTACCGTCGTGGATGAACAGCTGCGGCACAACCCGCTCGCAAGGAGCAGCGACGATATTCTCGAGAGGGGGACAGTGAACTAAGCCGCTGGACTAAAATCCGCAATTTGGGACTGAATGCTTTTGTACTTGCCTTGTTTAAACTTTGATGGGGTTGGCACAGTCGTGGAGAGATCTCGCGCGTGCGTAGTAGTAACTTACATGATAGACGCCTGAGCGACGTTGGGAAGAAACGGATAAACCGACCATGAGGAGTTAAGTCGACTGAACCTTTTACAGAACTGCCAGTGGGGATAATGGTGGCCTTCGCGGAGGAGAGAAAACACCGAAAGCAACGAGTGAGACGAAAAAGGGGCGCAGGGTGTTCCGCCCATTGAGGTCGAGGAGGGTTCCTTCTCCACTGGTTTTTCTCGTCAAATGGTCGTACTCACGTTCGTGTCACTGGTTACAGTGTATTTTTCAAACTATTGAGTACAAAAAGAGCCCAGTGATATGACGAGAATTTACGTCAGAAAGAAAGTAGGAGTTCATTATAACCAGGGATGTCGCGCACAGCACCAGGTCCACCGTTGCAGGCTGGCTCATGCACTACCCTATACCTCACCACATAGTTGAACGCGCCGTAACAGCGAAGGATTACCCACCCATCGTCGAAGCTCTCGAAGACTGGCGAGCGATTCTTCACTACGATTTAAGGGGCACACCTTCATTGTAACGAAGACTGGGCCTTGGAAGCACCGGATTGTGGGCCGAAACCACTGTTCATTGCGACTCACGAATGGGCATGTGCCATGCCGCACGTGGCACACGAGGCTGGCAATGACCGGGACCTTGTAGAATACCACTAGTCCCCAGTAATCTCTGTTGGCAGCGTGCTGACTAGAACGATGCCTGGCGTCTAGACAGCAACTTGAAGCGAGTGAGGTTCTCCAGTGAAATTATAGGAGCGGCGAGGTATATGCGTTGGATTCGACGGTTGCTGTCGTACTTAAATGCAGCGATAAGCTCGAGCGTCGCGTGAGTCTCCTAGCAGACTGTACTAATGGCTATGAGCGATGCTGAGGTGAATGAGGTAGCGCAGATGCGAGGCGAGTGAGCGGGGCGAAGACAGATGGTGGGAGTGCACGCAAGTCGATGGGGATCACGCACACACAGGGAAGATAGAGAGGAATCGCAGATGGCATTGCCAGCCCTTCGAGGGTGCGATTATATAGTCCTTGAGCCAAATGAAAGCATGTGGAGCACTATCAAGTGACTCCACTGCGGTGAGATGAACGCGAAAGTGGTAACGTTGGCAAAGAGGGAGAAACAATAGAGGTAACTAGGGCATGAGACGCCCGGGACATGTGAGGGTCCGTGCTCAGGGGCACTGAGTCCAGAATGGTAAAGGGGTTGCAGCGACGCCGCCCTACTTGGGAACAAAATGAAATTAGTATAATCAAATGCCATGATCAAGAAAATGTGCCGGAGGCGTTAGAAATCAAAGTGAGACAAGGGGCCGCACTCAGCGTTGCCCCCGGTCATTGCGCACCTCCTGCGCACCTCCCAATGCAGCGCAAGCGCACCTCGGGCTCAGCTCGAGTGCACCTTGGGCGCACCTCGAGTGCCGGGTCGCTGCGTGCGTCCCTCGTCACCCTCAAATTCCAACATGTACTTCTGGACGAAGAGGAAAGAGATTCGACGTACAGGCTGTACAGCACTACTGTAGTACCATACTGTGTATGACAGGAAGGAAATAGTCTCGTCGGCGGAATTGTTGAAGTTGGTCTACCACGTCGGACGGACCAGAATCTCGGATTCGGAGAGATCCGGTATTGTCAACAAGTCCCGTTCGCTAGTTAGGGCCAGGGGTCTCACAGAAGGATTCACCACTTTGTCACCTCTATAACTCATGACAGACAACTGTATCAGCCATTCTAACATTTGAACACAGTGTTCAAACCCTAGCACCCGCCAACCCTGTTTCTACCTACTTTACTGTATCCATGGGACAATGACGTAAGGTGACC
>Ga0307512_10003649_pt1 | contig 17580 bp, 21 predicted proteins | sample 14_EM_MG_FD_200267 | JGI IMG/M metagenome (GOLD analysis project Ga0307512, IMG submission 200267) | Populus trichocarpa ectomycorrhiza microbial communities from riparian zone in the Pacific Northwest, United States - 14_EM | ecosystem: Host-associated > Plants > Roots > Unclassified | place...
GACCAATACCGAGAACGGGGTGACAGAATGCAGATACCTACAGAACACTCCCGAAAATTTCCGAACAACCAATGTACCAAACAACTGATGGCAATCCGATTGTGTGTACCTTTGTGATGCACTGCACGGGATGCAAATGCTTAACATCCCTTCTTACCGGATGAATCGGCATTGTGCGGTGCGGGTTCACAAATGAAGCCTCTTACTTACCAAGACACCTCAGGGCCACCCGAATGTTTCAACTGAGCCCTCGGTCGGATGGCCGTATGGTTGAGTTAGAAGAGTATTCCCAAGACTGTTCGAGGAGAGTCAGATCATCGGGTCACTCGTCAACGACAGGACGATCGATCCGGTCGCAAAAGCCACTTACCGTCGTCTCCCACTCGAATGTGACATCGTCATCGTCATCATCATCAGAACCTATCGCGGTAGAAGGGACATGAATAGACAGTAGGATTTGCTCAGGGACATGCGACACTCACCATCTTCTTGCCAGAATTTCGGGACGAGCGGGACAATCAATTCCCCCCAATCATCAACACATTCCTTCAATCCGTCAAGTACGGTCGATGCAGGTGGCCGTCTCCCGGGTTCTTGAGCACGTTGGTCAACCCAAGTTGCCACTAGTAGCCCCCACAAGGTGTCGGGAAGCCCCGAGGGTGGTTTGTCTGGCCGAACCCCATTCATGACTTTGAGCATAACCGTCTCATAACGAGGGACATCCACGAACGGGATACATCCCGTGAGAACCTACCGGGGAGCGAATCCAGTATCCCAAATGGGAAAGGGCGTGCGCTCACCTCAAGGATTGTCATCCCAATCGCATACATGTCCGTGTACTTAGAGGGAAGCTGTTTCGTGAGCTTGCCAGTGAACCCGAACCTATCAGGGAAGAGCAACTCCGGCGCCATCCACCGAGTCGTGCCCTTCACTCTACTATCGGCGGCCCAGTGATGGCCTTACTGGTCGTTCCATCAACAATCGTGGCAAGCCCGAAGTCCGCCAAGCGAGCGCGGCACTCAGAATCTATCAGGATGTTGACCTTGCGGCATCATGTAGCGTCGTCAAAAACTGTGCAGTAAATCAAGAACTCACTCCCTTCAAGTCTCCATGGACAACATTGCGCTCATGCAGATACTCCAACCCGGCCACTGCACCTACGAGCTGGCCAAAAAATCAACGTGACACAAGAATATCGGTCTCCTTTCACTCACGAGACGAAAGCGATTGTAATCCTGGTTGGCCTTGATAAACTCCATGATATTCCAGTTTTCCATTCGTTCTGAAGCGATAGAAATGGGCAAAGGCGCAAAAATGACACCTACAAACGGCAAGACGTTCTCGTGTCGAAGCCACTTCCATCCAACGACTTCTTTAACGAGGAACTATAGGTGCAGTGTAGGCAATTGCGTTGATCTCTTTGGATCAAAGTTACTTACCTTGTGTAGCTTCTCTCGTTCCGGTTGGTGGCGACGTTGAGAACTTTTATTACAATGGGGCGGCCGTCAAAGGTTGCCTTGTATACGTTCGAGTAACCTCCTGAGGCAAAGGGAGCAGGATCACGTTCAACGAGTGCCGGCGGAAGCGTAAACGAGGATGGAAGTACGCCAAAGGTACCGCACAGCTTTCGCAGGTACCCCAGATATTGCTTGCGTTTTCGTTCGTGAAGACCACCATTGCCAAGAGCCTAGACGGGTGGTGATAAGACCTGATATCATACCTTTTGACATGGCACACCTGATCGAACCTATCAGCAAATTCTTGTGCCTTCTCTCCCCGATCATTCCCCTCCAAAGTCCCGCACTCCCGGAAGAAATCCCTTAGGTCTGCCTCTATGGAGAGAGATGACACGAGCAATTCGCGTAGAAGTCCGATCACTTCCGTCATCGTTGGCCGCTGAGCAGGGTCCTGGTGCCAACATTGGACCGTCATGTCTCACATCGAGTCCGTAAGACCTAGTTCTTGCGCCTCCGGGCGAGACGGGCGTTCGCCTTCCATAATCCTTGAAATAATAATCACCGGGGTTGCGAATTCACTGAACGGAGGCCTTCCTGTAAAAACCTTAGGCGGGATGAAGGCATCAGGTGAATAATCCATTCCTCCGCTTCTAACATTATAGGTGGTAAGGAACGCGGACCAACCTCTATCACGACCATACCGAAAGCGAAAACGTCTGCTTCCCATGTGATTTTGCCACCTCCCTCGAGGATCTCCGGCGCGGTCCATGCCGCAGTACACCCGTCTGCCTGCGTTGCAGAGCTAATTCCGCAGACAACCGAGGCAAACCCAAAATCCGCCAGACGAGCGTGGCCATCGTGACCGATGAGGATGCTAGGTTATCAGTGAGACCGAAACTACCGAAAGGAAACACCTACCCCATTCAAATTTCCGTGTACGGCGTGGTTCACGTGAAGATAGTAGAGACCTTCGGATACGTCCGACAACTTGGGAGAATAACGTTGTCGGTGAAGTGCGATTACAGGAGAGGACTCACCAGGCCAATCCGAGTCGCAACTAGATTTCTCTCGACGAACTCGATCAGAGTCCCGTTCGGCATCCACTCCGAGATGAACTGCAAAGGGTCTGTCGTAACGCCGATGAAAAGGACAATGTTTGGATGTCTTAACATTTTCCAGATTGCGGCCTGTTTGGAGAACGACTGCAGCGCCTACAGGTGTTCTTGAGTGAACGCGATCAAGGCATGCCGTCCCGACTACGAACCTTCTTGAGGGTTTGATCTTCGTTCAGGGGAGTTCTCAAACACCTGATCGAGACTTTCTTGTTGCGATAGGTGCCTTCCCATACATCGGTAATGGCACCGCGGGCGATTGGACTATCACCCACCCTGGCGAGTTGACCGGATATGATGGTAGGATCGCGTGGTGGCCGCAGATTGCTTGTAGCTTGTTTAGACATTCTCGTGCGACCACGTCGGTGGTGGGGATGGAACCGAGGGCCTGTGGAGTCTGGTTCGTAAACTGATGAAAGACCGAAGGGACGGCATGTACTTTACCGAGGAAGTTCACTAGCCGAGCCAACTCAGATCCCCTAGTCAAATACTGTTCCTTTTCGTCGTACTGAATCAGGCAGTAAAGATTGCGCAGGGGATCAGGGGAGGAAGTGCCGAGGGTGTATAGGCGTTGTAAAATCCGAGAGGTGGACATCGGGGGAAGATAGCCTCGGGGAGTCCAGGGGTAGCACGAAGGTCGTTGAAGGCGAAGATAGCCTCAGCGTCACCACGAGGCGAAACCACTATCGCTGAAAGACACCACAAACAATGTTCCAACAAACGTGATCGTTCTCCGCCTCCGATATCCGTCGCGGTCGTGTAGCCACAGCCGCTTTACCTCAATCCGTCCAACAAGCATCGATCCAGGTCTACTCCGACCAATTAACACGCAGAGGACAAACACTGTCCAGAGCCCACCCACTTCCAAGGCAAACACCTATTGGGTTAACCCGCGTCCGGGTATGTCTCCGCCGCATCTTTTTGTTCGTCAATTGTGTGGACCATCCCCGATAGTTTCTAGCCAGTTCCTGGCTTCTTCCCTAACCCCAGCACCGCTCCTGTTCCCGACTTCTCCGAACTACCTGCGACACTTCCTCAGCCCGCGTTCGCGTCTGTTTTAACCTTTCCGCCCTCCATTCCACCTCCTGAACGGATGACCCTCTGTTGTCCGGAATTTTTGGTGGTTCGCCCCGACCTCTTCCTTCTTGACAACCGCCTGCTCTCAATCAACACCGACCGTGCACTCGGGACTCTTGATGGATCCCGCCTCGTTCATTCGGAGAGATCTTCGTGGACCTAGGCTCGCGCCACCGTTCTACCTGTTGAGATCATCAGGAAAACTCCACGCTGCTTTTCATGCTTTCCGCGCTTGATCGCGGTGGATCTTGCTTGATGATCTCGTAATTTCCCCGCTTTTTCCGCTTATTCTGCTTTTCCAAGCAGAAAAAGCAAATTTGCGGTTTTCCTGATGATGTTCTCTGCCTGCTGCTCCGCTGACACCGGAGGAATGTATTTACTATATTGCACGAGACCTGGCAGAAGTAGGTAAATATACATTGTCCCTATGTTACATCAGGCAGCAATTTTCCTGGTCACGAGCGGCTGGATTGTTACTTTCTTTGCGCGGCACTGTCGTTTCGAAATGCTGCTCGAGATCCTCCGGTGGAACCTCATCGACATCCCCCGCAAGGTCGATGACGAGGGCCGCTGTATAGTTGAAACCTGCAGCTGCGGCGAAACAGTACTTCTGGACTCTTCCCCCGGCTTCTAACCTCACTTCAGAGGGAACCGTAACGCGTGGTGGCTGCTCGGCTTGTCCTCGACCTCCCTCATAACAGTTACCTCACGTCAGGAGCTTCCCAGAGGAGGTGAGAGCACCAAACTGGTCGCTGCCGACGACAACGGAGGTGATAGTTCGGTTCTGAAGCTCCGGGATGATGATCGGAAGCATCTCCGGGGTAGTACTGCGTTCTCCCTTGAGCACCATGGAGGATGACCATGCGAAGAAGGAGCTGCGACGCCCTGAAAGCTAAGCATTAAGATATCTTAGGCACGGAATTTAGAACTTATCAAGGCGATGTGACTTACGTGGGTAATGAGCATGGTATCCGATAATAATTCCACCCGCGCCGAGCTCTTCTTGCCATCGTTGCCCGTTGTCGTGTAGAAGGCCGGGTGCTCCCTGACCTCATCCATCTCAGAGAAGTTTGACAGCTGCATGTCACGGTTCAACAACGGGTGCCAGATCATCCGTGCACCCTCACTCACATAATCCCAGGCCCAGGTGCCGCGCTCTACCCTGTATGCCTTGAGGACATGACCTTTGTTCGTCAACCCAACGAGGCTATTCCCGCAGGCCACAATCATGATCAACTTGGTCTCCTTCTTGCGCTCTTTCTCTGGGAGCCCGGTCATTGTAGATGAAACGAAAATCTCACGCCGCTCGCGTTACCGTTCTATCTACCGAGCTATTCTCTGCCTGCCGCTACTCTGACACCGAAGAAATGTATCTACAACATTGCACGAGATGCGGTATGAGTAGGTAAATATAAATTGACCTTTTGTCACACGAGGCAACAATTTCCCCGGTTACGAGTGATCTGGGCTGTTACTTCCCTCGCGCGGCACTGTCATTTCGAAATGCTGTTCGAAATCCTCCGGCAGAACCTCATCCCCCGCAAGGTCGATGACAAGGGCTGCTGTATGCATTAAACCCGCAGCTACGGCGAAGCAGTACCTCTCGACTCCTCCTTCGGCCTCTAACCCGTGGTCAAACCTCACTTCAGAGGGAACCGTGACGTCTGGTGGCCAAGGGCTCCGTGCTTGAACTTGTTCCTCATTCGTGTACCCTCCCGGAGACCCGACAGGAAGCTTGCCAGGGTCACCAAGACCCAAAGCTCCATTAGAATAGCTGCCCCACGTCAGGAGCTTCCCAGATGAGGTGAGAGCGCCAAAGTGGTTGTCGCCGACGACAACGGAGATGACGGATCTGTGCTGAAGCTCCGGGATGATGATCGGAAGCATCTCCGGGGTAGTTTTGGGTTCTCCCTGGAGCACCATGGAGGATGAGTAGGCAAAGAATAGGTAGCGTTGTGTAGACAGCTGAACAGTAAGGCATCTTATACATGGGATTGAGAATTTATCGAAGCGATGCAGCTTACATGGGTTATGAGCATGGTATCCGATGACAATTTCACTTGCGGTGATCTTTTCTCGCCATTGCTGCCTGTAGTCGTATGGAAGGCCGGGTGCTTCTTAACCTTGTCTATCTCAGAATAGTTTGGCAGCTGCATATCACGGTTCAAGAACGGGTGCCAGATCATCCGTGCACTCTCACTCACATAATCCCAGGCCCAGGTAGCATCCTCCTCTTCCAATCCGTCCATCTTGAGGACATGACCTTTGTTCGTCAACCCAATGAGGCTCCCAAGACAGGCCACAATCTTGATGAGCTTGGTCTCCTTCCTGCACTCTTCTTCTGGGAGTCCGGTCATTGGCAAGTCAGGTAGATCAGAGGGAATGGGAAGTCTAATAGGGTCCATTTTCGTCTCCTTGGCGCGGCAAGGTATAACCGTCCCGCCATTGGGTACAGTGGCCCTCGTGGATTCGACGTTAACTAGTTTGGCCATGGCTTCATCATATCGGTCCATGAATTCCGACCACACATACACATCTCCGGATCTCGTAAGGATGGCAGAACAGAACGCACCACATGCGATCTGAATGGGCGTCGTCTCCGGAGACGAACAGTCAAGAAAAGGAGAGACGAGCCGGTATGGTCTTCCCCAGGATTGAAAATTCCAGGCGGTGGAATTGGCATCCAGAATCATCACAGAACCACTGTTGCAGCTGAAGTCAAGGGAGAGGGTCCATGGTAAATATGTGCGCGAATTCTTGTTGTGCATCAATGAGTTGATTTACCTAATAGCGCGCGTTGGACCCGGCAGCTGGAGCTTCAGAGGTGTCTTGTTGGTTGCTAGGCCATTGCCCCCCAGTTCCAAACCCTCATTCAGTGTGCCTGGGATCGTGAAGGGTTTATTGCGACGCATTATCAATACCCGGAGACCTTAGTACAGAACGAAAAGGATCAGAAGCACCCACCCCAGACGTACACACTACCATCAGAGCCAAGCGCATGGATAGCCCTGTCGATATGTGGGGACAATAAGATATGGAGGTGTTTGTTAAGGTTAGGAATGGGGTTTGCACTGACTCGGCACTCGCTGCCAGGCTGACCACACGGACACCTGGAAGGTGAAGTTCTACCGGAAAAGGAACATCCCCGCGGCTCGTCCTTGGAAATCGTGGTAACCCAAGTCGGCCTTTGCCCTTCTCTCTGAATGGTTCCAGCGAGCATGCATGAGCGCATTAACAAACAAATGAGCACCGTAACATAAGAGAATAAGGTCACGCACCCCCAAACGAAAACTCGTGGATTTCTCAATCTCTGGTAGATGAACTTCCACCTACTCGTTCTGGCCGTCCCCGACACTGGGAAATTGTAATCGACCGCCAGCTTTCGTTTCCAGAATGTTTCATCAGTTGCAACGAGGGCGAAGAACCTGTTGGTGCGGCCAAGGGAAACCACATCCTTGACTTCACAGAAGGGTAGGATGTTGCTGGCGAAGACCTTGACTGGGATATCCGTGATTGTAATCCACGTCCACAGAGTAACCATCCTGTAGCTGCAGGAAGCATGTCATGATGCTCGTTCCATGAAGTGGATGGAAACACTGGCCATTCGCGTGCTATTCTGACCACCTCCGTCATCGTTGGTCGCCGAGGAGGGTCCTGGTGCCAACAACAGACCGCCATCTCCCATACTGAGTCCGTAAAACCAAGTTCTTGCGCCTCCTGCGGGCGAGCCGGCCGACCGCCATCCATAATCTTTGAAGTAATGACCGGGTTTGTGAGTTCACCGAATGGATACCCTCCCGTAAAAACCTTAGGCGGAGCTCAGATGTCAGACAAACAATCCGTCCGTCTACCTCCAACACCAGGTGGGGCAAGGGACGAGGACAAACCTCTATCACAACCATGCTGAATGCAAACACGTCTGCTTGAGGTGCGGTTTTACCCAGTCCCTCGAGGATCTCTGGCGCGGCCCACGCCGCAATGTATTCATTGGCCCTGGAGTTCATTCCGTGAACAATCAATGGGAACTCGAAATTTAAACGAGCATGACCGTCGTGATCGACGAGAATATTAGGCTAGCCGAGGGTTATCGACGTGGCCCAGGACGATTCGAAGGAAATGCCCACCCCTTTCAAGTTTCCGTGTGTGATGCGATTTGCGTGAAGATACTGGAGGCCTTCGGCTACATCCAACAGCTTGGGAGGGGTCGCATCATCTGTCAAGTGCGATTACAGGGAAAGACTCACCAGGCTGATCCGCTTCACACCTGGGTTGTTCTTGAGAAACTCCAGCAGAGTTCCATTTGGCATCCACTCCGAGACAATTTTCAAACGGTTTGTTGTGACGCCAATGAAAGGGACGATGTTCGGGTGTGATAACCTTTTCCGGGCGATGGCCTCTTTAAAGAAAGACTACAAGGCCCATAGGTATTCTTGAGTGGACGCGATAAAGCTGTGCTGTACCGACTACGGACCTTCTTAAGGGTTCGATCATTGCTCAGGGGGGCTTTCAAACGCTGGATTGAGACCCTCTTGCCGTGATACGTGCCCTCCCATACAACTGTGATGGCACTACGGCCGATCGGGCCATCACCCACCCTGGAGAATTTTCCAGATGCGATGTATGAGGATGGTAGGATCGTGTGGTGACCGCAGATGGTTTGTAGTTTGCGCAAACATTGTCGAGAAAGGTCGTCATCGACGGAAATGGCACCGAGGGTCTGCAGAATTCGTATCGTCACTGGACAAAGGGTTAAGGGAGGGCGCGCACCTCATCGAGGAAATCCACGAGCCGAGCCAACTCCGGTCCCTGGAGGCTTGTCAGATACTGGTCCTGTTCGTCGCGCTGAATCAAGGAACGGAGGCGACGCGAGAAGTCGAGAGAAGAAGGATCCAGCGAGTAGAGGCGATGTAAAGTCCAAAAGGTAGACATTGTGGGTAGATCCGCCTCGGGGGTCCTGATAGAGACAACGCGGAGCTCGGATGCCTCGTGGTGTCCTCACGGTTGCCACTCGGTGCGGTGCCACCACCTCTAGAGGAAACGTGATAGTCGGTCTTACACCGCGGTGGGACCGGAGCGGAGGTTTCCAGCCTGTCGAATCCAACTGACAGGCGCGCCGCTACCAGAGAAAACACGATCGTCGGTCTCACACCGTAGTTATAGAATCGGAGCGGAAGCTTCCAGGGTCGCATTGTAGTGTAATCCAACTGACAAGCACACAGGTTACATCCCACTTCCCAGGTCTCAGGTCTCACAGCCTAACAGCCGAGGAACTCCGTTCGAGAAACACCACCACCCCCGAGCAGATTCATCTCAATCCCGTGAATTGAACGAGAGCCTCAAGTCCAGACGGGAAGGGCGCACTGGAGGGGAGGATACCTCCGGCAGTACACCGCGGGTTTTCGGGTCGCAACCGGTGTGGTCCATCCGCTGCGCCGTGACCTTATCGCCACCCTGTACGATCTCGAGCCTGAACCGACGTGCGGCATCGGAGCCCCGGATGATCGCCCGGAGAACGGCCTCCAAAATGTTAACAAAATCTCAGAGCGGGAACGAGCAAAGGTTGCAATGCTAATGCGTCGGGATGGCAGGAGGAAACCTGGGGAAATTTCGTTGCTCCCCAGTACTTTCCACCCAGTTCCTAATGCCGAGCATCAGGCCACAGATGTTGACGGATGTTCTCTCTGTTGGTTAAAGACCAAATGTAAGCAGAACACGTTCGCTCCAGCACGAGAGTCGGTCTTCTATAAATTGATTTGCGGCTGTCGACGACTGGGGCTCCCCACCTCCGCACAGGCTCTCGGGTTTCGCAGACCACTGCCAACTCAAATTACGACCTTTGCCGGGATGGGTTGAACCGAAATTGGTATTTCATTACGGTTAAAATACAATGGCCGTGGGTCATGTTATTTGCAAAGAACTAGAAACGGCGAGAACAGGAAAGCGAGACGATTGAAAATTTTCGACGGAGTAGATCAACATTCGATGGAAACGGTGACCAAAGATGTCGGAGGGTCGATGGTCATTCAAAGTCATTCAAACATCAAGAGCGCATTTTAGTTATCATACTGCGAAGGCCATCAATATCCTGCTGTAGCATATGCAAAGTTCAAACATACCGTGATGACCATCGAACTGGCCCATGGGCTCAACTTCTGGTCCGCATCCAGATACCTATACGATGTGATACCCTCGACCTCGCACATGAATCTAAGAGGACAAGAGGTTCAGAAATCCAGTTCCAAACAACTCAGGGGGGACTTGGATTACCGTTTGAGTTCACCAGATTGGCCAGGTCCCCGAGTCACGTTCTTCAACTCGAAAATGGCCTTAAGAACATTGACGACAATCTTGGACACCAGCTCCGTACCCAGAGTCCTGGTCAAGATATCCTCACGGATGTAATGCTTCTCGGGGCGGGAATGGTTGATCGAGGTGGGTTCCGCAAATGCACGCTCCTAGACGGCCATAAGAATCGTAGTCGAGACAGAAAACTCGGGAACTCACATTCATGTTTGCGCTCGCGATGTTGGCATAGACTAAGTCACCAGCGCTGAGCGAGGTCGAACCCACGGTCTCGTTGGCCTTGGCTTCACGGTAGACACCTTGGATGGGCGGGTCAAGCCTCAACATCTCAGAAACGTAACCCTCCAAGATCTCATTCTTGTCGGCGGTCACAACCGCTTTGGCAACATCGGATTGGTCAAGGAGGATATTGAGGGTGTGGGTGAGCGCTGGGGGTGAAGAAGCGGGCTTCAGCTTTGGGACACTTGTGATCCGAAGAAATTTCTCACCCTGAGCAAGCTCAACAGAAGCACCGACCATGACTGCCAGGATCGAGTTGACATTCTGAGAGGTAGAGTTCCCGTTCTGTTGGAGCCTCTCCGCGAGATCTTGTTTGTTACCGAACATCCTCGTTAACGTGCCGACGACTCCAGCCACAGATAACTACCCATAAACGCAACGTCAACGGTTAATAGTCTCATGAAGGTAAAAGGGGGGACGTACGCGCTTGGAAATGCTTCCACCAGCATTAGCTTCGATGTGGTCGAGAATCTGCTCGATCTTGGCCTCGATCTGGTTCTGAGTCCGAAGCACCTGGCCAGCCTCGATGTCCAAGAAGCAGAAGGTATAGATCGCATTGAGAGTGTCGAAGAGTTCCGCTTCCGTGAAGGCGTTTTCGGTGTCGTCCTCCGGGTTTTTGAGCGTGATACCGGCCTATGGAGGAAAAGGGATTTCCAGTCAGCTGCAGAAACTACGCGGCGAAGTGGCGTCACTTACGACCTGGGTCGCAACCCACTGGATTGGTACAACCCTGAAGACATCCCTGACAATGTCCAAGGCACTTCTCTCGTTACCTACGAACTTGTACGACTCCTTGGCGATGAGAGCCTTCGTGTTGTCGTAGAAGAACTTGGTGATGACGTCAACTTGCTCTGGGGTCTCCGCCAACACCTTAAGCATCTGTCTTTGTTCCCTCTCTCCCCTTTCAGGTGTATCGGTGGCAAGGAAGAACCCTGGACCGTGGACGACCTTGGAGACCCTGTTCAGGAATGGATGCCTGAATTTCTCCTTGTTTCCGAGAATGCCAGACACTTCCCCATATTCCCTAAACTCGCGAGTACCGCGGGTGGTCCCGGGTCGCTCAAAGTCGTACTTGTCCTTCTGGTTCAATTCCGTCAAAATCTCATCCATGGCCTTAGGGGTCATGAGTGGGAACCAAGCGTAGACGCTGTTGTCGGTGAACTCCTCGGTGAGATTACGAAGGAAGAGCCGACCAAGCATGGAACCGAACCCAGGGTTCTCTGGAGACCGCACGCAATCGGCGAAACCCCAGGCGGTGAGGTTGTGGGGGGTGAAATCGGCGGTAAAGAGACGGTCTCCACGAATAAGAGCGACGGCGTCCGCAAGGATGGCACGAGAGATGGTGTAACCAGGGCAGAGGCCGGCACCTTTGACGACTGGCTTGGTGGCCTCCGCCTGGAGGCCGGCGTACAATTCAAGATGATCGATTGTCCCATAGAGCTTCTCGGCAGCGGCAGCAACCTCTGCGTTGGGATTCCACTCCAAGAATGTCTTGTATGGCCTCAGGCCGAGGTACTACAAAGATATGAGAACATCAAAATCGAGGTGAGGCGCAAATTCTCACCTTTCTGAAGTCATTCAAAGAGCAGCAGCCCCATTTCCTAGCCGCCTCGATGCCCATGACTTCCATCCACCTCATGTTGGAAGGGGTTCCCCGGGCCCCGAAGGCGCCGGCTGGGTGCTCGGTTCTAGAACGATGGTTTGGCTGGGACGAACAACGAAGAATCACAGTGAGAAGCTTACTGTGTCTTCAGGATGCCCGCCAATTCCCCGTTGCTAAACCTTCCATCTTTGCCCCTCTTCAATCTAAACGTGCAAGTTTTAATCAACGCGTCGTGGACGGATGGTGGAAACCCACCCTCCGAATTCCCAAGTTGTAACATCCTTTTGGCTGGCTTCCATCTCTTTCAACTTAGCCTTGAAGTCTGGAACGGTGACCTAAAGGACGAGCGCGTTAGAGACAAGATGAGCAACGATGAATTGCTATGGACCTCATCGGTCTCCTTTCCAGGGAAGGTGTGGGAGGTCAATTGTTCAACCCACTCTTCGTCCGCCTTGGAGGTCGTGGCGTGCCAACGGTACAAGCAATTGAACTGGATGGAGCGATTAGAAATTTGAGGCAGAGTACGACGGTCTTATATACCTCAACGCTGCAAACGTTTCCGCGGCCTCGCTCGAAGATACTATGATTTTCCTGCCTGAACTCGCTGAATACGTCCAAACTCCAAGCACTCCCTTGCCTGACCAAACCGAGAATGGCCGAAAAGTAGTCGGAAAAGACGATGAAACCAAACCAACCGCAATTAATGGACCTTGCGGTTTGGAAGATCTCATTGTCCTGCTTAGCGATGATTCCAGCACGGCCTTGCGTGTCTGCGGAGATGGTGTCCGGGTCCTGCCAAGTTCCGCGTTCATTGAGCTCCAAGAGCTTCTTAGCGATGTACTAGATGTGATGAAGAACGGATCAGACTGGAAAGCGCAGTGGCAGCAAGGGGACGTATACATTGTGATTGCGGCTGAACAAAACCAAGAGAACGCAGACGGCGGGAGGAAGCATAAGCAGCCTGTTCTCTGAGAACACATCGGGGTGCAACATGCCGCGACCGTCGTGGACGCGGACCTGTCTCTGCTTCTCCTCGTTGACACCATAGAGGGGGGCAAGGTCGACGTAAGAGGATGTCTCGTTAATGTTGACGTTGTCGTGATTGGTTCGGAAGACGCTGGGGAACGAAAAGGAGTTAGCCGGGAGATAAGCTTGACCCCGGTGACCCGAGGGAACTCACGAGTGAATGACGAGGGCGGCGAACGAGAACATCAGGGACGAGAGACCTGCCGGATGAGGCTCGAACTGAATTGCGGTGAAGATGTGGGGTTAGCGTGCTTATTCGACAGATGATGGGATGGGGTACAGACCTTCTCCCGTCGAAGGAGAGTGTCAAAGATGAGACCGGGGTCCGGCATTTGGTGACGCGCGAGGGGGTTGGACTGGGAAACGCTGCGGGCGTAGGGTTCACCAGCCTTGCCTAGGCTGGGATTCGTGACATTGTTGTTAGAACCATCGGCAGTGCGCCAGGCATATTCGTCACCGACAACAGAGAGCGGGGGGTGGGGCAAGTCGTTCTGTTCACGTGATATGTAATTCGGGACAGAACCCAGAAATGAATTGACGTACGTATACTGAAAAGCAGAGATCAGGACCCGGGAAACATGAATGATGGAAGGTATGACGTACACATTTCAACAGTGCCGCGTTCCAGCCTCGTCTGGAGCTTTCCCTTGGGGAAACGCGAGAGTTGCACTAAAATCTGCTCCAACTGTGGACAACATGTGATGTCAGGGTACGAGCCACAGTCCCCAAATAGGGTGGGACACTGACGAGCATCTTCCTGTCGTCAATGGCATTAGGGTCCTTGAGGGCATCAAGGAGAGCAGCGAGGGCCGAGTACTCCATGTTGAAGGGGAGACCGGTGTCGCCATCCTTGAGCTCCTTGATGGCCTTGGTGCTGTCGTCTTTCTGGAACGACGCGTCAGGGCTCAGCCGGAGGCACGCGCACTGAGGCTGAATCGAATACCTTTTGGAACCTGGAGAGAAACCTGGACATGACTGAGAGAGAGGGAAGGGGTGGGGGGACATGCTTGGGTTGAGCGGAAGCTTATAAGGGATCCGAGGGCGCCGTTGACATGATGAATTTTAGACCGTCTGTTCTGTTTGGCAGCGAAGACTGGGACGAGTTCCATCAAGATCTTGGTCTCTTCCAGTCACAGAACGGAGATTTGTTATCGCCTGCGAATTCCCGGAAACAATTCCAATTTAATCACAATCACGTGCTCGCCCTCTCGTGACCGCCGGCCAATGCGCTCGTCCCCATTTATCTATACTATAAGTAACAGCGTCTCGCAGAAACGCCGTCAGCGCCCTCAATCGATAGGTTACCTGTCGTCCGCGTGGTCCCTATTGTCCAGGCTCAAGAACCACGAATCGGCGTCCGATCCCGTGCAGAAGTCGATGGAACGAGCTCTCGAGACTTTGCACAGAGAGGTTGAACATGGAACGTGACCAACGTTGTTCTCTCGACTCTCTTTCTCGCTCTCCTTTCTCATATCTCCACGAGGATGCGGTCCGAATCCGATGGAGACTCACGGCCTGGCTCGTCGCTAACCGCTGAAAGCTCTGCGACGGCACACAGCACCGCGACCCACAAGCACAAGTCTCCAATGCGACGGCTGATGAATGGCCTCAAGAGGTTGAACAGTTACTCGAACGATAACTCCGACAGCTCGTCCTCCGAAGACGATGAGGATCGTAACGGATCTGTCAATGGTAGGGATGGAAGCGAAGAATTCGTCGAGAGACACCAGGTCCAGGAAATTCGCTTCAACTACGAAAGTTGGCCTCTCCCCTCTCCGCCTCTTTCAGACTTCTGACTCAAGTATCAGGTTTACGGGATCGAAAAAAGTTCTTCCTGACCCTTGCCAAATGTCTCCTCAAATTCGGTGCACCCTCCCATCGAGCTGGTTCTCAACTTAATGAAATCGCAGCAACGCTTCTGCTCAACTACACCCTCTTGCACCTCCCGGGAGTCATGGTAATCTCCTTCCGGGACATCACAACCGGCACAAACGAGGTCCATATCGTCCGTGCTGCCGGTCGAGTCGCCCTATCCGCCCTTGAGAAAGTCTACATCATCTTCCACTATGTCAATGAGGACGAGATGCTCCCTTCCGAGGCAACAACACAGCTGGAGGAACTCCTGGCCTCCCCTCCGATTTACCCCCTCTGGCTCAGGTGTCTGTTAAGTTTTCTCAGCGCAACTTTGATCTGTTCCCTGGCGTTTGGAGGTAGCATCTTGGACTGTGTCGTCGGTGGCGTGTTTGCCTGTTGTCTGCAGTTCCTGGGACTCAAGGGAGCGAGCAACAGCACGATCTACGCCAATGTCTATGAGTGTGTGAAATCGACAGCTTACAGTGCACTAACTGAGTGTGCCAACTCCGACTTAGGGTAACGGGATGTGTCCTGATTTCGTTCATCACGCGCCTACTTGCCTCCCTCCCCGGAAGGCTCTTCTGTTACAACGCCGTGGCATCGGCCGCTATCACCGTCATTCTTCCTGGATTTACCATCCGTGAGTCAACACGCTACACGGGCCATTACGTGACCGCTAAGCATCTTCACAGTAACGGCTGCACTCGAGACATCCTCCAAGAACATTACGTGTGGTGCCGTGCGTCTTGTCTACGCGATCATCTACACCTTTATCCTCGTAAGTAAATCCCCTCGCCTCCTCGTTTCGTACCCTGACCAACCGGTAACCGGCAGGGCTTTGGGCTAACTATAGGCTCGGAATTCTATCTCCTCTTCAACGAATCGGCGGCAAACAGCACAGATGGACTCGCGGTGACCCGCTCGGTCGAGTACCTCACCGGCCTCTTCACCCCGCTCAATGCGAGCATGACAGGCGTGGAACAGAACCAAATGGGGTTCGGGGTGAGTTTGGAAATCGCGTTGCCTCCGGATGAGGCTATGCACATGGTCAAAGGCAGGTGTTATCTCGGCTCGCGTGCGCTGCCGCCGACGCCGAACGTTCGTTCGTTTTGCGTGTTTAGGGTGCTATAGGGACCCTTCCTGGCATTGGTGGCGTCAACCCCTCCCGGCGTTCACGATGTTGTTCCTCGTTCCAATTTACTCTTTCCTCTCGACGATGGCGAATTTGCAGTCCTATCGAAGCCGACATGCTCCCGTGATGGTGAGTTACATCTCCGCTCCAAGTATACTTCCTTGCTCGGTGCCATCCGTCATTCATCGCTCCTTATTCGCCCGTTGATATTGGATTGATGCTCGGCCGTAATATGCATCGTTCGTACAAACATTTGTTTTGCAATTGGACGGTCATGGAAACCCCCATACGTTCCAAGCGTCTCACCCTTTCGGAATCCGATTGGTCGAGCTTCTTACCCCATTTATTGTTATTTCCCCATCCGACCGCTCAAACACTCACGCATTCAAACGCTCGATATTCATCGTTTATCCGCCCGGTCGTTGCTCGCCACCTCTCTCGCGCCGTCAGGTCGTGTTCTCGTGCCTCGCCTATACTGCGAACAAAGGGGCGTCGGTGATATCCGATAGGGTGTATGTGTCGTCGTCGGTCGGAGCGTTGGTCATCGGGATCTGTGGGAACGTTTACGGGAGGTTCTCGAGGGGCGGGTCGTACACGAGTGCCGTGCCGGGTCTGATGTTCTTGGTTCCCGTGCGTAAGCTTTTTCTCTCTGTTTTTCGTTCTAAACGTCTTTTCCTCTCTGTATCCACCTGATTGACTTGGACTCCGCCGACTTCCCCGCCATATTTATCTCCGACCGCTGCATTCTTCCCCGCTATCCGCGTGTTCCCCCCGTGGCTGACGTGAAAATCGGGTTTGTAGTCAGCGTTGGGTCTAGAAGGTGGCCTCCTCTCGGCGTACTCTTCAAACACGACTGCGGAATCTGCGTATTTGGGTTCGTTCTCGTTGGGGCTCAGGATGATACAGGTCTCGGTTGGTATCACGATCGGGTTGTTCATTAGCCAGGTTGCGGTGTTCTCGATCAAGAGGGAGAGTAAGATCGTCGCTGTTGCTGCCTGAAGGAGGAGGGAAGGGTATCTCGCATCTATATTTCTAAATTCTCGTTAATGTGTAGCAGACTAGACGTGTTCCAGAGACAAATGCCAAGATTAATAGTGTATGAACGTAGGGATACTTTAGGTGACGCTAAGTAAACCTCCACCTTCCACCTTCGCCAACCCCCATCGACCGAATCCCCGTATTTAATATCCGTACGATCTGACCTTGCTGAACGCGAATTGGGTCTTCTCCTGGTTGATCGAAATCGGGACCATCTCTCCACTCTCCACGTGGACGGAATCATACGCGAGGATCGCCAACCTGTTCCACCTCCCCAACGGACGCGAGCTCAACTGAAGCGTCATCTGGAACACATAAGGCAGGGTGGACGATCCCGTCGGGTCCGCGAGGGAATTCAGATACACGACCGAATCGTGGAGTTCCCAGAACCCGACGAAAAGTCCTTTCATGCTGAGGGAGGGGCTGAGGATCGGGATGATCTCGCGTGGAGGTGTTTGATCCGAGGTGAGGAGGGAGACGACGGTTCCGTCTGCGAAGAAACGGAGGTAGCGGTGGTAGATGATTTCGTGGGTTACGTTTATCCAGGCGTTTTCTGATAAACCCGGTCGGAGGTACCTGCATATTGCGATGTAGACACCGTCGAGTCGGACCCGGGGGGTTTCGACATAGAGGCGCCGGAAGTCGACTCCGTAGGTCTTGACGAGATCGAGGATCGCTTCGGGGTATGGGATTTGAGGT
>Ga0307512_10003650_pt1 | contig 17576 bp, 24 predicted proteins | sample 14_EM_MG_FD_200267 | JGI IMG/M metagenome (GOLD analysis project Ga0307512, IMG submission 200267) | Populus trichocarpa ectomycorrhiza microbial communities from riparian zone in the Pacific Northwest, United States - 14_EM | ecosystem: Host-associated > Plants > Roots > Unclassified | place...
TATTTCTCCATGCCATGATCATGAGTTAACACTGAGTACAGCATACACCTAAGATTGTCTGTCGTCCCTTCATTCTCACGATTTCGTGTTGACCCCTGAATGTAGCTTCAGCTTCCGGCGTACCTCCCAACCATTCGACCGCCACCAGGCAGTTCTCCATAAGAGCTTCAAAGGTAAAGTCACCTTGTCACATTCCCATGGTTGCGAGTTAACTAACTGATGAATTGAGTCCCGGCGCGCCGTCCATCGGCCGCCTGCCAGTACTTGTCTAATCGCGCTCGATCACGGCCTCCAAGTGTATCTCCAAACTCGCTCGATCACTGCCTCCAAGTGCATCTCCAAACTCGCTCGATCACGGCCTCCAAGTGCATCTCCAAACTCGCTCGATCACGGCCTCCAAGTGTATCTCCAGACTCGCTCGATTACGGCCTGCAAGTTCGCACAATCATGGCCTCCAAGTGCATCTCCAAACTCACTCAATCACGGCCTCCAAGTGCATCTCTGAGTTCACTCAATCTCTGTCTCCAAGTGCATCTCAAACACACTCGATCAAAGGGGTAACGGAGGTGGACAGGGTGACGGGGAGAATATATTCGGCAGACCGCAGCCAGTCCAGATATCGCGTGTGTAGATGGGTAGCTATATAGATACATAGAATTCATAGATGAGAATTCAAACTGAATACATGACTGTGATGCGAGGTGCTCCCAGTCATGTCGCCGGCGCTCCCAGGTTTGCCGCTGGTGCTCCCAGGTTTGTCGCCGGCGCTCCCAGGTGCTCCCAGGCTTGTCATCGATCGCCAGGCGTTGTGTAAACGGCTTCAGCATAACTGCAGTCGCTGCGAAGAGTGTAACTCACGTGTCATTCTGATGAAGCATATACGTCACCACCAAGTAAAGGAGGTACGTATGCAACGCGACCCGTCGCCTGGGTGACGGGTAGCATGTAATTCTCTGTCAGAGCGTGCGAAGTTCCGTCAGGGCCGTCAGAGCCGTCCGGAACACCCAGGTGTTTCAGATGGAAATTACGGTCGTTGCTGATGGCTGGCGATGGTTGTTGTGTACAGGTTAGAGTCAGGTTCTTGTCTGGTTGATTTCCTTTGTTCTGATCGATTTATCTGAGACATTAATTATTACACATGTCAGGAGGTTTTTAGATCGCTCAGGGTTTACTTTATTGATCATATTCAGGGACATCCCGCATGCAGCGTTTTTGGAACTCCTGGCGTGTAAGGTACCTCTGTGTGATGGTGTTGATGCTTAATAAATCTCTCAAGTTAGCTGAAAGTATCGTGAGCTTACACACCAGGCTGCTTAGGCTCAGCATCGACTTTCGTCGCTTTCTACACTGAATACTCCTCTCCTCGCGTATCGTCGACAATGCTACAGATGACCCCTTTCCACTACTGTCAGCAACAGGTCCGGGTAACCTGCCAGCAGTCCGGGTTCGGACTGGTACAACAGTTCTGTTTGGTTCGAAACCGATCCAACAACCCGACCCACTGCATCTTGGCAGGCCATACCCGGACCTGTACCCGTCAATCCGCGGGTTTTGCCTGGTTTGGCCAGACCCATCAGTTCCAATCTCCGGTTCCGGTATTCGGGTATTTTTACTTATCATTGCATTCAGATATCCTGTTGCTAATCGCAAAATATTGACATTGGTATATTGTTGTCCTTGTCTGATGTATTGGCCACCTCTATAATCAAAACCAAGTGAGAACCAGTCCCTGCCCCATCCTGAAAATGAGAGTCATCAGCGAGTCAATGATTTTTGGTCTTGCACCTTGGGTAATCTGAGCGGCAATTAGATATAGACGTTCATAAATGAGGTATAGGCTGCCTTTATATGCAACAGAGAAGGTGACACACTCCCTGCCCCATTCTGAAAATGAGCGTCAACAGCGCGTCAACGATTTTTGGACTTGCCTTTTGGGTAATCTAATTGGGGAATGATCGCAGACATCCATATACCGGGAATTGACTGACTTTATAGGCAGATAACAAACAACGTTCCCGCGACATCCTCCCGGACAACCACAATTAAATTCATTTTCAAAGCTGCAACCAATTGATACTGAGCGTTTTAGCCAATAAAACCGGTCAAAACTTTGTATGTAGCCATTAACGGCCATATCGTGCATTGATTGACCATGATGCAAGGCCACAAATCATTGACACTCCATTGATGCTCATTTTCATGATCAGGCAGGGAGCGTGTTGCTTTCTTTTTGGCCAATAATGGCGGCCAATACTCTCAGTATGCATCATGATGGCAAAGTCTCTGATTAATTACCTGACTTACAAGACCAAAAGTTGTTGACGCTCTGTTGACGCTCAGTTTCAGAATCGGGCAGGGAGTATATCGCTTTCTCTTCAGCCTATACAGGCAGCCTGTACGTCATTTATGCATCTCTGCGACCAATTGCTATCCAGAGTAACCATGATGCTAAGCCAAACATTGTTGACACTCCGTTGACGCTCATTTCGCCACAGGCGTATCCACAATATGGAACCATTCACTTTGGCATAATATATCAATAATGGTCTTGTGACAGCCGTTCTGTGCTATTCATGTACACTCTGCTTTTTTACTACATTGTTCTTTAATGATGCATATAAATATACCCTTTAAAATATACTTTAAAGTGTCCGCTAATTGTAGATAATAATTATACTCAAAAATCCTGTTCCCTTCAGTCAACTCTCGTCTTCACTGTCAGATTCACTCAAACGGCTGCCCTTGTCATCACAATGGCTGTCAGCTGCATTACCACGCAGCTGATAGTGTACTAACCTGTGAATGGACAATCATGAGTCAACAAATCTGGAATAAAATCTTTATCGCACATGTGATCCTTGGCAAAAATCGAGCGTTGGGAAGCAGAGTATGTATATACACATATGCGGGTGGCGTACCATCTGTTTCGGAGCTCTCATTGTGATCACATGGCACAGGTGGGGATTCGGGCTGAGGTGGCGCCCGTCTAGGTGGAGGTGCACCCATGCATTTGGGCCTCCAGCGTGTCTCTGGATTTTTGTGGTGCCATTTTGGCAAGACAGGGAGCCGTCCGTTTGATTTTCACGAACCATTGCCAGGTCTCTTTCGATCGCAGCCTTTACCATGTTATGGCAGGGACACTCAACACCCCACTTCTTCTCTTCTCGGACTTCGGCGCGAGGTTTGTTGATTAGTTGTTGCGTGTCCTCTATTGCGGCGCGTGAAAACCGTCCATTGGACATTTTGGCCATATTCAAGGCCAGACGCATGTTGGACTGTTCAAGCTGTACCTGACCTCCTTGTCTTGCCCGAGTAGCTGACATGTTGAAAACCTCCAAGAAATTAGTTGCCGCTTCAACAGTGAGATCCGGGTATTACCTCAACCATACACTACTCTGCAGCCTCCTCTAAGGTCTTTAAAGCCTGTTTTGTCCATTCCCAGGGACGTTTATCACAGAATTTGTCTGCGAAAATCCCAGCGCTGCCACATCGTGATGTTCAATTTTGCGGACTGAGCGGACAAATGCTTTGGTTGACCATGGAGATTTGCCGTCACGGGATGCGATAAATTGGTCACGTAGCTCACTACATACCCCAGCTATGCGTTATAATGTTAGTTGACCATCGTTTAGACAGATATGGATTGACTCACATCCGATTGCATGCTGCTTCCTATTCTTGCTGCTTGCGGTTTTACGTACCTTTTTGAAATGTGAGTCCTGGCTCATATTTTCGATGGCTACAATTGCAGCGTCGCAGTGGACTAACTGGTGTCTGCGTTGCTGCTGTGTCTCGCCAAGTGGCGCATTGAGTGAAGTGCCTGTAATTCGGCTCGATTCAGCTGCAATGGCACCCAGAAGAAGTGTTTCGGGAGCCATGGCTTGCTGTTGTAGATACGTGAGGAAGATGATCATGAAAAGAAGTGAGAAGTGCTGAAGATTATATAGTGAGCTACAAGTCAAAATGGAATGAGTGACAGCCAACTGGAATGTTCAATTCAAGCTGAATCCAGCTGCGTGTAGCCGCAGGGGATTCCAACGGTCGCGCCTTTTCAGTAAGTCGGTCCGATGTTGTTTGTTTGTTCACAGGGATACATCGAGATGAACGACAGCTGATATCTCATGTTTGATAGAAATAAACTGGTCATTCTTCGAAGGAAATGACGTCTGGTGATGTTTGTCTCAAGACATTGCCGGGAACTTACATGAATCACACGCTAATTATCAAGTCATAATGTACTGTTAGCATGACTATTCCCAATGAAGCGACAGTCAAAACGCTGAATTTGCTTTGTTCAAATTAATCAAACCTACCAACCTTGACATCAAAGACGCCGCTTGCCTCCATGTGGTCCATTTCCTGCAACATCCAACATCTCACCCAACAACATGGTCAACACAAGATACAATGGTCACTGCTCGGAAAATGAACCTTTCGCCACTTCCGGCAGGCAAATATGTCAACTCGACGAAGCATTCCACACAACGCCTTTATCATGAGAATATAGGCAGGGGTAGCTTGGAGGCCAAAACGGTCCGAGCATTGGGATCATTGCGCAGCTTACAATCCAAAAAGACGCTTGCGGCGGAAAAACGACAGGAAACACACTTTTTAAGCAACAAACAGAGAGAGAAATGGATCGAGGACTATGTGGAGAGAGAGACCGCAGTGGCAAGGAAGCGATTTCAAGACGCACAGACAGCGATGATGCAAGAGCAGGAACATATGGTAAATGTTGAAAAGGGACTTTTGACAACCACAAAGCCTGAAATAACATTTGAGGAGATGTTAAATGCTATCGGAGACAGTCTGAGTGATCTTGCAAGTTCCGAACATGAGGAGGATGTGGAAGACGAGGATGATGATGAAGAAGATACAGTGCATGGCAAGCTGAGCGACGATGACGAACCTGGCTGGGTGATCGGCACAATTTCCAAAACTGTACAGCACCGCATGGAGAGCTTTCGGCAGATGCAGCTGAGGCTTAAAAACTGACGCAACCAGGATGGGGGGACGCGGCCGACTACTTCCGTGAGAGAGATATTAGGTACGGAACAACTGAATTTCAAGGTTCCGGCTGTTGGGAAGCCCCAAGCAAAGTTGACTGCTGCCACACCATCACCGACAACATTTGGAGAGCTTATGCAGGCGCATGATATGGTCCCCGGACAATCACAAATGCCGCAAGTAATGTCTCGACAGGGAACTTGTCAAATGAGGCTGGGTTCGGAGAATCCTCAGGCAGACAATCCCATAGTACCGCCAATGCCTGCCACGGTGCCATATTGGTCACCAATAGAGATCGCAAACCCATTTCAACCCGTAAGCTTTTACCCCTGCATACAGCGTCCCTAGCTAATTACCATATAGATATCGGATTCAGATGAAGACTTGGTGATGGCTACTTCGTCACCGGAAGTGTAGATAACCAAATCGGTATTTTTGACGATGTATCTCATGTAAAAGCATTTTGTGAACCTGTTTTATTACGTGTCAGCTGTTTCTGGATTTCAGTGACCAAATTGTGAGACAGGGTTATGCATCAGTGTGTGTGCAAGGGTCGTACGGGCCATTCGAATGATCTAGACTGCAAATCAGGTTAATTGACGAACGACGATCTTTATATGGTGTTGCTTGTTACCGATAAATGATAAAGGAAAACCTAAATTTGAGACGAAATTTACTCACAGAGTATGAGTCAGTGGTGTCATACGAATGATAGAAGGAGCGGTCAAAGCACATGCGAAACTCGGTCAAATGACAGTCGACAGGCTGCATTCATCCCTGCAGCCAACTAAGTATCTCTTTGCTGAGACCTCCTGCACATGGTCGAGAAATTGAAAACTGCTTATGGTACATCATGGAAATTGAGGAGAATGAGCTGGATAAGGAATGGTGAGGAAGTCAGGCTATTAATATCAGAAACTAGTGCATGGAGTGTTATGCCATGAATTGCCGGCCGAAAGCGTTGAAACGTGATGGACCTCCATCATTAATTATGTAAATGACGTGTATAGTGCTGGCTCAGAAACTGAGATTTCTCGAAGATCTTGGATTCCAATAATATTACATAGACACTGCATACTGGCTGCCAATAGATGATGTATGCATTTTTTGTACAATTGTTGAGCACCCAATGACTGTTAGTAGGTCTCTAAGGTAAGCTCAAAGGTGAGCGTCAAAGGAGCTGTTGCATATATGGTTTATCTCCTGTCGTATGGCATCAGTTGCACCAATGCATAATCTCTCTAAGATGATGGTCATTCCATACTCAGCTAGAGATGCCACTTAGCTGGAGATGCCAGCTGAGTGCGCATGCATGCGTACAAGGCATACAAAGACATACTCCGACTACCATGTATATACGTCCCTGAATGTACCTGTACTTTAGAATACAAGCTTCTCTAGCATCACTATTTCAACAGGTTTTGAGCCCGGCGCCCGCGGCAATCTTAACTCCAAAAATACTCTATTTATTTCTTACGATTTAAGAGCCTCAAAAACCCTAACCCACTCGCAACCATCCCTGCTCATCAGCCGCAACACCATTACCATCCATCACTCTACATCGTCATCTTCCTAACCTCATGCATTCTAAAAACATGTCAAACGAAACATTCAAGACCGATCATGGCAATGTGCCCAACCTGACTGAGGAAAACCACCCTGTCTGGAAGCAAATGATTCGCCCAGTCCTCATCGCCAAGAAAGCCTGCAATATCGTCACCGGTGTTGAACTCCTCCCTGTCGGCAACGGCGTCGCCCTACACCTTCCACAAGCAAGCTGGCATGACCGAGCCATTAAAGCACTGGCACAAATACACCTCGGATGCTGCGACGAACTGCTTCCACTGATCGACCATATCGACGACCCCATGGAAATGTGGGAAGCACTTAGGGACCGACTTGACAATGCCTCAAAGAAACTCAGCTGCACTCAAGTCCCACAGAATTTCACCGCCTCTCGACCATCGCCAGACGAAACGGTCACCCAGTACTTTACCAAACCAATCGCCTTCCGCAAGTAGTTGATCGGCACCACCAACTATATCACTGATGATGCCATGAAGAAACATATCTTCACTACCCGATCTAAGTCATATGAAATGACCATCCAAATTCTTGATCAACAGATCCCCGCTCCCATGGCCCAGCAGTGTATGGATGCAATCCGCGAATATGCTGAGCGAACGACCCTAACCAATCAAATCAGAGATGCATCCACCAGAGCGGCCCTAGACTCCTGTGGCGGAAATCGTGGTCGTGGCAGTGGCCATGGCCGTGGCGGAGGAGGTTGCGGACGCGGAGGCGGACGAAGAAACGGACGCCAAAAGCACGAATGCACATACTGCAAAATGGGCAATCATACCACCGAAACATGTGGAAAGAGAAAGCACGCCGAAAGCGATACAAATACCTCCAGGAACGACGAGCCGATATGCAACAACTGCGGTCTTACAGGACACTGCAAAGCCGACTGCGTCCACTTCAAACGTGCCCGGGATCAACGCAACAAGGTCATTAAAGGCAAAGCATCTGCCTCGCTCGCTACAGCAGGAGATCGTGACCTGATCTAACTAGCCGACAATGCAACCGTACTAACCGCATCCTCCGCTCGAGCTGCATGGGTCATCGACTCTGGAGCATCTTACCATATGTGCAATGACCGCACTAGATTCAACTCAATAAAGAAACTTAGTCAGCCAATAGTCATTGAACTTGGAGACGATAATAAAGTTACAGTAAGCCACCATGGACTTGTTAACGTCTCACAGGAATACGAAGTCAATGCCCTATACATGCCTACGTTCCGGCTCTCCATTCTCTCCATTAGTCAATTTGACACAGCCAGATACACATCCACATTTGGACATGGCAAGTGCTCCATATCATCTCCATCAATTACAATCACAGGCAATCGAGTCAATGATCTCTACATCATATCCCCCACAACTGCACTCACTTCGACAGTACCAAGCATTCCTACGAAGTCCACTTGACGAAGGAGAAAGAAGAAGCGGAAAAGAGCATCATCGAGCGCACATATCACCGTACCATCATCGAGCGCACACACCACCATACCATCAATCGCGCACTCCACCGAGCCTAATACAAGCCCAGTCCACACTGTCTCTCCAAGTGCAGCCAGTACCGAACGACCATCTGCCACTGAATCTCCAAAGCCCACTTGGAAGCCTCTCAGAATCTCAGAATCACGACTGTGGCATCGCCATCTAGCCCACATGAATCCTACTACCATACGATCTCTAATTGATGGATATACAAAAGATGACTCAATGTCCACCGCATGCAACCAGGCCAAGCACAATCAGAGAATCATCAAAGTCAAGACCAAGAGCACTACAAAGCCATTTGAACTCATACATTCGGACGTGTGCGGACCATTCTCCACGCCCACCTCCGCTGGCCATCGCTACTATATCCTATTCATCGATGAATACACACGATACACCTCCGTCTGGGTCCTTCCAGATATGAAGTCAAAGACATGCACCTCAGCCTACCAATCATTTCAGGCCCGAGTTGACTCCATGGGATACGAAGTGAAACGATTTCGGTGCGGCAATGGCCGTGGAGAATTTGACAATAAGACCTTCCGACAGGTGCTCGCTGCTCATGGCACAACATACGAACCATGTCCTCCCTACACTCACCATGAGAATGGTGTTTCCGAACACATGATCCAGAACATCACCGAGAAAGCACGATCCATGATCATTGACTCCCAGGCGCCACATGCCTGTTGGGGAGAAGCAGTCAATACCGCAGTGTACCTCCAACAGCGAACCCCAAACGAAGCCCTAACGAAAACAGACGACCGCGATGGCTATTAATCACAATATCCAACTCCATACGAGATGCTGCAAGCATTTGGCAGGCCCACTCACGACACTGATGGCAATGAAATCTCGTACAAACCTCCTCTCCAGCACCTTCGGCGATTTGGCTGCTACGCCAGTTGACCTATCCCCGAGCCTCAATGCCATGGAGAATTCAGCCCACGATCCAAGCCATACATGATGGTCGGTTACGTACACGATTCAACTACACTTTGGAGGATATGGGACCCAGCATTCCGAGTAGTAAGATCACAGTCGGATGTCATTTTCGACATGGAGAGGAATGCCCAAGCATCATGTCTACACGGAGACCAAACAGACGTCTTTGAACTACCAGAAAAGACGGAATATGTCGAGGAAATTGAAACGGATGGAGATGGACTTCTCCATAACCACGCAGGAACCAGTCGAACAGGTGAAGGCCACGGAAGTGGTGATCATGACTGTACTGAGGGTGATACAGACAGCATTCTGCCCGATGCTGACAATCGTCGAAGTCCCCCTGCAAGTACAGGTGTGAGATCACGTCCTCCTGACGAGGAGGATGCACCACCGGTGTCCAGAGAAACCATCGTCCACAATGAACATCTCTGCTACAAAACTGACAAAGCCCGCAGAACGGCGGCCATGACCAAGCAGTCATGTCAACCACAGCCACCACTCACCAATGGTGTCACATGAAGTCGGGTCAAGATCTCCGTAAATGCACTCATCATCATGGCAAAGGCTCTCGCATTGACATCCATCAACAGCAATCCATTCACATACGCGGAAGCCATGGACAGCCCACAATGAGACGACTGGAAACGACCAATGGAAGAAGAATGCACATCGATCCTGCTCAATAAAACATTCCCAACTATCAACTTCCGGGAAGCAAGGCAATTGCTAGTCAAGCCAATTGGCTCCAATTGGGTCTACAAGACAAAGCACAATCCAGACCGCACCATACGATACAAAGCATGCCTAGTAATTGAAGGCTACAAACAAACGGACATCGGAGAAACTTATGCCCCTGTTGGAAAACTCACCACCTTTCGGTATCTCATCTCCCTGGTCAGAAAATATGGCTTGAACATCGATCATTTGTATGTGGTCACTGCCTTTCTCAATTCCGAGGTCGATGACGATGATATCTATATGATCCTGCCCGAAGGCTGGCCAGAAGGTCTCCACACACCCACGATCATTGTTCGGCTAAAGAAAGCACTTTACTGTGTCAAACAAGCACCACGACTTTGGCACAACGATATTAACACCATCTTGCTCTCTCTCGAGTTCAAACTGTCCCTGGCCGACCCCAACCTCTATCGCCGAAGCGATGGTATTCTGATGCTTTTGTATCTCGATGACATCTCGATGTTGTACCCGGAAGAGGCTACCCAAGCTGCGATCGAAGTCAAGGCCAGGCTCTCGGAAAAATACAAGATCACCAATCTCAGCCTGGCACGCCAATTCCTCGGCATCGAAATCCACCGCGAGGACAACAGTACCGGCACCGGCTCCGGCTCCGCGTTCAGTCTTGGCCAAAAGACCTTAATCACCACGATTCTGGAATGATTCAATATGCAGAATGCTCACCGTGCATCAACTCCAATGGATCCTAATGTGAAGCTAGATCTGGCCGAGGACCGGGGGGAGAAAGAACTAAAACATATCAAAGGCTACCAGGCGATTGTCGGCTCATTGATGTACGCGGCACTTGCAACTCGGTCCGATATCTCATTCGCAGTTGCTGCACTTTGCTGATACAATTCCCGGCCTGTCACCAGCCATCTCACCGCCGCCAAAAGAGTTCTCCAGTATCTCAAATCCAACGCTGACTTTCGACTCCATTTCAGCAGCACTGGCAGCAATGATCAACTCACTGGCTGCACGGACTCGGATTGGGCCGATGATAGTGCCGAGTGCAAAGCTCAAGGTGGTCATGTCTTCCTTCTCAGCAACGGAGCTGTCTCATGCCAGTCACGAACGCAAGATCTCATCGCCATGTCAACACTCGAAGCCGAATACATCGCTTGTTCCGAGGGCTCCCATGAAGCAAAGTGGCTACTCCAGCTCCACTGATATATACACGGCCAAGACGCATCTCCGCTCCAGATCAACTGTGACAATCAGGGCGCACTTCGTCATATCACACCTGGGATCATAAAGGCTCGCACAAAGCATATTGACTTTTGCTATCACAATAGTCGAGATCTCCATGCCCGCAAGACAGTTGACTACTCCTACGTGCACGCAAACAAGAATGTGGCAGACATACTAACCATGGCCTTGACGAAGGATAAGCACGAAGAATTCACAAAGTGATGGGGCTATGGTTATAAGGGTCGATTAATGGTTAGATTCAAGGTTGGACTTAAGGTTGTGTCACTTTTCTTTTTGGGCACGCGGATTTCCTTGTTTCTCTATGGATGGCCATCCTCAGGCTACAGTAGTACTCTTTCCCTGCTCACTCTCGCAGGGTTTTAAGGAGGCTACTATGGGAATCACTTTGTTTGTTTGTTTCATCTCTTTTTATCTATTTTCTTGCTCCACAGAGCGTAACAAGAGATGGGAGTGTTGCATATATGGTTTATCTCCTGTTGTATGGCTTCAGTTGGGCTGATGCATAACCTCTCTAGGACGATGGTCATTCCATACTCAGCTAGAGATGCCACTCAGCTGGAGATGCCAGCTGAGTGCGCATGCATGCGTACAAGACATACAAAGACATACTCCGACTACCGCATATATACGTCCATGAATGTACCTTTACTTTAGAATACAAGCTTCTCTAGCATCACTATTTCAACGGGAGCGTCAACGATTTATAGTCATATCTAATCAACAATCACCCGGCTGCATAGTTGCATCCATCCAAAAAAGAAGTATTGGCCGGCTTAGTAGGGAAAATGGCAAGCCACACGCACATTGCCCCGTCATAGAAATGAGCGCCAAAAGTGCGTCAACGGTGCGTCAACGATTCATAGTCATATCTATTCAGCAATCAACCGGCTGCATAGTCGCATCCATTCAAAGAAGAAGTATTGGCCGGCTTAGTACGGAAATTGTCAAGCCACATCCACATTGCCCCATCATAGACATGAGTGTCAACGGAGCGTCAACGATTTCTGGTCTTACATCCTGGACAATAACTTGGCTGTGCAACGGCTTTAGCCATAATAATAATATTGGTGGCTGTTATGGGCAAAAATGCTGCAGACGATATCGCTACTACCTCCTAAAAACGAGCGTCAACGCAGCATCAACGATATTTGGTATTGCATCATTGAAAATTCAGAAGGTTTCGCTGCATCCTGGATTCATAATCGAACTATCGCCCGCCTTTCTAGGCAAAAGATGGTTGTGACAACATCGGGACTATGTTCCAAAAATGAGCGTCAACGGAGCGTCAACGACTTCTGGCCTTGCATTATGGACAAGGCATGGGTTGTGTGGCGACATTGACCCTTATTCAACCTATAGGGCGTCTTTCTAGGCAAAAATGCTTCGGACAAGATCATAACAATGTCCCACAAGGAGCCTCAACAGAGTGTCAACGATTTTTGATTATGCATCTTGGATAATTTTATGGCACTGGAGCGCAGACAACCCATAATGAACTTATCGGCAGCCTTTAATGGCAAAAGTGCTAGTGATGATATCGCATCTGCCTCCTACAATTGAGCGCCCACACAGCGTCAATTGTTTTGGTGGATGCTCAGAACGCTACACAGCAATGAACTGCATTGTGCTGTTCCTTGATCGAGTTTTACGCAGTTAGTCTTCGCAATCTATCCTTGTACAGAACTTCACAATTATGTATGCAATGTCTTAGAGATCTGATTTTTTTGCTTGTAGTTGTTGAGTCAATATTTACGAACTCGCAGTCTGCTTCACTGTATCGTCACTTTTGCCTGTCTCTCGAGTCGGATCACCCAGTGTGCTAATTCTCACCACCAAGTCAGATGGCAAATCTTTGATCACCTGTTTACTCGAGGTTATGATCTCTTCCAAAAATGAACCTGTGTTAATTCTTGATTTGAGCGACCGTACATTGCAAATAATTTTTGATGCTTGGTGGGCTTCAATGAATGAAGGCTCGAAGCAGCCTATTGCTTGGAATAATTCTCGACATGCGCCGTCATGGTGATTCTATTTACACTGCGGAATTGAAGCGACTGGCAGCCCTGGCATCATATGTATTGTTTGTCATCAGGTTCTTCGCCATCCATCAGAACATGGGACCAGCTCACTGGGGAAACACTCGCTTGCAAAAGCTCACATTGCAAAGTTAAACAAATTATCAGAGTCAGAAGTCACTGGATTGACTAGTACGACGCTTGATGAAACAGCATTGGCCATCTTCATCAGCAAAATGTGAATGGGTCTGGAAGCCACACGCAAACCTCCCAGACACTCCGGTAGCCCTCACTGGTGCTCCCAAGTGATTCCAGATGCTCCCAGGGCCCCCTGGAGTTAAGCAAAGTTCTCTCAGACTCCGAAAGAGCATGCTCAGGTGCTGCTGAAAGCACCTGCAGGTCTGGAGGTGCATTCAAGATGCGACAAGACATGACTTCGAGGATAGTCAAATTTTGGAGCAGCTAAGACTTCGAGAGCAGCTTCAGACCTCTGCGCAGCTCTGAGGGCGACTTAGAGCCGTATTTCTCACAGCAGTGGTTCTTAGGGTTCCATAACCACAAGGCTTTTCGTGTATTTGATTCATCTTTGTTAGAGTCACAAGATTCGCTACATTATAATATGGCATGTATTATCTATCGAAGTCTCTCTATGTATATACATATGGCCAATCTGGCTGCAGACGGCACTGGAGCGTAATTGCAGGAGCACCTGGAGATGCTGATTGAGAGAACATATACATGCACTTGGAGGCCATGATCGTGTGAACAGGGAAATGTACTAGGAGGCCGCGATGGAGTCAGTTTGGAGTTGCACTTGGAGTCCGAGATCAAGTTGAACTCTGAGATTCACTTGGAAGCCGCGATCCAGCGAGTTTGGAGAAGCACTGAGCGCCCATGATCAAGTAACTCAGAGATGCACTTGGAGGCCGTGATAGAGCGAGTTAGGAGATGCACTTGGAGGCCGAGATCGTATAAGTCAGAGATGCACTTGGAGGCCATGTTGAGCAAGTTTTGAGATGCATTTGGAGGCCATGATCGAGTAACTCAGGGATGCACCTCCAGGCCTCGATTGAGCGATCCGGGAGATGCACTTGGAGGCCGAGATCAAGTTGAACACAGAGATGCACTTGGAGGCTGATCGAGCGAGTTTGGAGCAGCACTGAGATGCTGTGATTGAGTAACTCAGAGATGCACTTGTAGGACGTGATACAGCGAGTTTGGATATACACTAGGAGGCCGAGATCAAGTTGAACTCAGAGATGCACTTGGAGGCCGTGATCGAGTGAGTTTGGAGATGCACTTGGAGGCCGAGATCGTGGAACTTAGAGAAGCACTTGGAGGCCATGATCGAGCGAGTTTGGAGATGCACTTGGGGGCTGTAATCGAGCGTGTTTGGAGATGCACTTGGACGCCATCAGCGATCGAGATTGAAGGAGTACTTGGAGGTGGTCGATCTGGTGCCGGTAGATCGGCAGGGAGGTGCGACGGCAGCTTAGACTGTATTCATTGGGTAACTCGTAATTGTGGGAATGTAGAGAATGGAGTACAAACTGACTGGGAGCCTGAGACAGTCAATCATGGGATGATGCAGTACGTGGTGTATGCAGTACTCGGTGTGTGCTGTACTCCGTGTATGCTGTACTCAGTGTCAACTGTTGATCATGGCATGTAGTGATACAGAGGGATGACTTAACTTCGTGTTCTTAGGTGATTGTAGAGTTGAGGATGAGAAGAAGAGGGATGGGGCAAATCATCATGAGAAACTGGGACTTAGAGAATTTCATGTCTGAGTCAATTTTTCATCCCAGATATGGCAGGTACGAGTCGCGATCTGGTGTGTAATTACACCAATACGAGGTCTTTCTAACCCACTCAGACAAGTCGTACCCTGATTTGTCATATCCGATCGTATCCTCCACATCGTTCTCATTTTCCTCCCCCATCTCTTTCTTCTCGTCCACAACTCTACCATCATCGCAGAACACAAAGTTAGGTCGTCCCTCTCTATCCCTCCATGCCATGATCATGAGTTTACACCGAGTACATGATTCATCGAGTTCAATATACACCGAGTACAGCAGACACCATGTCAGTGTTGCCAGCAGTCCAGGTGCGGACCTGTCCAGACTAGAACCACCCAAGTCCAGTCCAGTCCAGTCCACTGAAACTTCACACTGGGATCGGACAAGTGTACCATTTTGGTGCACTGGTTCGGAATCAGTCTGGACTGGTACGGACTGTCTACTCTACAGCGCATTTATTAGACCATATCCAACCCCATCCGGAAGCTAATATCGACGAATAGGTGCAGCTGTAAAATCTGTGATGACTCTCTCAACTAACACTCTCTCAATTGCGTAAGATAACATGAAGTCATCCAAGATTTATAGGCTTGCGCACCAATTCAAACCCTAGCCCAACACCACATGATGTCTGTACTTTACATAATTCAACCCAATGGTGATGATTTGACAGGAATGATATCCAAGGAGAATGATTTCCATAGAGCATACTATCCGAGCAGTCTGAGTTCCAAGGAGAAGCCACTCTCATACCGTTGGCTAGGGATTACTTAAATTGTTAGCACTGGACTGGTCCGCCCTGCATCAGTCCAGTGCAACACCCTATATTCCCAGTCCAGTCCAGTGCAACTATTTTTCACAGTGGACTGCCCTGATCCCTACAATGGACCGGGACCGTCCGGACTACTGGCAACACTGCACCGAGTGCAGCATCCACCCAAGATTGTTTGTCTTCCTTTCATTTTCATGATTATGAGTTGACCCCTGTGTGTAGTGACAGCTTTCGGCGTGCCTCCCTACACGATCGACCGCCTTCTGGCAGCTCTCCATGAGAGCTCAAAGGTATAGTCACTTTGTCACATTCCCACGCTTGCGAGTTAACTAACTGATGAACAGAGTCTCCGCACCCGGCGCGGTGTGCATCGAGTGCCTCCCAGTACTGGTCCGAACTCGCTAGATTACGGCCTCCAAACGGAATCGCTCCCGGCCTCCAAGTGTATGTCCAAACTCGCTCAATTACATCCTCCAGGTTCGCACGATCATGACCTCCAAATGCATCTACACACTCGCTTGATCACGGCCTCCAAGTGCATCTCCAAACCTGCTCGATCAAGGGGTTCAAATGCATCTCCAAACTCGCTCGATCTCGGATTCCAAGTGCATCTCTGGACCTGCGCGATCGCGGCCTCCAAATGCGTCGCTAAACTTGCACGATTACGCGCGCCAAGTGCGCACCATCACGGCCTCCAAGTGCCTCTCCGAACTCGCACGATCACAGCCTCCAGGTGCATCTCCAAACCCGCTCGATCATGGCCTCCAAGTGCCTCTCCAACCTCGTCTGATGAAGGCCTCCAATTTCGCACGATCACAGCCTCCAAGTACATCTCCAAACTTGCTCAATCACGGTGTTGGAGTGTATCTCTGGTTCACTTGATCATAATTTTCCGGCGCACCTCGAATTGCTCCCAGGCACCGCCTGCAGCCAGTCCAGATATACCATGTGTAGATGGGTAGCTATATCGATACATAGATACATAGATGAGAATACACACTGAATATATGAGTTTTAAAAATCATTGAACGATTAGTAGTAGCTATGATTTCCAGGCACACCAGCAGCGTTCCCAAAGAAGATTTTGTTTTTCTCAGACTGCTCTACTGTGATTCGAGGTGCTCCCAGACTTGTTGCCGGCGCTCCCTGGTTTGTCACCAGTGCTCCCAGGTGTTCCCAGGCTTGTGGCCAGCGCTCCCAGTTACTCTGAAGGCCGGCAGGAATGCCCTCCTAAGGTCTGATACTCTCCTGACATTGACGCATCTAAGTTTACACTCCACATCCTCTCAGAAACTCCTGAAGGCTTTCAGTGATAAAAATACATTTTGCTCATGTTGAAGAGGCAAGGAAGTTGAGGAATCACAATAGTAAGTTTGCAGAGGAAATTGAGATTTGACATTCAGCTTGTTCCATATTGACCGAAACTGCAGATAAAACGTTCCAAATTGGCAGATAAGGACTTTGACACTTCCGAATTTGACCAAGACACATGGACTCGATACCTCATGTTAGGATTTGTTTCAGCTCATATCCCACGGAACGCTATATTAATTCTGGAGCTAGGGTAGTCATATAAGGCGTTATGCGATGATCTTGTGCTGCTATCTGCTACAACCCTGAGCAACATTTGACGTTGGGAGTATGCACTGGGAGTGGACGCAATTAAGAAGCAATTGCCGTCTTGAAACAAAGTTAGTTTAGCTTTGGATAGATGGACATCTACGAACAAATTGGCCATAACAGTGTTCAGTGCGTACTATATGGATCGGAATTGGGCACTGCGTGAGGTTCAACTCGCTTTCGACAAGGTTGATCGCCATATATTCTCCCATTTCAAAACCTAATGTAGGCTGATAGCTCAAGGGCTAACATACTGGAGCAAGGCCAGCTGTACATTTGAAGGATGTGCTGGATCGTTTTGAGCTCACCGACGGCCGTTGGCTCGGTACTACGACGGCAAATGGTCCGGCAAATTACTTGATGACACGCGAGCTGCAATCAACACTTGAGGCCTCTA
>Ga0307512_10003651_pt1 | contig 17572 bp, 20 predicted proteins | sample 14_EM_MG_FD_200267 | JGI IMG/M metagenome (GOLD analysis project Ga0307512, IMG submission 200267) | Populus trichocarpa ectomycorrhiza microbial communities from riparian zone in the Pacific Northwest, United States - 14_EM | ecosystem: Host-associated > Plants > Roots > Unclassified | place...
GGAGGGGGTGGGAATGACAAGTCAGTAAGATCAAAACGGCAAGGTACAACACATAACTAACTTGGGGAATCTGATGGAAGGTTAGTAATAGCTCTACGTTATGTAGGGGGATGGGACTCACACCGTGGAGACGCCGGGCTAAACGACGGGCTTGTAGGCGAATACCGAGGGGAGGTAGGACTAAAGGATGGGGACTGGGGACTATACCGAGGAGACGTGGGGGAGAATGATGGGGAGGTTGGAGAGTAACGAGGGCTTGTGGGGGAATAGTTCGGTGAGGTCAGGTTGAGTGCTGGGGAAGTTGGGGAGTATGTTGGAGACGTTGCACTTCGTGAGCGATCGAAGAATGGAGATGTGGAATATGGAGATGTCATGAACGGCGATGTGGCTTGATAGGGGGACTGGGCGGGTACGTAAGGTGAGGTCGGGGAATACACATTCGGGGAGCTTGGGCTATATGTAGGAGGCGCAGGTGACATCCCACCAGCACCTTTGGGACTCTGGCCGAAGCCCAAGTAGGAGAAGTTGGCTGGGTCATCGCCACCATTGACGGCCAACGGCGAGAATGCCGCCGCCTCTGCCCTGAATGAGGCATCGTGCCACATGGGAGAATTGCTATCGTAGGGTGTCATCGCAACTTGTCCGGGAGTCATACCGCCATCTGTCTGGACGGCAAGCATGTTTTGAGCTGGCAAACGGTGATCCACGATGACGTCCTTCAGCATATCAATGTCTAGCGCAACATCAAAGGAACCCGTTCCCATGGGTGCCATCTGACCAAACATCACGTTTTCAGCGATACCGTGGCAATCGTCCTTTTCCCCTACAGTAGCAGCTTCCATGAGAATTTCGACGGTCTCCTCAAAGGAACATCGCATGAGGGCCCCAGTATCCGCACGGTTGATACCATGTCGGGTGATTGCCATGAGAGTACCCCGGTGGGTCATCAAATCGCAAAGAAGAGCGAGATGTCGATAGTTGACGTACGAACCATCGAATTCGATAACCTTGCGGAGTTCCTTCATGATTGCGGCCCGAGCGGCTTCGATTCCAAGGACGTCGAATATCTCCACACAGCTGTTGGAATACGTCCGTCGGAAGTCCACGCCCTCGATGCACATGACGGTTTTCAGATTGACGCCATCAGTTTCCAACACCCACTCCTTCTCATCCCGCCCCTTGATGCTACCCTCTGCTGTGATGACGATCTTGTCGTGTTCCTGAAGGAAGACTCGTTCGATTCCCTTGACGCCACGTAAACTGACTGAATCCAACATCGTGTTCTCCAGTTGACGCAAGAAGACGTCTTCTTCGACAGTGCCCATCCCATCTTCGTCCTTGTCTGCTCCACTCAGTACACGGCAACGAATCACCAGCTTCTCCGAGTTGTCCTCACTCCAGATGACAAACAGGTCGGTTTTGAAGCTTTCAGCAATCCTACCGGCCACATATGGCATCGTAAGTTTGCGATCGATCATCTTTGCTCGGTCGAGCTCGAGGCGAAGGAGCCAAGGTGATTGGAGGTGGAGCTTTGATTCCACTTCCTCGTCAGGGATAGCGAAAAACGATTCCACAAAGATACTGTCCTCCTCGATAATAGTAGAGCTGGGGTCTGGGTCGTACCATATCTCGACTGCGGCTGTGACCGTGCGCAAAGTGGTGTATGCAAGCTCCTGCTGTACGTTCTTGGCAAGGATACGATCACTGGCGATCTCGGGCTGGAGGTGGACGGATAGGGATGGCGTCTTGATGTTCGTAGCGACGTTAATGATTTCCTTGAGGCGAGGAACCCCCAAGGTCACGTTTTTACTCGAGACACCAGCGTAGTGGAACGTATTGAGTGTCATTTGTGTCGCAGGTTCTCCGATAGACTGTGCCGCAAGAGTTCCACACATCTCTCCGGGATGAACGATTGATTGATTAAACTTGGTTTCGATCTCTCCGAGGACCCAGTCGAACGCCTCACGATTGAGGTGGTGCCTCTCTAGAACCCGTCTGGTGCTGAAAGTCGCTCGAAGGTGCATCCTGAAAGCCAAGGTCGCGTTCTGTTGTGCTTCAAGGCTGAGGGGATCGTCGCCGCGGACAACAACGAGACGTTCCAATAGCGCTTTGAGGGCGTCGATGATGTATGCGGGGTCCAAGTCGCTTGGCTTTCGAGCGTCGATGTGGAAGATCTGTTTGGCGTTTTCGACGATTCGGTGAAGGTTCACGGGTAGGTAGTGGGGAACGCCCGAATCTTGTTGTGGGAAGACAAAATAACGGAGGAGCTGGCGATCCTCCACAAGTTGTTTGTACTCCTCGTCTAATTTGGCCTGTAGCTCGAGGGAGCTGTCATCGATCCCCACTTGGAGGGTTCCCGGCATGAAGCCACCAGCTGGATCGGTGACGTCGACGCGATATTGGTGAGCAAACTCCTTGTTGTTGAGGGCGAACGTGTCGATACTCTGACGCTCAATAAACGCTCCGTCCATCCCATCCTCGCCATAGACAAATTGAATGAGGTCTCCCAACGAGTTACGCACTGTCCCGTCATAGCACACCTGAACGTCTTCGAGGGCCTTCACCAATCGCCGCTGGATGTATCCTGTTTCGGCAGTCTTGACGGCAGTATCGATCAACCCTTCCCTGCCAGCCATGGCATGGAAGAAAAACTCCTGGGGAGTTAGACCACGTAGGTAAGAGTTCTCCACGAAGCCTCTGGCTTCAGCGCTGAAGTCATCCTTATTGTAATGAGGGAGTGTGCGGTGGCGGAAGCCAAAGGGAATTCGCTTTCCTTCAACACTTTGTTGACCTACGCAAACGGACATCTGGGAGATGTTGATGAAGGAGCCTTTGGAACCAGCGACGACCATCTGTTTGACGTTGTTGTCTTCCTTCAAACTTTTCTGTGCGTACTGACCGGAATGGTCTCGGGCGAGATTGAGCTCTCGCTCCACACGGCTCTCGAAGGATTCGCGGATAGTCATTCCTGGTGCGGCCTTCAACCGATCGTGATGGGCGTCCTCTATAATGCGCGAAACGTTGGATTTCCGTTCGGCGATCTGTCGGGTGATGTAGGCCATGGTCTTCTTGTCTGCGATGGTGTCTCCAATTCCGATACTGAAGCCGTTGTGGAACAACCAGTAGTTAACCACCGTTTGCAGCCCAGTGAAAAGGCCCCTCGTTGCCTCGGGACCCTTCTCTCTGAAGACAACGTGAACGAGACCACCTTGGGATGCCCCCACCGTCTTCTTCTCGATAATGCCGAATATGATCTCCCCGTTCTCGATCATGACCCCGTCGTCAAACACTGGGTTTGAAGATTTGGGATCAGGTGAACGGTAGATATTGATTCCGCGGGGTATACAGAGCGATAGGATTTGCTTTCCGGTCCAGAGAGGCTTTGGCTTTAGAATAGCTGGAATGGGAATGTCTCCGTTCCAGTCTGGGACCCACAGCAGGATGTTTTGAACTTGGGTCCAGTCCAGGAACGCGTCGCGAAGTGTGAACTTCCGGATGCCACATAGAGTATCCTGGACGATACCCATGACTGGTTTGTTGGCTTGGGGAGAGATAATCTGCGGGGAAGTGGGATTTGTCATAGATTATACACTGAGATTTGTCCTTGTCCTACCTGTCGAGGCACCCAAGCGATTTGACTCAACTCGGCCCTGGTTTCCTCGCTCTGGGGAATACTTTGACGTGAACATTAGCCCCAAATCTTCCCATATATCGTAGCTACGTACTGCATGTTCATTTCATCACCATCGAAGTCGGCATTGTAAGGCGGAGTTCTGGTGGCTGTTAAGAAGCTAGGGACTTCTAACGTGCAGGTGAACTCACACAGAAAGATTCAGCCGGAAAGCTAAAAGAAGGGTCAGGATGAGAAAGAGGGGTGACAGAAACCGCCGTGCGTACTAGAGTAGGGCATCAATCGTACGCGATGGCTCATCATGCTCATCTTGTGCAGACTTGGCTGGCGGTTGAATAACACAAAACTGGATACGAGTTTAAGGGTCGGTTTTGAAGAGTCATGCTTGCAAGGAAACATACTCTCCATCCCTCAGATGTCTTTCAACGATCCAACCATATTGAAGGAATGCGTCCGCCCGTTTGTTGTAACGTAGATCTATGCGTTCACCAGTGTCGCGCACAACGTATCGAGCACCAGGATAGGCCGTTGGACCATTACGAACAAGCTCCTGAAGATGGGCGATGTTGTGTGGCGTAACTGATGGCGCCGGTCAGCGGGAGAATGGTGACAAAACAGATCACGAACCTCGTTCAGGATACGTCAAATTCATTGCGATGCTCCTTGGTACGCCAACCTCATCAAGCTCGAGATTAGGGTCGCCAGTGATCACAGTTCTGGCGGAAAAGTCCACACGCTTCCCCATGAGGTTACCACGGAGTCGACCTTCCTTCCCTTTTAGGCGGGCGCGAATCGCTTTGACGGGGCGTCCGGATTTCTGGAGTGCTTGTGGAATGCCAGCGATATCGTTGTCCATGTAAGTGGCGACGTGAAACTGGCAGCTTTTCGATGAATATCTCTAAGAAAGTAAAAAAAGATGCACGGACCTGAAGCAATTGCTCAAATTCTGTGATGACGTGAGCAGGGGCTCCCTCTTGTTCACACCTCCGCACATTCGCGGAGGCTTTGATGATGTCTCCCAATTTATATGTCAGATCATCCTCACTTCGCATGGTCCCGCCGTCAACTGCGATGCTGGGACGGACGGGGGGAGGTGGGACGGGCATCACTGTGAGAATCATCCATTCCGGTCGAGCATATTCGTCGGATAAACCAAGTAGGTGAAGATCTGCGTCAGAGATTTTACGAAGGACTGCATAAACCTCTGATGGAGAAAATAGTCGCTTGTCCGGTTGCAATGATTTCATTTCCTTGGAATGGTGAGACAATCAAATAGGAATGAACAACAGTACGATTACCTCATCTTCGTCCTTTGGCTTCTTGTACTGCACGAACAACTTCAACCCTTCCTTGCGGATCGTAGGTTGTACACCACCGCAGCCACCGTGGCCTTTCTTTGGTTCCTCGTTTTCATTTCCTTCCGATTCGTCCTTGGGCTCATCGGCCTCGCAAACCATCTTCGTCTTACAGAATGACCACACAACAGACATCCTCGTTTTTGGGTCACGAACGTGGCGAATACGGTCCGCAAAATTGGGATCCGACTATATGTCCCACAATGTGATTCGGGAGACAGGTAAAACGTCAGTGATACATTGCCAAGGTGGTCATGCTGAACAACGGGACAAATAACGGAGTCGGGAATAAGGGACTACCAAGTGCAAGCGAAACGCCTTCGAAGGCGAGTCACTATCTGCTCCAGCGCAGAGCGGGCATGCGACTGGATCACGTTTTCGCACTCCTCGTTTAGCCCCCATTTCACCTGACCACGGGTCCTCCGAATCCCAAAGCCGCGCAAGCCTAACGACAAGCAGCAACCAGGGAAGGGAGAACGACCCTCATAACGGGTTTAACGTAGCACAGGTTTGGGGTTCTCCGATTAAGGAGAGAGCCCCCAGAAAATTGGGTGGTGGGGAACGAAACGAGTAGAGGAAATGTTGACGCGACTCACGATGTCAGCCTTTAGCCTTCCACAATTAACACAGACACATTCTAAGATCTTCTTGACTTTCACAATGAAGCCTGACGTCGGGTGGTCAGCAGGAAATGTAAAAAAAGCAATCACTCGCATACCAGGATGAAATACAGGACGAGCCAATTCGATATGCCCGAAATGTCCAGAGCATTCCGACATGCCTTCTCCACACGTCTGACATTTGAAGTTCCGATCTATGGTTCCCATCCTCGGATCCATCAATCCTCCAATTTTTGGCCGGTGTGTCGTCTCGTCCATCACCTCCGGATGCTCAACTTTCGCAACGGAGTACGCTTTCTGTGACACATGAGTGCAAAGAAGGAGAAAAAAGGGGGGAAACACACGATTTCTTCAGGAGACAGGATACCGAACTGAACTTCGCGTACTTTGCGGATGGGTGCCGCAGAATAAGCAAACTGATGACCTAGCATGGCTGCAAGAACCGGGAGAGTCAAAAAAAGAATTGAATGTGGAGGATTGCAGGCAGGGGTTGATTAAACGAGAATAAATCGAGGTATAGTACTTTGAGGCGCGACGGTGGGATGGCGACGAGCTGTGAGGTTTAGCGTCTAGGCAGGCGAATGGCGTCTGGAAGGACCAGAACACGTGAATCCAGTCAGATTCGACGATTATCGCGAGCTGAAACAAAGTGTTGCACGGAGTCGACGTCCAGGACGATGATGGTCTCAACACAAGGGATGGTGTCGAGAAGAACGGGCTGGCGTGGTGTGGCTGACTCACGGCGGAGTCCGAATTTTCTCCTTTTCAGGAACGCTGACTAATACGCGTCCTCTCTCAACCAGGACTGTGCATTGGGCCCGGAGGAATCTGCTTATAACACTCTCAACCCACCACTAGCATTGCAGACGATGACTTCCTTGGGAACATGGCTTTGGGGTACATCCCAAATCGATGACGCTATAGGTGGGTCTTTCTCACAGCGATACCTTCATCCATCACCGCTCATTTTGGCTGCAGACAAGGCCACTTCAGAGCTCCTGCTTGCCGGCTCCGAGGATATGGCCTTGAGTCTCGAAATTTGTGACCAGATTCGGTCCAAGTCCATCCCCCCAAGGGATGCTATGCGCTCTCTGAAGCGAAGACTTGATCACAAGAACCCTAACGTTCAACTATCTGTGCTAAGCGTACTACACTTACTCATACCAACTGACACGGGTCTGACCTCTCTCACAGCTCGTAGATCTATGTGTCAAAAACGGCGGAGACCATTTTCTCACAGAAATTTCATCCAAAGAATTCATGGATAACCTCGTTTCGATCCTCAAGTTTCCGGCTTTGAACCCACAAGTCAAGGCGAAGATTCTGAGGCTGATACAGGGTTGGACGTCCGCATTTGAAGGAAGACCTACGCTGGGCTATGTTTCGCAGGTATACAAGATCCTAAAAAGCGAAGGTACGAGAGCCAATCCCTTCCAGGAGGCTGAGTCTCACAAACCCGTAGGTTTCAGCTTTCCCCCACAAGACCCGGCATCCACTTCATCAGCGATGGTCGATACCCAGACCGCCCCAGATTGGATAGACTCGGATGTTTGTATGCGTTGCCGCACCCAGTTCACTTTCACAAACCGAAAGCACCACTGTCGCAACTGTGGCCAAGTCTTCGATCACCAATGTTCAAGCAAGTCACTTCCTTTACCTCATTTCGGCATCACCCAAGAAGTCCGCGTTTGTGAATCTTGTTTCGTGAAGTTGACCAGAACTAAAGATAAGAGGTGAGTTTTCTGGTTTGGGTTTCGATGCGAGCGATAAACCTGTTATAACACAGATTTGATGTCCTGAAGACATCTCACCACCCCTCCAACGCCCATGGCTCACGTAGTAAAGTCATGCAAGATGCAGATATAGATCTTCAGCGAGCAATACAGCTGTCCCTCGAGGAGGCGGGCGCTTCTGGGGCCCTTAGCCGCTCTGGCTATGCCCCCTCTCAGCTACCTTTAACAAATGCTCCTACTAGCAATCCCAGCGGCTCGGACCTCGATGACGACTCCGATTTAAAGGCTGCAATTGAGGCGAGCCTAAGAGACGTATCTAACCCGATGCCCAGCGCTCCTTTATCTGTTGATTTTCCCCAACCAGTGGCACTGTCTCCTTACCAGGTTAATTCTCAACAAGAGTCTCGCCTGGCGAATCCATTATCGAATTTGCCGAACTACGACATGGATCTCCGAGAGTCGGACACGATAATGACGTTTACCCAGACCGTGGAGCAGGTACAGCATGACCCGGACGGTAGAGATATTAGCCGATATCCCACCTTGAGCCAGCTTTACGACCAAGCAAATGGATTGCGGCCAAAGCTTGCGATGAGCCTTGACGATACGAGCCGCCGTGAGAGTGAGCTTTTTTATATTTATGGAATCGAGCTTTGTCGCTGAGTCCATGTAGACTTGCTGACGGAGATGCATGATAAACTATCTCAAGCGGTCAAGCTTTACGACCAGTTGCTTTCCGCGCAAGTAACACACCCTCCCAGGAGAAGCACTGCAAGTACTGCTTCAACATACCCGAACACACTCCGACAAGTAGGACCAGATCCTTGGATTTCGCCGCCGCCGGTACCCTCCTCTACTTGGGTATCCCCTCAGACACAGCCCATAGTGCATGCACAGATCCGGCCCCCGTCTCCGCGTGTCACACACACACCTCCCTCCTTTATTACACCTGTATCGCATTCCATTGGCAATCACCCTGCACCATTACCTCATCCCACACAAGTCGCGGATTCGTCAATACTCCAGACTGCACCCAATCAAGGATACGCGCCGATACCGACATCCTCACACCTCGCAGCAAATGCTAGCCCGTCCCCATTACCAAGCTTTCCTACCGCACCTACTTTAGCGCCTCAATCTAGTTACATGCCCTCTGTTCCACAGTCCGTCATTCAGCAGCCCGATAGACAAGAAGCATTGTTGATCGATTTGTGATTGTAGTATACCTACCTCCTTACTTGTGTGTGTAGCTCTTGTCGAACTCGAGATCTGTTGCCGGGCTGCCTGCCGACCCAAGAAATGACAATTAACTGTATTTCTAGAAATGGAAATTGTCGCAGTTGCGGGGTCGGCTCGCCCCTTCCATCCACAACCCGTCGTCCCGTATCCGCCTTCCACTACATTCCGCATTCTAGGAATTTGCCATGCAGGCCGTCCCCGCTACAGAAGAGGGCAAGATGCTCGGTGACGCCCTTAACACGGTCAAGATTCAGGTACAACAGATGAAACGGCATCTAGTATGTTGTCATTATCTTCGCAGCCCATGAATTCTCTGAACTTTTCTAGGAATTGGATCAACTCATGGATGGGCTGAAGAGTGCTAGTGCAATGCTTGGAGAATTGCGTACTTCTTCTCTATCGCCGAAGCAATACTATGAACTCTGTACGCTCGGTTACAAGGGTTTCGATGGATCTTTGACCTGATAGACTTCCAGACATGGCGGTTTTCGACGCCCTCAGACACTTATCCAACTATCTGTACGACGCCCACACGCAAGGCAAGCATCACCTGGCAGATTTATACGAGTTGGTCCAGTATGCTGGGAACATCGTCCCAAGACTGTATTTGATGATTACGGTTGGATCGGTCTACATGTCCATCAATGATGCACCGGTCAAAGAAGTCATGAAGGATATGATGGAGATGTCGAGAGGCATTTTGCACCCAATCCGCGGACTTTTCCTGCGTCACTATTTGAGTGGCCAGACCAGAGACCACCTACCAATCGGTGTTGAAACGGGGTAAGTCGATGGTACGAGTTGCTGCTGCATTTTCACTGAAAAAAAATTAGGCCCTCCGGTAACTTACAGGACTCCATTTCGTTTGTGCTCACCAATTTCATCGAAATGAACAAGCTGTGGGTGCGCCTGCAACACCAGGGACATTCACGGGATCGAGAAAAACGAGAGATGGAACGGAAGGAGCTTCGTATTCTCGTCGGTACAAACCTGGTTCGGCTCAGTCAGCTAGATGGCGTGGATTTGGACCTCTATCAGAAGGTTATCCTTCCAGGAATTCTAGAACAAGTGGTCAACTGCAAGGATGTTATCGCGCAAGAATACCTGATGGAAGTTGTCATTCAGGTGTGTTGAGTACCAGAAAAGCGAACCGCCCTGACAACACAACTAGGTATTCACGGACGAATTTCATCTTCATACTCTGGGCCCCTTCTTATCCGCGACTGCCCAATTGCACCCAAAAGTCAACATCAAGCAAATAGTCATCTCGTTGATTGATAGGCTTGCGGCGTATGCAGCGCGGGAGGCAGAAAGTGAGGACCCAGAGGAAACCAAGAGGCAGGAGGAGGCCGCTGCTCGTCGACTGGCCGAGAAAGTTGAAATACAGAAAGCCAAGCTACGTGCAAATGCGTCTGCGGCTGGCAGTAACGGGGTGCAGAATGTGGATGTTGACATTTGGAGCTCAGAACCACAAAGTCCCACTTCTGCACCGGCCAAGGATGTCCAAGACCTCACCCAAGTCACCCAGTCTATGAGTGGGGAGTCACACAACGATGAGAAAGGCGATGCCGCGGTACGCAAGTTCAGGGGGATCCCGGAAAACGTCAAATTGTTCGAGGTCTTTTGGCAGCAAATTGTTGAACTCATCAAGGTCCGTATGCGTTCTCATGCTTAAACATCCCGATGAACTCGTATCTTAGGCTCGGCCCGACCTGTCTATCCAAGATATTACCGCACTTTTAGTCTCTCTTACCAATCTCTCCTTGAGTTGTTATCCGGACAAGCTGGAGTACGTTGATCAGATTCTGGGATTTGCTCAAGGAAAGATCAAGGAGTACGGAGACAAGTTAGGTCATATTATGACAATCTTCATATCACCTCTAACTCATGGGTTTGATGTACAGTCCTGATGTCCACTCGCCTCAAACGATAAGCAACCTTGCATCCCTTCTCGCCGCGCCGATCAATTCATACCAATCCGTCTTGACTCTTCTCGCTATTCCCCGTTACTCGTCGCTGCTTACACAACAACCGTACTCAACCAGACGTTCGCTCTCACACGCGGTCATATCATCCATTTTGAAGAACGAAACGATTATTGAAACCCCGGAAGATGTGGATGGCGTGCTTGAACTATGTCATGTTCTGATTAAGGATCAGTCTGATTCTGGTCTATATTCGGGTACCGTCAGTCAGCATCAAGGAAACAAAGATTCAAGGCGGCAGGGGCCATACCCGGACAGGGAGGACATGGCCGAGGAACAGGGTTGGGTGGCACGAATGGTTCATCTTTTCCGAGCTGACTCCGTCGACACGCAGTTTGAGGTAACTACCGCTCAATTATCCATCCGTTGTCCTTATTCTTTCGCAGCTTCTACAAACGGCGAGGAAACACTTCGATTTGGGCGGAGAACGAATGCGATTCACTTTCCCCGCACTCATAACCTCCGCGATCAAGCTGTGTAGACGGTGTAAGAATCAGGAACACCTGGTAAGTTTCGCCTTGAGATTTTGAAGAATGATGCAGATGGGAAATGCAGGAAGAAGATTGGAAGACCAAAGTGTCCGCAACGATCAAATTTATTCGACAGTTGATCTCTATCCTGGCCACACAAGTAGATGCCCCGGCGATTGCATTACGACTATTCCTGCTTGCTGCACAAATCGCAGACGAGTGTGGATTTGAGGACCTGACATACGATCTTTATGTCCAGGCTTTCACAGTCTACGAAGAGAGCATCTCGGAAAGTCGCGCCCAATTGCAGGCCGTGGCTCTCATTGTTGGAACACTACAGGGCGCTAAAGTTTTCAGCTCCGATAACTTCGACACTTTGATTACCAAGGCTGCACTGCACGGAGCTAAACTTCTAAAGAAGCCCCATCAGTCTTCCGCAGTAAGCCTGGCGAGTCATATGTGGTGGCAGGAAACATCACCAGCCGATGGAGAAGCGGAAAAGCTGACCCCACCGGACGGAACCAAGGAAAAAGAGGAAGATGCCGGCTCCGACAACATTAAAGCGGTAAGTAGGCACACCCTTCGTAGCTTTTAATTCTAACGCTCGTCCTGGTTAGTTCCCGCACCAGGACAGCAAGCGGGTGCTTGAATGTTTGCAGAAATCTCTCCGGATCGCCAATTCCGCTACGGAGGAGATAATCACCGTCCAGCTTTACTGTGACACGCTAGACCGCTACCTTTATTACTTGGATCGCGACGCTCCTGCCGTGAGATTCTGAGATCCTCTCAAATAATCTTACGTATATTTACTCTGGCTCTCTCGCTCACTTTCAGGTTACACCCAAGTTCGTGAACAGTTTGGTGGAACTGATCACGTCAAGCATTGACAATATTTGGTCTCCCGATGTCCATCCATCACAACGAGCACCTCCAGGCCTCCTCGAAGGCGTACAGACGCCAGAGATGATCACCAGGCATTTCCGAAATACCCTCGCGTACATACAAAGCAAAAAACAGGCGACAAGTGGGTCCAGATGGAACGAAGTTGATGTTATAGGGGCAAGCTTGAAGATGGGTATCGGTGCCAAATAGGACCTATTTCTATCGTGAAATGTATCTGTTGGTCGTCGTACATCGCTTCACATCGTTTTTATTCGTATCTACTGGTCTTCTATTAAGAAGGGCGATAACGGTCTTGCAGATCCGATATAAGATGTGGGAGCCTATCTGCGGGTACCAACATTAAGCAACCGCGGGTGTCAAGTCCAAAGGCATCTCCTTCTCTCGGCTGTGCGTTCGTGAACGGATAGTGGATGGAATGCACTGATGACTACGCCACGAACTTGAACGGCGAGCGCCAAAAACAGAGAAACTTACTCACCTGTTGAAACTGTTCATCTTCTGGATGGAAAAAGCGGGGAGTGTCGTTCACGCTGACTTGGCCCTTTCTGCGCTTCGTTCGGTCGAGATTTTGTCCCAAGTCGTCCAGCTCCTCGGGGGAGAGGTAGTAAGTCCGTGCCACGATGAGGTAGTACTGGAAATTGAAGGGTTCGTTCTGACTTTAAATGAGTTAACGCAAAATTTTGTCCAGGGGATACAAACCTCCTCTACGGCCCATTTTATCTCGTCTGCAAGCATCCTGTACATTGGTGGGACAACCTGTACTGGCATGTTAACGAGCCTCTCTGAAAGTATAAGGCCGAGATGGTTGTTAGAGGACGACGCAAGTGCGTCCTCAAGTGCTGCGTGGAGCGCAGGGTTAGGATTTGCTTTGGAAAGAAAATATTCGGTGAGGGATTTAATTGAAGGGTGATCCTTCAAAGACAAAATTAAAAGGGTCTGATTGTGGTTGGGAGTTGAACGGACCGTGTGGACATTGAGGTTCAGAACGGAAAGGAATGCATAGGGATCGCTCTCCTTTCCATCGCATTTGACCGTTGAGCCGACGAGTGGCTGGGAAAGAATAAGGTCTGTGAGCAGGTGGAGGTGGAAGAGAGGAGCATCGGTTTGGAGGAGCTGAGCCAACAGACGTTTGACCCCATGCCAGTCGATGTCGGCGATTAGGTCGAAAAACTCAAAATCGATGTCTATGAGCTCCTAGGGTGGAAGAGTAAGAACTGACGGACAACGGAATCGAAATCTTTACCCTCTCGCTATCCTCGTCTTCTTGTTTTCTTTTCGACATCGTTGACCGCAGGCAATGTGTTTACAGTAACGTTTATCCGCTAAAGAATCTGAGCGGGAGCTGCTCTCATTGGCTATAGTGCATCATCTTCGCCATCAATTGCTCCCGGTGAGTGCCGATGTCATTTGCGCACAGAACAAATAACCGAACCCGGATCTACAGCATACTTAAACAGGTTCACGCTCACCATGCCCTCCCTGTTTCGCCAGCACTCCCATGTTTTCCTATCTACGCTCTCTGACCCTTTCGTCCGTTTGTCGCAAGACGGCCTCGAGGCAGTATCATCATTTACGCAACGTACAACCCCGAAGGTTGTCACGCCTCGGAGCAAGAGTCGTTCTTGTGACTGGGGTCGCCACCACTACTGCGTTTGCTTTCTCTACACTCGGGGCAAGTGATGTGTATGCAGACACAAGTGACTTCGCCAACGTGAATGATCCTACTATTCGGAGCGTCCCGTTAACATCTTTGTTGCGTTCATATTTCGTCTTTTCCGTCTGCTCTGTGCCTGCATTCGTAGACTGGTCGCCGCATATTATATCGTTCATGACCTCTGTCCCTGGTCTCAAGCAACTAGTCGGAGTCCTTGTCCGTCGATCATTTTTCGCGCAGGTTTGAGTTTGCCTTCCTGGTCATTACGGGCAATAATTGATAACGCCCTTATTAGTTTGTCGGCGGAGATACCATCGCGGACTGTATACCAGTTATCCATCAGCTACGAAGCGAATCCAAAGGATCCTTGCTCGCATACAGTGTCGAAGTTGATGAGACAATGGAGGGTATCGTCGGGAACGTATTGCATAGTCAAATGGTGGAAGAGATGATACGTAGCATTGATGCCGCCGCTGACTACGAAGACTCCCTTTCAACACCCACGGAGAGAAGTACATGGGTTGCGATAAAATTAGTAAGACACTGAGCGGTCGCGTCTTATTCAGTGCTCACCCAGACTACCCAGACAGCCCTGCTTCTCGATTCACAGGCGTTAGTTAGGCTTTCTCAGCATTTGGTTCGATCGAGACCCACTTCCTCTATACCATTCCCCGGAAGTCCAACACTTCAAGACTTGGATATCCTCACATCTTCCGATGACTCTCCAATCCTGTCGTCTACTGATCGGATAGCTCTGCGGAGTCTTTGGGCAGACCTCTTCAGGATCTGCCAGCGGGCAAAGGAACGTCAAGTGAAAGTAGTCGTTGATGCAGAGTACAGGTTCGTCAGTTCTCAGTAACGTATCTCACCACCCAAAATAACCCCCAACGCAGCTGGTACCAGGTCCGTGTATTCTTAGCTGGTGTCTAGTACAATGTTTGACTGTCGTGCAGCCCGCGGTAGACGCGTACACGACCGCGCTCAGCCGAAAGTTCAATAGCTTGTCGGGTGATGATGGCTCTCTCCAGCCGATCGTTTACGGGACGTATCAAGCATATCTGCGAAGGTTCGTCACGTAGGTCCTCATCTATTCTTTTCCTTGTGATGAACTTTTGAGTAGGGGACAGTCGCACTTACTGCAGTCTTTGAAGGATGCAGAGAACGGAAGCTATGCACTAGGTGTCAAGTTAGTTCGCGGAGCGTATCACGAACAGGAGGCGGTTCAGAATGCCCGAGTTGCAATTTCACCGGAAGTTGACCCGCCGGTATATTTGACGAAGGCCGAGACTGATGCTTCCTTCAATGAATGCGCAAGAATCTTGGTCCACACAATCTCGTTGGACGCTCGAAAAAATTTGCAACCACGAATCTCTGTGCTCTTCGGAACCCACAACATGGAAAGTTGTCGTTTAATCATATCATTGCTGGAGCAGGAGGGATTGGCCAAGGCAGATGTGCCCCACACGACCGTGTGTATACCACGATCGACTGCATTGCGCATTTCATTCGGGCAACTTTTCGGTAAGCCATTGCTGTCGTAGCAAAATTCATGCTGACAAAGTCGAAGGGATGCGGGATATGCTCACGGACCATCTCGCTTCAAGAATCAGATCTCCAACTCCTGTGGTTTTCAAGTAAGTAATTCCATCTATACCCTCAAGATGCGTTGCCAAAAGCTGAGTCATAGGTATATTCCGTACGGGGAACTCTCGGAGGTACGCACTCAAGTTCTCGGAGATTGTGGATGAATTATATGGTTTTCTTTCGAAAAGGTGATGCCGTATCTTAGCAGAAGGGCCATAGAGAACAGATCCGTCCTAGGAAATGGAGCAGCGTTGGCAGAACTCCAGAGAATTGGATCAGAGATTCGTCGAAGGATATTATGCTTCGGTAGCTAGTCAACAGCTCGTTGGCCGATCTACATTATTCCGTATTCCTGAATTGATCTACATCCTACACCCCTTGAAGATCTTTAAATTCCGCGGCCCATTGGGAACTCGTCCGAACCTCCGCAACGAATTTGTCAAACTTGGGCGAGTTGCCAGAGCCAGAGACCTTGCTGAGTGCGACGACCGCTCTCAGTGTACTCCTCTGCAACTCTGCAGCACGTTCAAGGTCTTGTTTTACCGTGTCCTTCGTGACCGTTGCCCCTTTCATAGACTTCTCCAGGAATGGAGTGATTTCATCAAGCCGCTGCGCAACAGGAGCTGGAGCAAGTTGAGGTAGTCGGAAGAGCATCATGTGACAGATGACTTTGATCTCGTCCGAATCGTCAGTGAGCCCTTGAATCACCCTCCCAAGGAACTCGTGGAGATCGAGCTTCGATAGGCATGTGTCCAGCTAGGGAAGTCTTTAGCAATCGTTCGGACTTGGAGCGGTGAGTTGATTCCCACCAATGTGTACAGTGTTTCGTAAGCGGTCTTCCTCGCTTCTAGCCCATCATCTACCTTATGAGTCCATGGTCCCATCTGGACGGTACGGATAAGGTCCGGTTTGACAACGGTTTCCTGGTACAGAGTGGGAAGTAATGTTTGAAGGTGATCACGGATTAAATACGCTTTGGTGCGAGCTGCAGAGTTAAGGGCGGATAAGGCCAATCGCCTTACAGTCTGTGGGGTATTGAGGATCGCAAAAAGTCGAATAATTGGGGAGGGTACTGACTAGGTCTGGATCAAGCATGAGTGATAAGAAATCGATGAGCATGGGACCAAGGAGCTCGTCAAATGTAGGACTCGATTCGGCAAAGGTGTATCGAATGGCAGCGACGACTGTTGCTCGACTGGTAGGGTTTGCATCTTTAATACGGTTCTGCATACCAGTAAGAATAATGACCACATCTGGTACGGTCACTCACGTGAAGTTGTGGCAGGTATTTGGAAGGGTTGGTGGTGGATAGTTTCCCTAGACAGGCCGCCGCTACGTTCCTCGTGATTTCCTCAGAGTTTTCAGAATTATCGAACAGCGGAGCCCACAAGGTTTCCGCAAAACCTTCCAATTGTCCATGAGAACAGTGGGTAACAACCTGGGAAGGGGTAGTGAGATAGTGTATGCGTGAAAAGTCTCCATTAACATACCTCCTTCAATGAGTGCAGAGAGAGGAGTCGTTTCCCTGCGTTGTTCTGAACCATCTTGACAAGGACGGGGAGAAACTGTGGAAGATTTCCAATAGCGATATTGCCTATTGGTCTGTGGTCAGTACAGATACAATTGTCGCAGTCTTATTCGGCGTACCAGCAGCGAATGCGGCTGCCGTCCTTACTTCCTCTTGTTCGTCGGAGAAGTGTTCGATTGCGATATTAAAGACTTCGGGTTGGGGTGACATGTCACTGGTTGTATGTCAGATGATGGATGGCGTTTCAGTTGTGAGAAAACTTGCATAAATCTACCCAACTCCCCCAGAACTAGGAGACTGAGGACCGTGATTGAAGTCTTGGATTTTGGTGACTATCAGACAGGTTAGAGATCCGTAAAAAAAAAGCTACCCTAGACGCACTTTGAGGTGTCGGGTGAACTCTGAAATAGTACCAGCCGCGATGCCCTGCTGGCTCTTCACGACCTCTGCGATACATTTTGCAACGTTCGGATAGGAGACTTCAGACCTAGGGGCCTTTTCAGCGACTGCCACAAGATTCGGGATGACGTGGGAGGCTATCTGTATATCCGCTTCCACGAGTGATCCGTAGAAGGATAGAAGTGATTCCAGGGCAACTCCAGAGGCCAATGGCGAACATGCTATGACAGATATGTCTTTCAAAAAATCGCGTTCTACGAGTGGGAACGTGACAGGCGGCGCTAAGCGTAGCAACAGAGCGACAATTGCAACTGCTTGCGCTAAGAGGGGGATGTCTGACGCTGAAATGTAGGGACGAAGGTGTGGCAGTAGAGTGTTTGGAAGATCGGCGGGAAGGCCGGAGCCATACCTGACGAGGGGGAGTGTGAGGCGTTATAATACAAAGATGATATGGATGGACCGACCGTCTCA
>Ga0307512_10003652_pt1 | contig 17571 bp, 23 predicted proteins | sample 14_EM_MG_FD_200267 | JGI IMG/M metagenome (GOLD analysis project Ga0307512, IMG submission 200267) | Populus trichocarpa ectomycorrhiza microbial communities from riparian zone in the Pacific Northwest, United States - 14_EM | ecosystem: Host-associated > Plants > Roots > Unclassified | place...
GTCCGTACCATCTACGACTCAAAGCTTCTCGAGTACGACGAAAACCGTAACCTTGCAGTTTTCTGGGTGTCGTGTGAGGCTGGAACATATATCCGAACCCTCTGCGTACATCTTGGTCTCATTTTGGGCGTCGGGGGTCATATGCAGGAACTCCGAAGAGTTCGAAGTGGCGCTTTGAGTGAGAACGACGACATGGTCACCATGCACGACGTAATGGATGCCCAATGGTTATACGATAACACACGAGATGGTTTGTTCTACATTGATTGAATAGATGCAATTGACTTAACTATCTGACTAGAATCCTATCTGAGACGCGCAATTCGTCCCTTGGAATGTCTGTTGGTCGGCTATAAGCGCATTGTTGTAAAGGACAGCGCTGTGAACGCAGTTTGTTACGGTGCAAAACTCATGATACCAGGGTTGCTGCGATACGAGGCCGACATTTCGGTTCATGAGGAAGTGGTTTTGATGACAACGAAAGGTGTGGATGCCCTCAGTCATCAATGCCTCGAACTTTCTAATACGAGGATCAGGCGAGGCCATTGCAATTGGAATTGCTCAGATGTCGACCGTCGAACTTGCCACTTGTGATCATGGTGTTGTGGCCAAGGTTAAACGGTGTATTATGGAACGTGATACCTACCCGCGGAGGTGGGGTCTCGGCCCAAAGGCTATGGAGAAGAAAAAGATGATCAAGGATGGGAAGCTCGGAAAACACGGCGAGAAAATTGAGGGTATCACTCCGAAAGAGTGGAGCAAGGACTACGTAGACTATACTCGAGATGAGGTTAGAGGTGGTTTATCGTGCTTTTCGAGATGGACTAACCGTTTGGCATAGGTCCCGCCATCAAGCGGTGCTGGTCCTTCTACCATCATTCCCGCTTCAGGGTCTGCGCTGCTGCCCGTTACTGTCACAACATCGTTGGATGAGTCGTCACAGGGCGAAGCGTCAGATAGGAAGGATAAGAAACGAAAGCGCGTTTCGGACGTGGCACCCGACGAAGGGGCTGAAGGGAAGAAAAAGAAGAAAGATAAGGCCCTTGTCGACGAGGACAAAGAGGCTAGACGAGAGCGCAAACGCCTGAAGAGAGAGAAAAAGGCGGCCAAGGAGGCTGCTAAGGCTAATTCTTGAGTTTGGAGCTGGGTTTTCTGCAGTTTTGTTTTCGTGTATCTGTGCTATCTTTTGCCCGGTGTTTCATCTCCCTCTTGACCACGCACGTCTTTTTTTTCTGGTGTAGTACCATGCACTTGTGGTTGCCGGGGATTTCACCCTGCTTTCCAATTTTTATCGAATACACCGGGAGGAAACGCCTTACGCACTGGCCGCTTGCGGTTCTGTGGGACTCCTCGACCCGGTTCAGCTCCCGTTTCATCGGTTCAGTGCGCCTCGAGAGGTGTGGTGTCGAGATACTATAAAACCCCCTTTTGTCTGTGCTAGTCTTTCAGCAGTCCGTCTTCATCCTTCGGGCATCCTTTTCATGTATACCGTTTCCGATTTATGATTCCATAGTCTATCCTTTCCTCTGTCTGTTTTGTTTTGTTTTTTGAAGTTCGCCGATTCGCATCCGGGATATCTCCTACTGTCTCGTTGGTCGGCGTTTATTGTCTCGATCACGCACATCTTGGATCGGCACTCTGATGTCAACTAACCGCAACGTGCAGACGGGGGGAAAACTCGACGAAATCTTTTTGATTCCTTACTCAATTGCAGACTTTTTGGTTCAGGAACAACAGTACTCTGAGTTGGCCGCACAAGTATCAGCACAGCAAGTCAGTTCTGGTCTGGGTAGGGACCCGTTCCTCGACAACACGCTCGCGAGAGCCTGGTATCGTAATCACCCGGAGGACTGCGACAATGTCACCCGTTCCGGCGACGAGGTGGGTCGTCAATGCTTCGGATGTTTTTTTGCCCGTATTGAAACGCCGCAGAACTCTGACGATCTATCCGAGGTCCCAAGACAGAGGAGTAGTACGCGGAAGAGGTTCTTGTCCACCAGGGTGCCGTCGACAGTAACTCCTTCATCGTCTAAAACCTCATCTTCGAGAGCCTCGTCGTCCAGAGTGACACTTCGCACAGAGCACACTGATTCCCCATTTATCCCCAGCGGACACTGGACGAGGAGGAGGTTACAGGAGCAATGGGACAAAGCTACCAGAGACGCTGGGTCCGCTTCGGTGACGATTGTGAACGAAGTTGACGGAGAGGAGGCCCCAGGTGTGCCTCAGGACTTTCAGTACCTGGAGCACGGTTACGATTGGGGGAAATATGCCCCAGACCCGGGCTTCTTGATTGGATGCGACTGTCCTGGTAATTGCAATAGCGCGGTCATCGAAGTTTGCTGTGTCAGACACATTGACGGCGACCCCGAGGAGCTCATGGGCTTCTGGTACGATAAACGGGTGTGTTTCCCACGTAAGCGCAACTTTGATAACGACTCTCACCTCAGGGACTAGGGTCTGTTCCGCCTCGGGATGGAATATGTACTCCTCAAGGAATGCAACGTAGTAAGTCACATCCCCAGGGTCATGACACTACTCTTATCTCCAGAGCAGAATTGCACATGTGACGAGACATGCAAAACTCGGGTAGCACAGAAACCCCGAAAAATACCACTCCAAGTATTCAAGACCCCGAATTGTGGGTGGGGTGTCCGTCCGGCGGTGAGAGTTCCCAAAGGAACGCTCATCGGATTGTATTCTGGGTGGGTCATAGCTTCATTCCCATTCTCTGCATTCCTAGCTAACGTGCAGATAAATGCAGAGTGCTGTTGTGCGTGATAATAATCACGTACTTTTTTGGATGTTACCGTTCACACTTTTCACTTCAACTACAGGAAGCGATGGGAAGCCGACAAGATTCATGGAGAACGGAGGAACTATATCTTCGATCTGGACCACAACAGATTCGGCGAGGAGGGGCCGATACAAAATCAATACTCCGTAGATGGGTATAGCAAAGGTACCCATATTTCCGCATGTAAAACGCATTTCTCATCCAAGCTCTCCAACAGGGAATTGGGGTCGCTTTATTAAGTAAGCGCCCAAGCGCAACACCATTCGCCTGTATTAAGTCCAAAAAACCCAGCCATTCGTGCGATCCAAATATGCAGGTGCTACCTGCGATGTTTGATGCACCCGAGGTCTGTTCACAATCCGTCTTACTTGACTGCAGCTAATCCTTGACCACAAAAGATCGAGAAATCGTATCTGGTGTTTGTGGCCATCAAAGATATCCGTGAGGGCGCGGAGCTCACGATAGATTATCACCCGAACTTGGGCGTTCCAGCGAAAGGGAAGGGGAAGAAGAAGAGAAGGGGTTCGGATGGGTGCATGTGCGATGCGAAGGTTTGTCGAGGGATGCGACCGTAGTTCTCTGCTACCCTTTGTGGCCTGCAAGGGGACGCTCGGTGGCAACAATATATAAAAAAGGACTTTTATCTAACGATACTTTAATATAGATCTAAATGACAATAATCTGTCCAATCCCTCCCTGACCCTCTTCCTCGCCAGAAATCAGCTTCATCTTCCCAAGCACAGACCTCGCAAGTTCATTCCAAAGCAGCTGAGACTCCGAGAGTGGTTTCCCACGGATCTGGCTAGCCAAGATAGTTGCGAGATGGTGTCGCAGATGTTTCAAGGCAACATTAATTCTCCCGGGGATCCTGAACTTGATCTTTCGGTCGATAAACGCCAGATTGGATATTAGCTGTAGAAAACCGTCAGGGTCAACTTATAGGTAAGGAAAAAGAGTCCGCCACACCTTGAATTCGCAGTCGCCGCAAAGAAGCATCAGAGCAAGGTCATCCACTGGACCGGTTTCCCAGGCATAAAGCTTCTTAGAATGCCTACGGAATTTTTAGTCGATCGATCCGGGGGAGGTGAGGGTGAAACGTACATCAGGGTGAAATAAGCCATGTGGTTCCCTCTGAAATCCAGAGAACCCTTTGAGTTGACTGAAGATGGGTGGAAATGACAACTCTGGCCGTTCAACACCGTTTTGATACTCTTTCTATCGATGGGATCGATCGCAAGGACTTTTGGGTACAGTCCTGCAGCAAGAGCTGCGTGCAGCAGGAAGTGGTTGCCGGAGTTACCGTCGTACTCTGGTGGTACTGGCATGAAACGAGTTCTGTTTCTCCCCCGTGTCCTATGGTATTATTGCGTTAGTCATATTCTATTCCGCGATCTGCGTTGGCCCACCTGCTGAGTTCTCGTATGTACTCCCTCTCAACGTGGATGAACGAAGAATCGATGAGGTACCCGAGAAACTGCTGTCTGAGCTCTTCTATCGCTTGTAGATTCTAGAATAAGACCACGTTATTATCGCCCTCGCAAAGGGTTGAAGAGTTTACTCACCTGATAACTTAGAAAGTTTCTCCGACAATATGATCTCGCATAATCTGCGCCGTTGGCTGAGGCTCTCCTCCAGCCATCAAAAGCGTTGTGTATCGTCAAGAAATCGGAACACTTGACTTTGAATCGACTCTTTGCAATATCCGCAGCATCTTCCGATCCGAATGGAACTAGGAACGGAGACTTAGAAGACAAGGCCGCAGTGATCGTGAGGGCTGGGTCTAAACAGTGGAAGGTGGTGGCGATCAGCAAGAACTTCCCGAGGTGGACGTCCGTGGGGAGTTTGCTGAGCAGACGACCCAACGGCGTAATGTCCTCGGCCTGAGTAAGTGCGCGAACCTGGGCACACGGCGATCAGACCACCACAAACATTGGATAGGAGGGACCAGACCTCAACGAGTGCAGAAACTGCCCGCCGAATATTTGTTGCGGAGGGAGGGTCAAGGGCACGAGTGAGCACATCTTCAATTGTCGAACCAAGGTTAACCTTCATCGTCTTTATTCGCAATGCAAGGTCAGAGAGACCAAGTCTGGTCATCTCCGGGAGCGGGTGATCGGCCATCTGGGACGAAATATTAGTCGTTGAACCAGGCTCGTGGAAGTTGCTTACAATTGTATCGTGACGCAGTTTGGTGAAGAGGTGGAAACAAAGCCCGTCCTGAACACGACCGGCACGTCCTCGCCTTTGAGCAGCGTTGCTCCTGGCAACATATGTCTCGATCAAGCGGCTCATTTGTCTCTTCTCATCGAACCTCATCTCGCGTTGTTTTCCCGAATCAATGACACAAGTGATGTCCGGGATGGTGATTCCAGTTTCTGCGATGTTTGTTGCTTCCGCCAGGGATCAGTATGCTTGAAGAGTAATTCTGACAGAGGCACCATACCTATCACAATTTTACGAATACCCCCTCGGGGGACATCAAAGACAGCACCCTGGTTTTCGCTCGAGATCGTAGAGTGAAGAGCGTGGATGATAAACTCGTCCTCGGATCCGAACTTCTTGTGCTCGGTTAGCATGTCGTTCATGCGGCGAATTTCACCTATTCCGGGCATGAAAATAAGGATTGCGGCCGAGTGTTGCCTAAGAAGGTCATCTTCAAAACAAATGCACTCCAGCAGACGAAGGATCAGGTCGTATGAAATCTGCCGCTCGTCTAGAAGGTTGATCGTTGCGGCCGTATTCGCCGAGTACCGTTTCTCCAACTTGACCTCCTGGACGACGGCATCTTCTCTGTCATCATCTTCGGCAGCTGCGTTGTCCTCCGTCCATTCTGGGCGATTCTTACCACGACGGAATGTCCTAGGGCCTGGAAACGATGTTCAACGTGAGAAACGCTTTCAATGAAAGGTTGTGCAGACCCTTATTGGCATAAGGCGAGGACTCCGATATCCACCATCTCGTTGTCTCCAGCGCATCTTCCAGATACCGTACATCGACGGGGAAAGTCCGACCGGGGACGTGAAGAGTGGGACATCCACCAAAATACCCTGCAATCTTCTCCGCATCGACAGTCGCGGACATGAGGACTATTCTGATAAGATATCAGAAACCGTTCAAGAAAGGAATGTTAAAACTTACTTGAGATCAGGACGTTCCAACATGAGAGACTTCAAAACAATCAAAAGGAAATCAGACTCGATCGACCGCTCGTGGACTTCGTCAATGATGATATGCTTTTCTAGAAGTGGTCAGGGATGTATCGGAGAAGCGAGGATATGGAACGCATACAGTAATCTCATCAAAAGCCGTTCCTTGTCCATCTTGACCAGTCCCACTCTCCAGCATACGAAGCGCAATACCGTTGGTGACAAAAGCAAGTCTTGTATTCCGAGAAGTGTTACTCTCCAGTCGGATAGAATAACCCACGAGAGAACTTGGAGTTCCAACAGCCCCAGGGGGGTCTCCTAATTCTCGGGACACACGTTGCGCAAGCGATATAGCGGATATACGTCGTGGTTCTGTGCAGTAAATCTTGCAATGTTTCCCTTGTGACAGCTGGTCCTCCATGATGAAGGAAGGGACTTGGGTGGATTTTCCGCTAGAGGAAGGGGTGAGAAAATCGTAGAATACATTTACTCATAGCTTACCAGCCGGTCTCGCCACTAAGTACTAGGACTTGCGACATCTCCAATGCCTCAATAATATCGGTTCTATATCGGGCGATTGGTAGTTGATTACGTTCCTGCTGTAGAAACCGTCACCAACCGTGGAGGCAAAAGGAGTGACGTCTACTCACCAGCATCTGTTGGTACGCTGGACTAGTTCTACGAGCCTCGAAGCCCGCCTTGATCTGTTCCTCGCTAAGCTCATAAGAGGCGATATTTCGTGTAGGCCTCCCATCTTTCCCTCCGTCGGTGGCCTTTGAAGACTTCCCAGTTGACTGTACGACGAGTAAGGTAAATCCGAAGTTGACATTCCAGGCACAGTACCTTGGATTGAGACTCGAGTTTCATCCGCGCAATCGCCCTAAGTTTCGCCCATGATGCCCTATTGATCGCGTCGTCTGATTCCCTTCGTTTTGCTTCTAGTTCGTCCCAGAGATTTCGGAACACGGGTGGAAGAACCCTGAAGAAAGTCTGGGTGTTTGCAGCAGAGGTTCCACCCAATGCAAACCCTTCCAGCGCGGGGAAGGTGAGCGCGTGCAAAACGACTGTCGAAATATATTGTTCCGCCTGTTTGAGATCCGGGCAACCGACATCATCCATACTCCAACTCTGTGTTCTACCATCGTTCCAGCAGACTGTCACGCTGGCACGCCGAACACGGCTGGGACCAGATACGCAAGCGTAGTTCGCGACGGCGTGTTTGTCCTTCTTCGTGATCATTTCCTGAAGTATTACTTTGGGAGTGCGACCGGACCAATGTTTCGGGACCTGCATGGATAGCAGGCGCACGGTACTCCCGCTTGCCGTCGTTTCTGTTGCCGGTATCTCCTGAAGGATCCCAAAGAGGCCACCAGAGCCCTCGTCGTTGCTTTCATCGTCGAATATATCCATGTTCTTTTTGAGAGGCTCTGTAGGTTTGATGTCCGGTGGTCGGTGCTTGGGCGGCGAAACGACCTCGGACGGTGTGGGAGGGACGACAGTCGAGTCTGAGAGACCACGAAGCATGGCTTTCAAAGCTTCAGAATTGAGCCTTTCACGCTCAAGCCGGTACTGTGCCTCAGAGACCTTCTCCCGAAAGAAATAGCTTTGCTTGACACCATCCAATTGAGCCTGGAGAAGACGTAACTGCGCCACACTCCCTGGATCACCGCCGTCCCCTTTTGGAAGGGTATCCATCTTTAACTTCAAACGGACATACTCCATGTCAGGGTCATCGCCCATGTAGGTTCCACCAGCATCTGGAGTTACTGCACCGGATTCCCAATCATCCGATTTCTCGACTTGCACTTCTTCACGAAGCTGCGATGGTCCTCGCGCAAACGAAGGTGTGAATACAGGGGCAGTTGCATCCAATCGCGAAGGCGGTGTGCTTGTTGGTAGGGGGGAGAGGGAGCGTTGTCGATGAACCGGGGTCCGAGGCGTTTGGGGAGTAAGTGATGGCGTAGATACTGCCGTGGGCGTGGACAGCCATGTCCTGGATGATCTTGGTGTTCCAGGATCTCCCGCTTCTCCGGAATCTGTTAAGGTGGTAAGTTTCGAATCCTGAGCTGTAACATGTGTACGTACATGTGGTTTGACTAATCTCTTCTTCAGTACAATGAAGATGAAGCTATCCCATGGTGAATGGAGTGCGGCGAAAGTCTCGCAACCACGTCACGTACCCAGTCAAACGCCTCTTCGAGTTCGACCCCGTTAATTGCCCTGAGGCATTCCTCGACTCTCTCCTCAGAAAAACCCAGCCTTCGGGGTACACCGTAAGTGATTCCGAGCCGACTGAGCACTTTCTCTTCGCTGTCTTCGAGTTTTCGATCTAGCGGCGTCTGAACCTACGAAACCTCCAACGATCCCGACGGCGTCAAGTCTGCTTACCTTCGATCTTTTCTCCTTCCAGCGCCAATTCGAGAATCCGGTCCGTGATCACGGGATCCAGATTCAACGCGGGTAATGTCTGAGCGAATCTTCGTTCTTGCTCTATTGCCTGTCAAGGGCCACAGAGTTTTAGGGGAAGTTGTTCGTTCGGTCGAGAGGGAATCCTACCTTCACGCTGCGCACGATATCTTTCTCCGTCTTGTCTTGAAACTTCTCCACGATAGCTTGCAGGGCATTCTCCTCTAGAGTTTCCGGATCCGGTTCCGGAGGTGCCACCGACGCGGCGGGTTGATCAGAACTTTGTACCCCCGATGTACCCCCGACCCCCTCTGCGGTATCATCAGGCTGCTCCGAAGGTGCAGGTTTCTTGGGGACGGAGACGGTCGCAAAGCCTCTGGCGACGGGTTTCAAGGACTTCTTCTTCTTTGGCATGGGGAGAGGTGGTTAGAGTATCGGTCACACGCCCGATGAACACCAGGAGTCGGTGACGGGGTAGAGTTAGGAAAAGGTGACTTCTAAACCGATGGGAGGACGCGCAGACTAAGTATACGGAAGGTATATGGGGCCGATCTTACAGCGTCTGGATAGGGGCATAAAAGGCTTTGGTGGCAAACGTACATCAAAGAAAGGCGGAGCTCCCGATCAAAAAGTTTGTCTCACTAGGAGTCATTGGGAAAGCATCCGAGACCGGGAGCTGACGGAGGAGAGTATGCTTGCGGTGTAGCCATTATCATTACAGGGGGGAGTACAGTAGGACAACAAAGCCAAAAAATTGTAGAGCAAAAAGAGAAGATAAACAGTACGGTGGCGGTGTGGGATAATGTCCTGTGGAGATGGAAGTTAACGCTTGTCTTCCACGAATAAATATCTCTAGCTCTCCGCGGGGGTAGACGTAGCAGTCGCGGCGGCCTTTTTCGACTTGCGAGGTTTAGGAGCAGTGTCGCCGGTCTGCTTTGTGCGGGGCTTCCGTGGCTTCGCCCGTTTCTTTCTCGTAGTGTTTCCGGCTCCGGCCTCATCCTCGATGATATCCGGAGGTGTCCCTCCGGCATTTCCCGGTGCGTTACCGGTAGCACCAGTGAAGAAATCATCGCCCTCTTCATTCCAGAGCTCCCGAGAGACAGGCATCGATCCATTCGTGATTGGTTGACCACTGAGGCTCTGAGAAGGGTCTACATTCCCAGAGTTTAGGTTCGCCAACTGGTCTTCGTTCAGCAGCAACTGAACAATCTCGCTCGGTTTGGTAAGGTCGGTGAAGTTCTTATTGCCAACAACCATGTCTTGGACCTACATCAAAGACGAAGTAAGTATTGATGTGTGGACACAAAGGATTTTTACTCACGTCTTTCTTCACACGAGCCAGCTGTACGATACGTTCGTCGATTGTGCCCTTGGTAATCAAGCGGTACACTGTGACCTGACGGGTTTGTCCCAGTCGATGGGCGCGATCCATTGCTTGTGCATCGTTGGACGGATTCCAGTCGTGATCATAGAAGACAACAGTGTCTGCGGCAGTCAGGTTGATACCTAAACCACCCGCACGGGTACTAAGCAAAAAGATGAAGATATCCGGCCTGCAATCACGTCAGGGATGGTTCAGACAAATATGAGCGCTAAAGGACAAACCGAGTTTGCCAGTCCATGACCATATCCCTTCGGTCCTCCAACTTCGACGAACCATCCAGACGGATATACTTGTACTGGCGGTAGATCAGGTACTCTTCCATTAGATCCATCATTCTTGTCATCTGGAAGTACACCAGAACCCTGTGGTCACCGGCCTTCAACTCTTGCAACAAAGTATCCAGACGAGCAAGTTTTGCGGAGTCGTATATCAACCGTTTCCCATCCGGGACCTGCATCGTCGAGAGCGGCAACTGGTCAAGACCAGAATTTCCAACCAAACCACGAGGAGAGACTGAGGGGAGCCTTGATTGATATTCCGCACATGCGACGGGTGATTCCCTGAGGTTCATGGGCAGACCATATAAGGTCAGAGACTCTAATGGACCATCCAGGAGCGTTTCCTGGCGCTCCAAGAACGTCCGACCCCTGCAGTACATCTGGATCGGTGGCGCAACAGCACCAGGGATGTACCATTTGAACGCGGGGCGTGAGAGGCATGAAGCGGCCCAAGCAGACTTTCCAATGTCCCGTAACTCGGGTAACCCATACGCGCGCTCTAGCAGCCGGAAGCTCGGACTCGTAATGATCCGTCGCGGGTTCTTGGTTCCGTAAGCAGCGAAATCTTCCTCCCTGTGAGAAGGTAAGGGTATGTCGACTCAGTATCAGGTGGTTGAACTCACAGAGAGTAAGGCTCGTATTCAGTGACCCAAGCCTCATCATCTAGAGCCATTAACTTCCGGCGAATTAGTGGAGAAATGTGAATCCTGTGAGCATCGGAAGGTGTTGTATCCAGGAAGCGGAGGAACGAGAATGATGAATGCTCTATGATTGTAATCAGCGAGGTGTCCGATGGCTATTAGAGCACATAAGTCGCACCCTCTTGCAGAGAACGGTGTATCCAATCCGTCGACCAAATGTTCATGAGCTTCGTCAAACAGCTGTTATCGCTCCTCACTTCGTCACCCTCGCGGGGGATATCAAGAAGTCCACCGTCCATACAGAACAACTCCGGAATCTTGAACTCAATCGGGTTCCGAGAGGAATTAGGAAGGTCTACCGGCTCAACTTCGCGGCTGTTGGGGAGAGTCCGACCAAAACGAGAGAACGAGAATGGCGCAACAACGTCCGCACGTTCGAACAGTTCCGGGTGGTTGCAGACCTTCCTGAATTGCATCACCAAGTTCATGAGCGAACGAGCGGAGTCCGCATCACTGAGGTTCGCCGCCTTGGCAAGCAAGTCGGCGACAGAGACGTTGGCAGCAAGGACTTTGTACAACTTCCGCTGTCGAGCACTAAGATCTACGTAGACGTCGATCTCAATCTAGAATCGGGTGAGCTTCTGGAAGCATATGATGGTGATAGGTTGCCACCTTCTCGCTCAATTCGTTTTGGACGTGTTTCTTGATACGGCGCAACATGAACGGTTTGAGGATCATATGCAATCGACGAAGTTGGTGTTCGTTGAGTTTATTACCCTTATTCTCCGCGGCATTCTCGATATCCTTCGAGAACCATTCGTTGAACTCGTCGTGGGAATCGAACAGGCTAGGCATGATGAAATGCAAAAGTGCCCAAAGTTCTATGCAAGAGGTACAAGTGAGACCCAGAAACTTCTTCGAACAGAACTCAACATACCTTGCATGTTGTTCTGAATCGGGGTTCCGGTCAACAACAGCCGATTCCGGCAATGGAATCCAAGCAACGTCTTCCAACGGACACTGGACGCGTTCTTAATGTTCTGGGCCTCATCGAGAATCATATACTGCCACTTGACACGTTGGAAGTATTGTTGATCCTGGGTGACGAGTTGGTAACTGGTAATCAAGACGTGGAAAGGTGCGTCCTTGTTATAGCTGATCTCTTTCTTGCTCCAGAACTTTCGAAGCGTTGCTCGATCTTTGACATTACCCCAGTATGGGAGGGCCTTCAAAGTTGGAACAAAGCGAGTTAGCTCTTGCTGCCAGTTGTGAAGCGTCGATAAAGGGGCAACGACGAGGAAAGGTCCCCAGATGTCATGGGTTTCCGCGAGGTAAGCCAAAAGTGAGATAGACTGGACTGTCTTCCCCAGACCCATTTCGTCCGCAAGGATACCGTTGATTCCTTGTTCGTACAGAGTGGCCAACCAGTTCAACCCCTTGAGCTGGTACTCCTTCAACTGGGCCATCAGCATGTGGGGCTGGCCAACCGTCAGAGGACCGCTGAGCGAACTCGGGTTCTGGAAATTCAGCTCCTCCGAATCCACTGTAGTCGTTGTTAGCTATATCAGTTGACATGGAAGGACACAGCACGTACAATCAACCAGAGGAACACCCTCGGTTCGCTCGTCTTCGTCATCACGGAGGTGAGCCTGTCCCTTGGCGAGCCGTAGGGCTTCATTTGTCTTTCGTTCAAGAGCTGCCTGTGCGTCAAAGTCCTGCGCGCGCTGTTTGGCAAGAGCGATAGCTTCTTGTGCGTTATATCGAGCGTGCCTGTGTAGGTTGGTTTGGTCCTCTGAAACATCATGAGTTCAACGTGGCGGCGGAAAATAATTAATAGCTCACCATCGTCGAAGTTGATATCTTGCAATACGTCAAGATCGACATCTTCTAGATGAGCACCGGCTGGTACATCGGTGGAAGCATCTTCTCCCTCAATTTCGGATGCTGATAAGTTGTCAGTCACATCAAAGCGGAATCGGAGGGCTTCGACTTACTCTTGAGCTTGTTCCCAACGAAATGGCTGTATAACTCAGTCTGACTGATCAGGAACTCCAACTTCCTCGCCTGTCTGGCAGCCTCCCTCTTCTCCTCCTCGACCTTGGCCCGGTCAAGAGCCTCCTTCTGCTCCCTCTTCCTCACGTCCCTCTCCTCCTTTTCGTTCTTTTTCCAAAACACCATCATCTCCCTCATAAGTTTCTTCGCCTTCGTCTGGATCTCCTTCCCAACCTTGACCGTTCGTATAAACGGCCGCTTGCCTTGGACGGAACACAGGAGGGAGATACGCTTGTGTTGGCTTTGTCTTGATTGGTAGCCAGAGACCTGGTACTTGTAGACCTGCAATACTCATTTAGTTACAGGTTTGTGGGACGCCAATGAGAAGAAGGCTTACCTTAGGTATATCTCTCCTGGCGATCGTTGTCCAGACCTTCTTTTGCGTCTCCTCTAATGCCCTGACGCGCTTCAACATCGTCGCCTCGTCGACCTTTTTCGCCTTCTTCAGTTGTGGCACCTGTTCGTCAAGCTCGAACACCGTAGCATTCAGCTTGTCTGACATGGGAGTCAGGGCAGGAGACGAGGGTCCTGAGGTAGCTGGTGTCAAATCCCCACCCGCAGAGATCGAGGGTAGTACACCGAGTAGATCCGGGTTCTGGAGTGCTCCAGCCTCCAACTTCTTCCCACCTCTCCGTTTTGTCTGCTTGACGCCAGAGGCGCTGTCAATACTGCCCTCCCGGGTGGCTTGTTTGCCCTTCTTCTTTCCAGCAGCAGAAGCGCGGAGAGACGTGATGACATCCACCGCCCCTGTTTCTCCCATCTTTCGCTTCTTGGCTGCAGGCTGTTTGGTCTTTTTTGAGACGGTCTCGAGCTCGCTACTGCCATCGGACAAGACCTGCTCTGCGGTTCGTTTCCTAGCTTCGGCCTTGTTTGTAGCTGCGGTAACGGCATCCTCAAATTCCTGTGCCGCCTCCTGGGCGCTGATATCGTCGTATGTATCATTCGTCGCGCCAAAGTCATCGTGAGCGGGGGTGTGGATGGTGTCGTTGGGAATGTGTACCTCTTGAACGGGAGGTGGAGTAGGAGGTGATGGTGAAACCGGAGGTGGCATGCGCCTGAGGATAGTATTGTAACGATGTGCCAACGCATAAGCAGCATTGGAATCTCTTTCCTGTAGATAGAATTAGTGATGTCGTGCGTTCATGTGAAGGAGCGACCTACGATGACAGTGAGTTTGTAGAAGGCTTCTACCTCGCGGTGCCGTTTCCGTGTCTCTAGGATATAATCACCAAGCTCGGCCGTCCAGATTTCCTTGCAGTCATCCAAGTCCGAAGACTGCAAACGCAGATCCTCTTCTGTCAACGGGTTGTCATCCGGAAGAGAGTCCTCGTCAATAACAGAGGCAGAACGATGTTGCGTGCGAGAACCTCGTGGAGGGTTCCTCCGTAGACCATTCTGTAAGATGCACAGTAGTGAGCAAGAGAAAATGAAAGGCAAAACAATTGTATCATACGCGTCTACCCAACCGAGGGTTGTAGTCTGCATCGTCGTCGTCAACAGCCTTCCTCTTACGGCCCCTCCCATTGGCCTCTGGCGTACCATCGCTATCGTCTTCATTGCCCCGGATGACTGGTGGCTGGGGATGTCCATTCCCATTTGGGAAGTAGGGTTGTTGGTTGGCCGGCACGGTAGGTTGAATCTGGGGTTCGGGTTGGTGGTTCCATTCGGTACCATTGTAGGGCTCGCGAGGACCGGCAGATATTGGGGGAGGATGTCGTTCATAGGGAGAAGGATTGACGGGTTCGAGCGGATATTGACGGAAAGAGAGTGGTTGCTGGCCGGGAATTTGGGTGAGAGGGGGGATGGCGGGATGGCTGTAAGTGGGTTGGTTCCGCGAAGACCTCCTTGTTGAAGCACCCTGGACCCTACGAGAGGCACCATTCGGTTGTGGGCGAGAGAGCTCTGCCAGGGCAGGGTCGATCACAGGCTGGGGAGAAGCCAGCTGTGTGACGGGAACCCCTCTGACGGAGGGAGAGCCCTGACCGTCGCTGTTGAGGATTCTGTGGAGGGACATGGTGTAGAATCAGAAGAGAGATCTGTTTTACACGTCGTCCGCTCGGACGGTAGACACGCGGCGAGTGAGGTTTTGCAGCTATGACGGAATTGAGGCAGGGAGATTAATTGGAGAGTACGAAAAACGGGTCGTGGACGAAAAGAACGGGGAGGAACGAAAGAGAAAGGGGAGTTGTGGGCGAGGCGCGAGGAGGAGGGGGAGGTGCGGTGGGAGAGCACTAGGGACTTGTTTTACATATAAGTAGTCCATTGCCGCAACGCTAACATCGTCGAATCCAAAAACAGTCTGCATCGTGGTTCTCGCGGTAAGAAATCCGGTTGTAAACGCGTTATTTTTTCTACCAATTCTCGACTTTTATTGACCACCACAGACCCTCGAAGCTGCACAAAAACGGCAGCCTGTCGCACCCTTTGACGTTACGGGGGATCGATCTCGAGTGCGTTGTCCGGCTGTGCTCCGCGCTCTCCCCAGCTCTTGCCTTTTTAGGTATGCAAACCAGCCTGGAGGATGTGTAGTCACCACCCGAATCTCTAATAAAGGCGAACAAGAAGCCTATTATCCAAAGCATAGTAACGATAAACAAAAGCATTCTAACATGTCTCTCATGGCTCATCAGGATAAAGCATCAACTCCGGTCGCACTTTTTCGTCAAACCCCCCCGGTGTCAAGAAACCAAGAGCGACCGTCGCCTCCTTCAACGTAGTGCCTTCTTTATGAGCCTTCTTTGCGCATTTGGCGACATCTGTAACGGAACCGTGCCTATAAGTTCTCGGTGTCAGCACTTGAATCGAAACACTTACTATCGTAACCCATGTGGCTATTCAAGATGGTGGCCAACATCAATGATTCGTTCAACAATGTGCTGATCCTCTTCTCATTGGCCTCAATACCAACGACACAGTTCTTGGTGAATGACCTCGAAGCATCGGCCAACAGCCTGATACTCTGTAAGACGTTCTTGATGATAACCGGCTTGAACACATTCAGTTCGAACTGACCGTTAGAGCCGGCGATCGAAACGGTGGTGTTGTTACCCATAACCTGAGCAGCAACCATCGTAATAGCCTCACACTGGGTAGGGTTAACCTTTCCAGGCATAATACTACTACCGGGCTCGTTCTCAGGCAAGCTCAGCTCTCCCAAACCGCATCGAGGACCGGAGCCAAGGTAACGGATATCGTTGGCGATCTTCATCAATGAGACGGCGACAACATTAAGAGCACCGTGAGCTTCGACCAAAGCATCATGAGAAGCAAGGGCCTCGAACTAAGAGAAACCCATCAGAATCGAACTTAACGAAACTCAGAGTATATACCTTGTTTGGCGCCGTCTTGAATTCGATACCAGTGATCTTGGAAACTTCCTCAGCGACTTTGACATCGAAACCACGTTTAGTATTCAAGCCCTGGGTGTGTAAAATCAGCGAAAAGCCGGATTTGACATTTAGAACGGATGGAACTCACCGTCCCCACAGCAGTGCCACCCTGAGCGAGCAAGCTCAACCTGGGAAGAGTGTCCTCGACACGGGCGATCCCGTTGGTGAGTTGCTGGACGTATCCGCTGAATTCCTGACCAAGGGTCAGAGGAGTAGCATCCTGCAGGTGCGTACGACCGATCTTGATGATCTTGTCGAAAGCCTTTGCCTTGGTGTTGAGGGCATCTCGCAACTCGGTCAAGGCAGGGATGAGATTTTGGCGGATCTCAAGGACGGCAGCAACGTGCATGGCAGTAGGGAAGGTATCGTTAGAGCTCTGGCTCATGTTAACGTGGTCATTGGGATGGACTGGCTTCTTAGAACCGAGTTCACCACCAAGGATCTCAATTGCCCTGTTCGAAATAACCTACAAAACCCGTAAATAACAGGGTCGATGGTAAACGAGCGGCGACGCACCTCATTGACGTTCATGTTTGACTGGGTTCCACTGCCAGTTTGGAAGACCACCAAAGGGAAGTGATCGATGAGTTTTCCGGAGATGACCTGTTGTAACCACTTTAGCAACCGCAACCTCGATCTCGCACGAAGTCCCATAAACGTACATCATCCGCAGCCTTCTGGATAGCCTCTCCGACCTTGGGGTCCATGCCATAGCTGACATTCACAGTAGAAGCGGCTTTCTTTAAGATACCGAACGCCTTGATGAGCGGAGGTGGCAGGCGTTCGGTTGGTCCGCCGATGTCAAAGTTTTGTAGTGACCTGTAGATCTCTGGTGAACGGACAAGTGGATCAGATAAGGATTTTCATGAACCTCTGGGTTTGTGCGCCCCAGTACCGATCCGCCGGGACTTGGAGATCACCAAACGTATCCTTCTCGGTTCGGAACTTTTGCTCGGACTGGAAACCAAGAAACACTCAACAACGGAGCCAATTTCTAGAGAATCACAGGCTCACCATGAGTGAAGTAGATGCAGAAAACGACCGAGCGTTTGGAAATGGAATCAGGTGCGTTCGGAGTTGGACCTAACCAGTATAGGTGCATTGAGTCACATGGCCCCGAGACGCAATAGGCCGGGGGAGCATGGGTGTCGGAACTCGGAAGGACTCACTGTTGGGTACCGAGTGAGATAGCGCGTAGTCATTGTCGCGTTCCAAGTTTATAAGAAAGTTGTTTACGTGTCGTCGTCGGTCTATGCAGCAAGGCGTGTATATTGTACTTGTCCGTTCCGTGGGTCGGAAGCGGTCTGCTCCGTGCAAAACATCCGAATTATTCCGTGGCCGGGTGGTCGTCGTTCCTCCCACACCCAAGTGACACGAATTTCCCTCGTGCTCGGTGCAGTGGGGAACGCGACTTGAAGGCTTTGGACTCGGGAAAAGGGATTCGCCAGTGTCCGCTCAGCCCATCCGCAAGCCAGGCC
>Ga0307512_10003653_pt1 | contig 17570 bp, 14 predicted proteins | sample 14_EM_MG_FD_200267 | JGI IMG/M metagenome (GOLD analysis project Ga0307512, IMG submission 200267) | Populus trichocarpa ectomycorrhiza microbial communities from riparian zone in the Pacific Northwest, United States - 14_EM | ecosystem: Host-associated > Plants > Roots > Unclassified | place...
CGCGACGTGCGTCATGCCGGGTAGTGAGACGTCGCCGAAGTAGGTCGCGCGTGCGGTGACGACGTCGCATGCGGTCGGGTCGACCACGGGTGCCTCCTGGCCTCGGTGCCAGCTAGATCGTGAGCAGCAGTTCCTCGATCGGGGATGCGTCTCGCCGGTGTACGTCGACGGACAGCACTGCGCCGGAAACCGGGCAGTAGTGCGCGGTCATGGCCAGGTCCTCGTGCAGGCGGATGTGGTGCCGGGCCGGGTCGAGAGGTCGGCTGAGGGCCCCTGCCCGCCAGCGGGTCGAGCCGCGGGACAACACGGCGCCGGCCGTGGTCCGCACCTCCACGTGGTCGCCGGTGCGCACGAGCCGCAGCGCCGGGCCGAGCGCCTGTCCCGGCGCGTTCGGGTCGGCTTCGCCCGTGGGTGGCGCGCCGAGGCGTTCGGTGCGGATGGCCAGCCGTCGCTCGCGCGTGGCGTCCTCGTCCACCGTGTCGCCGGTGAGGACCACGCCGTACACGTGCTCGGCGTACTCGGGAGTCGCCACGCCACGGGCCACGTCGGCGGCGACCGCGTCGGGGTCGCGAGACAGCGGGTCGCCCCACCCGCCACCACCGTGCCACGACACGGCGAACACGTCGCCGGGACACATCGGCAGCTCGCCCGGTTTCGGGCCGAGTTCCGTCCACTTCGGATCGACGCCGGCGAGGTGGTCGCGCAGCAGATCGGTGTCACTGCCCTCGCCGGGCGCGAACCGTTGCCGCACCGTCGATCCTGGCCAGCCGCCGAACAGGCCGACCGTGTTGGGCACCTCGGCGCCGTGGGTCATCACCAGCGCCGTGGCGCCCGGCACCCCGCGTAGGGTCAGGCCCATCTCGCCGGAGTAGCCGCCCCGGTGGGTGCCGGCGCCCGCGGTGTCGGGGCGGAGTCTCCGGTACAGGTACAGCAGGGGCGAGACCCGCTCGCCTGCCTCGACGTCGGCGATGGCGGGCACGGGCACCGCGCACGGGCCGCCCGCGTCGATGCCGTCCTGGCGGGCGAAGGCGCCGGAACCGGCGGCGAGGGGATCCAGCGAGTGCAGGCCGAACCGTTCGCCGAACTGGTTGACCCCACCGAGGTTGAAGGTCGCCATCGTGCCGGCGCTGACCGCCTGCGCACGGTCGGCGTAGGCCGGTGCACAGGCCAGCAACAGGTTGAGCACCCGCTGCACGACGTTCGTGACCGTCCAGATCGTCTCGACGGTCGCGCTGCCGACCGGCGCGGGATGCACTGCCGTGCAGATGAGCCCGTCGGGCGCGACGATCTCGACCGGCCTGAGCAGACCCTCGTTCCACGCGCACCCGAAGCCGAGCGTCGGGATCAGCGCGCCGGTGACGCCGCCGCGCAGTCCCGCGCGGGTGGCGTTGATGAAGCCGGGTGCCTGTGGACTCGACCCGCCGAAGTCCAGCGTCAGCCGCTCCCCTTCCAACGTGGCGACCAGATCCACGGTGTAGAGCCGGTTCTCGTGCCCGTCGTGCTCCAGGAAGTCCCGGACGTGGACCTGTCCGTCGGGCAGTTCGGCCAGCCGGGCGCGAGCGTGTACCTCAGTGGTGTCGATCATGCGTCGCATCACGTCGGCCACGACGTCGGAGCCGTAGCGGGCGAACAGGCTGTGCAGTCGTTCGGTGGCGACGTTGAGGGTCGCGATGAACGCGCGGATGTCCAGACCGAGCGCGGCCGGCAGCCGGGACGCTCCGACGATCATCTCCAGCACGTCGTCCCGCAGCTCCCCGGCATCCACCAGTTTCACCGCGGGGATGCGCAGGCCTTCCTGGTACACCTCTGTCGCTTGTGGACACCAGGACGCGAAGTTCATCCCGCCGACGTCGGTCTCGTGGGCCATCACGCCCGCCCAGGCGACCAGCCGGTCGCCGTCGAACACCGGCCCGGCCATCTGCACGTCGTTCTGGTGCAGTGCGCCGACGTACGGGTCGTTGCCGATGTACATGTCGCCGGGCCGGGGTGGCCCGCGGTGCGCGGTGATGTGCCGGATCAGCGCGCCGACCGGCGGCGCCTCGTGCGCCACCTGGAAACCCATCGTCGCGAACTCGCCGTCCGGGACGTACAGCCCGGTGAAGAAGTCCGACGCCTCGGTCACCGTGGGCGAGCCGGACACGCTCTGCAGCGCGATCCGCATCTCCTCGGTGACCGCGAGCAGGCGGTTGCGGATGATCTCGTACTGGATCGGATCCACTCAGGCCTCCAGCTCGACGACGAAGTTTCCCGCCGTGTCGGTGCGGGCGGTCGCACCGGGCGGCACCACGAGCGTCTGCCCGGGGAAGGACACCAGGCACGGACCCCGGAGTTCCTGGCCCGGCGCGGGGAACGCGGTGTGGTAGACCGGGCAGTGGACCGGCTTGGCGGGATCGTCGAAGACCACGTTCCGGCTGCCCACCCACACGACGTCGTCCGCCGGCGCCGCCTGGATCTCGTCACCGAACGCGTGGGTGGCGATCACCCGCAGGCCGGTCAGCTCGAACCCGGCCTCGCGGAATCCGGCGCCGCTGCCGAACAGGGCCTCGTACTGTTCCTCGAAGCCACGCAACGTCTTGTCGAGGGCCTCCGGCGAGGCCAACCCGTCCACGACCGGGACGTCCAGGTGGTGTGCCTGGCCGCGGTAGCGGATCGCGACGGTCTGCCTGAGGTCGCCCTGCCCTGTCATCGCGGCCAGGTCCTCGGCCAGTTGAGCGAGATCGCCCGCGATGATCTCGTGCTCGCCGGTGAGGCGCAGGTAGCACGGCCGGCTGATCGTGCGTTTCAGCTCGCAGGTCCCGGTGCCGTAGGCGGACTGCCCGGTCGCGGTCGGCGTGACGACGAACGTGCCGATCCCCAGTTCGCGGCACAGCGCCCACGCGTGTGACGGGCCCTGGCCACCGCCGGCGAACAGCACGAACTCACGCGGGTCGTGACCCTTCTCGATCGTGACGCTGCGCAGCAGGTCCGCCATCCTGGCGTCGAGGACCTCACGGATGCCCCACGCCGCCTCGACCACCCCCACGCCGAGCGGCCTGGCGACGTGCTTCTCGATCGCGGCCGCCGCGGCGGCGCGATCCAGGGTCATGGTGCCGCCCGCGAAGCCGTCCTCGTCGAGCACGCCGAGCACGAGGTCGGCGTCGGTCGCGGTCGGCTCGGTGCCGCCACGCCCGTAACAGGCCGGCCCAGGGCGGGCGCCCGCGCTGTACGGGCCGACGGTCAGCGCGCCGTCGCGGACGCGGGCGATGCTGCCGCCACCCGCGCCGATCGTCGCCACGTCGATGGCAGGACGCTGGACGTCCACGCCGGCGACGGTGAACTGGTCGCGCAGCAGGGGATCGCCCCGCACGACGATGCCGACGTCGAAGCTCGTCCCACCGATGTCGACCGTGAGCAGGTGAGCACGCCCGAGACGGCGGCCGATCCGCTGGCACGCGATCACACCGGCGGCCGGACCAGACATCAGCACCGACACGGGTTGGTCGCTCACCACGTCGGCGGCCACCACGCCGCCCTCGCTGGTCATCACCATGACCGGCACGGTGAGCCCACGGCGCCGCAGCGCGTCGTCGAGGCGGGCGAGGTAGTCGCTCATCACGGGCCCGAGCGCGGCGTTGGCCGCGGTGGTCGACATCCGCGCGTACTCGCCGACCGCGGGCGCGACCTCGTGCGAGAGGCTGACGAACAACTCGGGGAAGCGCTCGCGCACAGCGGCACCGATCCGCAGTTCGTGCTCGGGATTGGTGACGGACCACAGGGTCGCCACGGCGACGGCTTGTACGTCCATCGAGGACAGGCGTTCGAGAAGGCGGTCGATCTCGTGGTCCGCCAGCGGGACCACGATGTCGCCATCTCTGTCGATCCGCTCGGCGACCTCGACCACGAGTTGCCTCGGCACGATCGCGGGCCAGCGCCCGCGGTTGGTGTAGTCGCCGATCTCCAGCTCGGTCAGCCCGGCCAGCTGACGTTTGAGCCTGCCGATTTCGAGAGTGTCACCGAATCCGGCGGTCGTGACGAGCGCGGTGCGCGCGGCCGAGGAGGTGAGCAGCGCGTTGAGCCCGGCGGTCGTCCCGTGTCCGAACCGGTCGACGGTGGCGCAGAACTCCTGAGTGGACAGTCCGAAGTGGGCAGACGCGAGGTCGAGCGCGTTCAGGATGCCGCCGATGATGTCGGCGGTGCTCGGCGACTTGAGCACGGCCTGGCGGCCGTCGTCGGCCCGCACCCACAGGTCGGTGAACGTACCGCCGACGTCGGTACCCACCTGGAATCTCACTGAATGCCCTCGAGCCAGGACAGCGCGTCCTCGGCCCAGCCGATCTCGGTCCTGGCGCGGTCGATGTTGCCCTTCATGGCGAGGATCTTGAGGCCGGTGATCAGCTCGCGCGCACTCTCCGGCCGCGACGCCAGCCGTTTCACCAGTCGAGGGAACACCCCGCGGTGCAGCTCACCCAGCTGCTGGGTGTAGATCGCCAGCAGGTCCTCGTGGTGCTTGCGGTGGTCCTCCAGGTGCCGCCGGATCACCTCGACCGGCGCGCCGTCGAGGAACACCAGCTTGACCCGCTCGACATCGCGCATCGGCGCGTACTCGGTCGGCTGCTCCAGCCACGTCTGCAGCTCGGCCTCGCCCCGCTCGGTGATCCGGTAGATGCGTTTCTGCTTGCCGGGGTTGCCGGTGACCTCGGTGCTCGCGACGAGCCCGTCATCCTCCAGCCGCCGCAGTTCTGGATAGATCTGACTGTGGGATGCGTACCAGAACCAGCCCATCGACTCACCGAACTCACGGGCCAGGTCGAACCCGGAAGCCGGCTCGGTGCTGATGAACCCGAGCAGCGCGTACCGCAGCGACATGGGTCAGCCGACCTTCACGCCCAGGCCCAGCATGTCCCGGGCTTCTGCCGGGGTCGCCGGTTCCAGGTTCAGCTCGCGCAGGATCCGCACCATGCGCTCCACCAGCTCCAGGTTGGTCGCCAGCCGACCGCGCGAGTAGTAGATGTTGTCCTCCAACCCGACCCGCGCCTGCCCGCCCAGGATGAGACTGTGCACGGAGGACGGCAGCTGCGCCGGCCCGACGCCGCTGACGCAGAACAGGGAGTTCTCCGGCAGGTCCTCGACGAACCGCTGCAGGTTGCGCGGCGTGTACGGCGTCGCGCCGGACATCAGCTTGTGCGTGCCCAGCACGATGTTGATGTAGTGGGGCGGCTCGTCGTAGCCGAGTGCGATGAGCTCGTTGACCCAGTTCAGGTCCGACAGCGACATCACCTCCCACTCGGGTTTGATGCCGCGGTCCTTCATCGCCTGCGCGAGTTCGAGACACCGGCTCCATCCGGTGTCCAGCAGCAGCTCGAGATCGTCGCGGTGCATGTTCTGGACGTGCGGGTCGAACGTGCACATCTCAGCACCCGCCATCGTCCCCTTGAGACGCTCGGCGAACGCGATCTCCTTGCGGCCGTCCGGAAGTGTGGTGATCATGTCGCCGCTGATGCCGCCGCCGGTGCTGTTGTTGACCACGATGTCGCAGCGCGCGCGGATGCGTTCGTTGATGTCGGCGTAGATCTCCGGATCGCACGTGGCACCGTCGTCCGGCCGCCGCGCGTGCACCGCGACGATGCTGGCTCCCGCCTCCCAGCAGCGCACGACGTCGTCGGCGATCTCCTGGGGTTGGGTCGGCAGGTGGGGCGTGACCGACTTGTCCGCCATACCGCCCGTCGGCGCGATCGTCAGAATCACTTTCCGGTCCGCCACCGCGCTGCCCTCCGTTGGGTGCGTCTCCCTCGATACGTGACGGAGAGCACGGTAGGTCCGCCCGTCAACAAATGTCAATGTTTACATTTCTGCCCTCAGTACCGGCATGACCTCCTCGACGAACAGCCGCCGCTCCGCCGCGGAGAAGAGCTCGACGAGCAACCGGCGTGCACCGGTCTCGTCGATCGTCTGCTGGAGACTCTCGATCACCTGGTCAGGGGTGCCCGAGACGGCGATGGCCGGCCGGTTCTTCTTCGTGGCGTGGAACTCGGCATCACGCGCCGGGACGGCACGCCGACCGCCCGCCGTGAAGAGCGAGAGGAACCGGCCGAACGAGCGCGCCAGCTTCTCGAGGTTGCGTTCGGCCTGTTCCTCGGTCTCCCCCACCGCGACGAACCGTTCGATCATCATGTTCGCGCCGGACCTGACGTGGCCGTGCTCGGCGGCGATCTTGGTGTAGTGCTCCAGCGCTTCCCGGTGGTCGGCGTGGGTGCCGAAGTTGCGCATGACGTTCCAGCCCCGCTCGGCGGCTCGGCCCATCGTGTCCAGGCTCGCCCCGCCCAGCCAGACCGGGAACGGGTCCTGGAGAGGGCGGGTCGCGATCGTCGTTGGCCGGGTGACCTTGTGGAAGGTGCCGTCGTAGGTGAAGTCCCGCTCGGTCAGGGCGAGGTTCAGCACCTCGAGGCTTTCCAGCCACCCCTGGTTCAGCTCTTCCGGGGTCAGCTGACGGCCCGCCGCGATGTGGGCCTCGCCAGGCACGCCTCGCCCCAGGCCCAACTCGAACCGGCCCCCGCTCAACAGGTCCAGCGTCCCGGCTTCCTCCGCCACCCTGATCGGGTGATAGAGCGGCAGTACCGTCACCGCCGACCCTAGCCGGATCCGGCTCGTCCGCATCGCGGCGGCCGCGAGCAGCAGATGCGGCGACGGGCACGTCATCAGCGGGGCGTGGTGCTCGGTCACCGTCACCCCGTCGAACCCGGACTCCTCGGCCTCGGCGGCGAACGCCACGAAATCGTCCACCTGACGCTTCTGCCAGCGCGGATCGTGGACGTCGGGCTCGGACTCCGCCCCGTGCAGCCCCACACCATAGGTGTGCACGACCTTCAGAGTCCGCGGGCTGTCACTGAGCGCGTCCATGGGCAGCACGATAGGTCGCCGGTGACGCCGCGCCGATCCACTCGGCGACACGTCCATCCACGGCACGACACGAGCCTCACCGATCCGTGCCGTCCGGCCGGGACGCACGCAAGGTCGTGGAGGGTGGCACCCCGTAACGCTCCCGGTAGCTGCCCGCGAAGCGGGGCACGTGCGTGAAACCCCACCGGAACGCGATCTCGGCGACCGTGGCGCCCGCCCCGGCGACGAGCTCGTCGTGCGCCCGTGCGAGCCGGACGCTCTGGACGTACTCCCGTGGCGACACTCCCATGTATGTGCGGAAGTTGCGCTGCAGGGACCGCGGCCCCACACCCGCCACGGCGGCGAGCCTGGTCAACGGCAGGTCGCTCGCGGGATCCTGTTCGATGAGGTCGACCACGCGTCGCACCGACAGTGGCGCGACGGTTTCGTGCCGCCACGCCAGCCGCGCGGAGTAGTCGTGCGGCTGGGCCAGCAGCAGGGCGGTCATGAGGAAGTCCGACCACAGGCGCAGCTGCGGTGAGAACGCACTCAGGCCCGACGGCTCGTCGAGGTCACGGACGAGGAGGTGGACGGCCTGTGCCCAGGACGCCAGCGCCGGCGTGGTCAGGTCGATCCCGGCCCGGAACCGAATGGGTCCGGCGACGTGGCTGCCGAGCATCCGCTCGAGGTGCCGTTCCAGCGCATGGCGTTCGATGCGCAGGTGCAACTGGCTGTACCCGGCGGAGAGGTGCATCCTCGCCCGCATGGTCGGCGAGATGATCCCTGCCGTCCGCGGCGTGAGCACCAGGCGTTCGTCGCCGCACTCGAGCCGGTTGCTGCCGATGAGCGCGAAGTTGACGTCGTAGTAGGACACCCGCTCGGTGAGCTCGATCCCGATCTCACTGCCGTGGCTACGGCAGTAGACGAGGGACAGCGGTCCGAGGTCGACGGCCGACAGATCGACCGATCCGCCGGAGCCGCCTGCCGTGGTGGGGCGGTGTGGCGACAGGAGCCTCGAGAGACGCGCCCGCGCCTCACCCCCGCGTGCCGAGCGAAGCACCGAGAAACGTCGCAACGGGGTGCCCACGGCATGTCCGCCGCCGATCTCGACCATGAGAATCGGTGCCCTTCCCGGTCGGCCGCGCTATGTAACTACTGACATACGATACCGGCCACCCAGTCGGCGATGTACGTGCTCGTGTGGGACAGGTGATCGAGCCCGATGTGTTCGGTCGCGCCTTCCTCAGCGGTGAAGATCCGGAGGTGGCGGTTGGTGCTGCGGACGGCCTGTTCGTAGGAGCGGTGAGCGTAGGAGACGGGGATCTGCCGGTCGTTCTCGCCGTGGCAGATGAGGAACGGCACGGTGATGTGCTCGACGACGCCGTCGAGGCACACCGCGTCGGCGCAGTCGACGAAGGTGTCGAGGTTGTCGTGGCCCCACACCCACAGCACGTGCTCCCAGTAGTGCGGCACGGGCCGCTCGCCCTCCCGTTCGAGGCGGCGGCGTTGCACGGCGCCCCAGTCGTGGTTGGCGCCCCAGGCGACCACGAGGGCGAGGCGCTTCTCGAACGCGGCGGCGCGTGGGGCGTAGTAGCCGCCGAGCGACCATCCGACGAGCCCGATCCGGTCGTGGTCGACGTCATCGCGGGATTCGAGGTAGTCCACGCACGCGGCGGCCCATGCCTCGGTGTCGACGCGGGCGGTCAGGCCCTGGAGACGCAGTGCCTCGCCGGAGCCGGGGCTGTCGACCATGAGGCAGGAGATGCCGCGGGCGGCCAGCTCTTCCCAGTGACCGGAGGAGTACATGTGCTCCTTGGTCGAGTCCAGGCCGTTCCACATGATCATGACGGGTGCCCGGTCGCCTGCCGAGCTGAAGTACGCGGGCAAGGTCGTGCCCTCGTAGGGGATCGCCACCCGGGTGATGGTGGGATCCTTGAGGTCGAACGCCTTCTGCTGCAGTTCGAGGACCCGGCGGTAGGTGTCGAGCCGCTCCGGCGAGGACGCGCTCTGCAGCCGCTCGGCCTGGGACAGGTAGTTGGTGGCACGCGCGTACAGCTGCCCGGCGGTGCGGGTGTGGCCGGCCTTCTCGGCTTCCTCGGCCTGGGTGACGAGTTGGTCGGTCAACGCGGACCAGGCTCGCAGGAAGTCCGGGGTGCCAGCGTCCTCGCCGCGGGTGGCGGCCTCGCGGATCGGACGACAGGCGCGGTCCACCTCGTCGATGAGCCCCCCGCTGTTGAGGGTGGCGACGACACCGAGGTTCCAGACGTAGTTACCGGGAAAGTACTCGAACACGGGAGTTCCTCTCAGTTTCACTGATCGACTTCACGCCGCACCCGGTCATCGGGCCCGTTGCCTGGTGCGGGCCGCGCGGACCGGTGGCAGATCGACCCCGGGGACGACGGTGTTGCGGATGGTGCCGATGCCCTCGACGGTCATCTCGATGACGTCGCCGGGCTTCAGCGGCGGTGGGTCCTGTGTGCCGCGGCGGCCCCACAGTTCGGCGAGGCAGCCGCCGTTGCCGCAGGTGCCGGAGCCGAGCACGTCGCCAGCACGGACCTGGGTGCCGCGGGCGGCGTAGGCGAGAAGTTCCTCGAAGGGCCAGCCCATGTTGGACAGCCGGTCGTGGCCGATCTCGACGCTGTTGACGGACACCCGCATGTCCAGGTCGAGGAAGCCGTCGCCGTCAGGAGTGAACTCGTCGGCGGTGACGAGCCACGGTCCGAGTGTGGTGGCGGAGTCCTTGCCTTTCGCGGGGCCCAGCTGGACCTTCATCTCGCGACGCTGGAGGTCGCGGGCGGACCAGTCGTTGAGGATCGTGTAGCCGAAGATCGCGGCGGGGCCCGCCACCGCGGCGACCTCCAGCTCGTAGTCGAACAGCCGCGAGCCGGGCGGGATCGGCACGTCGTCGTGCGCGCCGACGAGTGCGTACGGGTTGGTGAAGTAGAACGTGGGCGCCTCGAACCACTCCGGTGGCACAGTTCCGGGAGCCACCATGCCCTCGACGTGCTCCTCGAACGCGACGAAGTCCCGCACGGTCGGCGGTTCCAGCGGTGGCAGCAACCGCACCCGGTCAACCGGCACAGTGGGTCCACTGAGGACCGTCGTACCCGCGTCCAGCGCGGCTGGCAGGCCGGAGCGGACGAGATCGAGCACCGTCACCCCGCGCGGGAAGGCATGGATACCCCTGTCACCGACCACGCCCGCGCGCACGGTCCCCAGGTACTCGTAGGTTGCGAAGCGCATCAGACCGGCGGGGCCACGAACAGGCCCTTGTCGGGGTCGTTGAAGGACTTCTTCGCGACGAACTCGTTCATCGCGTTGGCGGTGCCCCACTGGTCGGACACCTCGGGCCGGCTGAAGTCGTACAGGTGCGGGTGCCAGGTGTCCTCGTCGACCTCGTCGAGCTCGGTGGTGTACTCGACGGTGTTGCCGTGCGGGTCGAGGAAGTAGCTGAAGGTGTTGTTGCCGGCCAGGTGCCGACCGGGCCCCCAGATCTTCTCCACCCCCGCCCGCAACAACCGGCCGGTGCCCCGCATGTACTCGTCGAGCCCACGCATCTCGAACGACGCGTGGTGCAGCGACGGATGCGGGCCGCGGGCGATCGCGAGGCTGTGGTGCCAGGCGTTGATCCGCAGGAACCACATCATCTCACCCATCCGCGGGTGCATCAGTGTGTCGGACAGCCGAAAACCCAGGTGCCGCTCGTAAAAAGCACGCGTGCCCTCCGGGTCGGCGGAGTTGACGACCACATGCGACAGTCGCACCGGGACGGACTCGCCCTCCTCGATCCTGCGATGCCGCCGGATCGCGACGTCCGCGCTGACCTCGACGGTGCGGCCCTCGTTGTCGAAGAAGCGGAAACCGTAGCCGCCGCCCGGGGTCGGCAACGCACGTGGCTCGTGCACGAGCGTCACGCCGGAGGAGGCCAGCCGGGTGGCGAGGGTGTCAACATCGGCGGGGGTCGCGGCGCCGAACGCGATCAGGTCGATCCGCTTGTCGCTGGCCTGCCGCAGCCGGACGACGTACTGCTCCGGCGAGCCCTCGGCGGCCAGGAAGGAGATACCGGTGTCGCCGTGCTCCTCGGTCAGACCCCACACTCCGGTGAAGAAGTCCTGCTGGCGGCCCAGGTCGGGCACGGCCACGTCAACGTGTCGCAGGTGGGTGATCAGGCGTTCTGTCACGGGTGTTCCTCTTTCAGGCTGGTTGGGACACGAGGTCGCCGATGCGCCGCACGAGGCCGGGCACGTCGCCCTGCTCGTGGTCGAGCAGCCACTGGCCGACCTGGTTCGACGCGTCCACAACGGTTTTCGCGCGGTCGTAGCGGCGGGCGGTGAGCTCGTCCCACAGGTCCTCGTCGAGGACGTCGCGGGCGAGCAGCAACTCGGCCAGGACCGCCGCATCCTCCAGCGCCTGGGCGCCGCCCTGCGCGAGGGTGGGTGGGCACGAGTGGGCGGCGTCGCCGATGAGCACGACCCGGCCACGGTGCCAGGGCGCCTGCAGCACGTGGGTCTCGAACCGGGTGTAGTTCACCCGGCTCGGGTCGGTGAGCGTGGCCCGGATCTCGTCCCACGGCCCGTGGTAGGCGGCGGCCAACCGGCACATCGTCGCGAGTTTTTCGTCCGGGCCCAGCCCGCCGCGGTCCTGGACGTCCTCGACGAGGTAGGCGTAGAGCGAGTTCGAGCCGGTCGGCGTGTAGCCGGCGAGGTAACTGGGCCCGCCGTAGAACAGGTCGGTGTTGGTCACCGAAGCCGGGCGCGGCCCGAACGCCCGCCAGATCCCCATCCCGGTGGGCCGCGTCGCCAGCTCGATGCCGACCATCCTACGGATCGCCGAGCGGATGCCGTCGGCGCCGACCACAAGGTCGTAGCGGCCGGTCGACCCGCCGGTGAACGTGACGTCCACGCCGGTGGCGTTCTGCGCCAGACTCGTCGCGGTGACACCGAAGCGGGTCTTCACGCCGGCCTCGGTCGCACGGTCCAGCAGCATCCTCGCCAGCGCCGGCCGGGGCATGCCCATCGTGGCCGGCAGGTCCGGGCCACCGCTGCGCACGTCAGGGATCTCGACCAGCAGCGTGCCGGCGGGGTCCGGGGCACGCAGCCCGAGGCAGTCGAACGGGAAACCCTCCGCCCTGGCCCGTTCCCACACCCCGAGCCGCCGTAACTCACGCAAGGCGTTGCCCTGCAAGGTGATTCCCGAGCCGATGGCGGCGATGTCCGGCTTGACCTCGATGAGGTCGACCGCGACACCCTCCTGCGCGAGCAGGATCGCCGTGGCGGTCCCGGCGAGACCGCCACCGACCACCAGAACGTTGTTGACCGCGGGCATGAGGGACTCCCTTGTCCGGTTACTTGACGGCGATGGGGGCGACCGGTGCGCCGACCGCGCCGGTCACCGGCAGCGGCGCGGCGGTCAGCCAGAACTCGTGGCGCCCGTCGGCGGCGCAGTCGGCGGCCAGCGCGTCGAGGTCCCACATCTCGCCGAGGAACAGGCCGATGTGCGGGATGGCCACCTGGTGCAGCGGTTGGAACGCGTCGTCGAACTCGTTGGGCCGCACCTCGACACCCCACGTGTCGGTCGCGACCCCGGCGATCTCGCTGCCGTACAACCAGTCCACAGTGGAGAACGACAGACCGGGCGAGTCGCCGCCTGCGTAGTCGCCCCAGCCTTCCCGCCGGGCCCGCGCGAGCCGTCCGGTCCGCACCAGGAGCAGGTCACCCCGGCCGACCCGCGCGGTCTCGCCGTGCGCGGCGATCGTGGCCGCCACGTGGTCGGCGGTGATCGCGAACCCGTCCGGCAGCTCGCCGTCCACCCCGAACACCCGGCCCACGTCCAGCAGCACCCCGCGGCCCGCGATCAGCCCGGCCGTGGTCTCGATGCCAGTGACCCGGTCGCCCAGACTGGTCACGACATCCCCAGCGCGCCTGCCGTTGTAGGCGAGACCGTGGTCGAAGATGTGGCCAAGGCCGTCCCACTGCGTCGAAGCCTGCAACGGCATGAAGATCACGTCGTCGGCGCCGCCGATACCGTGCGGGAACCCCTGAATTCCGCGTTCGGCGTCCGTGCCGGTGTCGAGCATGGTGTGCACGGGGTTGGTGCGCCGCCGCCAGCCCTTCTGCGGACCGTCCGCGTCGAACCGTTGCGCCAGCGAGAAACTCGCGCCCGTCCGCACGAGCGCGGCGCCTTCGCGGCGTTTCGCCCCGTCGAGGAAGTTCAGCGTGCCGAGCACGTCGTCGGCGCCCCAGCGGCCCCAGTTGGAGCACCGCTTGGCCGCCGCCGCGATCGCGCCCTCGGGATCGGTTCGGTCCACCACCTCACTGTCGGTCGCAGCGCGGTATCAGGGAAGCCGAATTTGTCAATGTGCGGTATCGACGGCATTGATACCGTGTCTGGTCGTGAACCTCGCGCGGCTGGACCTGAACCTGCTCGTGGCGCTCGACGCCCTGTTGCAGGAGCGCAGCGTGACGCGCGCGGCCGAGCAGATGGGGCTGAGCCAGCCCGCGGTGTCGGCCCAGCTCAGCCGGCTGCGGCGGCACTTCAACGACGAACTGCTCGCCCGAGCCGGCAACCAGTACCGGCTCACGCCACTCGCACTGCAGCTCAAGGAACGCGTGCGGGTCGCGCTGTCCGGCGCCGAGCGGGTGTTCGCGGCCGAGCCCGACTTCGACCCCGCATCCTCGACACGCGAGTTCTCCATGCTGATGAGCGACTACGCGATCGCCGTCCTCGGCCCGCACATCGCCGCCCTGCTCGCCGAGGAGGCGCCCGGCGCCCGCCTGCGGTTCCCCGCCAACACACCGAAGATGGTCGACGCGGCCGCCCAGGTACTGGTCAACACCGACCTGCTCGTCATCCCACACGGGTTCGTCGAGGACCTGTCCCACCACGACCTCTACCTCGACGAGTGGGTGTGCCTGGTCGCCGCGGAGGTCGGTGGCTCACTCACCGTCGAGCAGCTGGAGACCATGCCGTGGGTCGTGACCTACCACGGCCCCACCGCCTCCACGCCGGCCGCGCGGCAGATGCGCATGCTCGGCATCGAGCCGCACGTCCAGGTGGTCACCGAGACGTTCCTGACCGTGCCAGGACTCGTCGCGGGCACGAACCGGGTCGCGCTGCTCCAGCGACGCCTCGCCGACCGGATCCCCGACGAGTTGGGGGTCCGTGCCCTGCCATGCCCGTTCGAGGCCACCCCACTGGTGGAGGCCATGTGGTGGCACCCGATGTACGACGACGACCCCGAGCACCGCTACCTCCGGGACCTCGTCCTGCGGGCGACCACGATCATGCTCGGCATCGACGGTGCTGATGTGCCGCTTCAGCAGAAGTGATTTCCGCTCACGCGGCGGGACGCTGACACTTCGACGCACACGATGCTGGTCGCCGAGAACCGGCTCCTGACTTCACCGGAGAAGCCAGTGACAGACCAAACCCGGGCCGCTCCCCCATCCACTGTCGCCGTGGACCCGACCACCGGGCGCCCGGCAGGCGCCGCTCAGGCCGTCGTCCTCCTGCTCGCCAGCTGCCTGGCGGTGCTCGGCGCGGTGTTGCTCGCCCCTGTCCTGCCCCGCATCCAGGAGGCCTTCGCCGGCACACCGAGCGTCGACGCCCTCACCCCGATGGTGCTGACCGTGCCTGCCCTGGTCATCGGTCTCACCGCGACGATCGCCGGCCGCGTCGTCGACAGGCTCGGCCGCAAGCGCCTGCTCGTCGGCGCCCTCGTCGTGTACGCCTTTGTCGGCACCGCGCCACTGTGGCTGCCGTCGCTGCCACTGATCGTGGCGAGCCGGGTCCTGGTCGGCATCACCGAGGCCGCGATCATGACCTGTTGCACGACACTGCTCGCCGACTACTTCCACGGGTCGCGCCGGGAGAAGTACTTCGGCCTCCAGACCGTGTACACCACCGTGTCCGCGACGGTCTTCTTCGCCCTCGGCGGCCTGCTCGGCGCCAGCGGCTGGCGCACCCCGTTCTGGCTCTACGCGGTCAGCCTGCCGCTCGCCTTCGCCGCGGCGCGCCTGATCTGGCAACCACCACAGCGGGTCCGGGAGAAGCTCCCTCCCCTGCCGTGGCGCGACTTCCTGGTCCCCGTCGCCGTCACCCTCGCCGGCGGCCTCGTGTTCTACGTCCTCATCGTCGAACTGTCCTATGTGCTCGACGGCATCGGCGTCACGTCCACCGCCACCATCGGCCTGGTCAGCGCCATCGGCTCCCTCGCCACCGCCGTCGCGGCCTACCTGTTCGCCCACGTCGCCCGCCTCGGCCCCGCCGTCACCGTGCCGGCCGCGTTCGGCCTGGCCGGACTCGGCATCCTCGGCCTCGCGCTGGCACCGTCCGTGCCCATCGCGATCCTCGGCGCCGTCGTCGCCGGACTCGGCAACGGCCTGATGCTCCCCGCCCTGCTCACCTGGGCACTGGGCAACCTGACCTTCGCGCAACGCGGCCGCGGCACCGGCATCTGGACCTCCGCGATGTTCGTCGGCCAGTTCGTCTGTCCACTCGCGATCCTCGCCCTGGCCGGCGCTACCCACGGGCTGTCCTCCGCCCTGCTCATCGTCAGCGTCGCCGCGCTCCTCCTCGCCGTGGCTGTCCGACACGGGGCGAGTGGGAGATCAGCCGTCGGGCTCGCGACCGAGTAGGTCCTGGGAGGCGACTCGATGATGGAGTCCTCCAGCACCTCAGCGAGCGATGCGATACCCGGTGGTTGTCGGTGTCTGGCTCTACACTGCCGGTCTCATGGAGGTTGCCGCATCCGATGCCATTCCGCGCGGTCGTGCGCGGTTGATCGTGCTGCGTGGGAACTCCGGTGCCGGGAAGAGCACCGTGGCAGGCGAGTTGCGTGCCAAACTCGGCCGCGGTGTGGCCATCGTGGACCAGGACACGGTTCGACGGAAGTTGTTGCGGGAACACGATGTCGAACACGGTGTCAACATCGTGCGCTACACCCTCGCGAGCGACTACGTGGTGATCCTGGAAGGAATTCTCCACGCTGGGCGCTACGGCGAGATGCTGCGCCGGCTCCACCACGACTTCGGCGGCAGTTGGTACTTCCTCCAGGTCGGCTGGGACGAGTCACTACGCCGCCACCAGACTCGCCCGCAGCGAACGGAGTTCACACCAGAACAGATGCGGGAGTTCCCACGCGCGGACCTGCTCGACGGAGTCGACGAACAGATCGTGCCGCAGCACTCCACCGCAGCCGAGACGGTGCAGCAGATCCTCACCGAGAACGGAAGATGGCTCGGGTGTCAGTGCGGGTGGTGATCGTGCGTCGGAGCGGGGTCGGTGCCCGGCGCCACGACGACGAACTGGCCCATCATGCCCTGGTCCTCGTGCCAGAGGAGATGACAGTGGTACATGTACGGGACGGCCGGGTCGGCGTAGTCGGTGAACCGCATGATGAGCCGGTACCGCAGGTCGGGTGGCAGCAGGACGGTGTCCTTCCAGCCGCCCAGTTCGGCCGGCGGCGCCCGGCCGTCGATGTCGAGCACCTGGAACTGCACGCCGTGGATGTGGAAGTTGTGCGGCCGGCTGCCGTTGCCGTTCTTCACCGCCCATATCTCGGTGGTTCCGAGGGTGACCGTCAGGTCGACGCGTCCCATGTCCATCCGTTGATCGTTGATCTTGGTCCCCTCGAGTTCGAACGCGCGCTGAGTCGTGGCGGTGGCCGGGGCCAGCCGGTCGATGGTCGCGAGCGTCGCCGGCACGCCGACCGACGGCGAGAGCGACGGCGCGGCACGGAACTGGAGCAGGTCGAGGCGATCGTTCGTGCCGAGGTCTGCGGAGTGTTCGCGGACGCCGAGGTCGAACGGCGTCGACCGCAGGGTGACGCGCTCGGCGGGGTTGAACGCGACGATCACTTCGGCGCGTTCGCCCGGCGACAGCAGCACGGCCGTGGTGGGGTGCGGGGCGGAGAGCAGGCCGCCGTCAGAGGCGATCTGCGAGAACTGCCGGCCGTCGGAGAAGGCGAAGTGGTAGGTGCGTGCCGACGACGCGTTGAGCAGTCGCAGCCGCACGAGCCGGCTGGTGACCTCTACGTGGCCGCCGACGACGCCGTTGACGGCGACCGTGTTGCCGAGCGTGCCGATGTCCCCGCTGCGCCGGTCGATCCGCTGGCCGTCGGCGTCGACAAGGAAGTCCTGGACGATCAGCGGTAAGTCGTCGACGCCGTAGGTGTGGGGCAGCCGCAGCGCGGTGCTCGGTTCGTCGTCGAGGATGAACATTCCCGCCAGCCCCTGACCGACCTGCTCCTCGGTCTCGCCGTGCGGATGCGGGTGGTACCACAGTGATGCGGCGGGTTGCCTGATCTCCCAGCTCGGGCTTGACCGCGCTCCGGGAGCGATCGGCTGGTGCGGCCCGCCGTCCACGGCCGCGGGCAGGTGCATGCCGTGCCAGTGCAGCGTCGTGGTCTCGTCCAGTGCGTTGTGCACGTTGACGCGCACCCGTTCGCCGCGGACCGCCCGCAGCGTGGGGCCCAGGTATCCGCCGTTGTAGCCCATCGTCGGGGTCGTCGTTCCTGGCACGAACTCGTGCTGCCCGCGCCTCGCCTCCAGCTCGAAGGTCCGGACGCCGTCCGCGCCGACGTGGGACTCGGCGAGCGGCGGGATGGCCAGCCGGGCGGCGAACGACGACGTGCCGACCGTGTCGACCGGCTCCCGCGCGGAGGCCGGTGAGCAGGCCGCCACGGCGATCGCGAGCAGGCCCGCGATGCCCATGAC
>Ga0307512_10003654_pt1 | contig 17567 bp, 16 predicted proteins | sample 14_EM_MG_FD_200267 | JGI IMG/M metagenome (GOLD analysis project Ga0307512, IMG submission 200267) | Populus trichocarpa ectomycorrhiza microbial communities from riparian zone in the Pacific Northwest, United States - 14_EM | ecosystem: Host-associated > Plants > Roots > Unclassified | place...
CGGCCGCGCACCGCGCGCACAGCGGGAAGCGGCGCATGGTCGTGCGGATCCGGTCGTAGGGCAGGTCCTCGATGATCGTGGCGCGCGGCCCGCAGTCGGTGCAGTTGATGAACGGGTAGCGGTGACGGCGGTCGCGGGGGTCCCGGAGCTCGTGCAGGCAGGCTTCGCAGATCGCCGCGTCGGGCGGGATCTCGCGCGGTGCCTTGTCCCGGGCATTGGGCGCACTGCGGCGGACGTGGAATCCGCCGTCGTGAGCCGATCGCCGGATGCCGTTGGTGAGGCGGACCCGGCGGACTCGGGCGAGCGGCGGCGCCTCGGCCCGCAGACGCACCGCGAACTCCTCGATGAGGTGGGGCGGTCCGGCGACCTCGCCCTCCACGTGGCCGTTCGCATTGGCCACCCAGCCGGTCAGGCCCAGTTCGGCCGCCGTGCGGTACACGAACGGCCGGAAGCCGACGCCCTGGACGATGCCCTCCACGAGGAAGCGCCGCACCGTCATGGCCGCCCCCTCACTGCGGTGTCCCGGTGGCGCGCGATCTCGTCCTCGACGGCCTGTGCGAGCGGCTCCACGGCGGCCGCGACGGCGGGGGAGAGGCCGGTGCCCAGCCCGGTCTCGGCGCCCTCCACGGCGTACACGACGAGGTGGTCCGGCATCATGCCCAGGACCCGGGCGAGTTCGACGGCCTCACCGAGGCCCAGTCCGTGCGAACTGGTCGTCGACGGCTGTGCGAGGCGTCCGGAGCCGAGTTCGAGGCGGTGCACGCGGCCGGGTGTGCCGGGGTGCGCGTGGGCGGCGTCCACGACCACGGCGAGGTCGGTGTCCTCCCACAGTCCGATCAGCCGGGCGGGGTCCCCGTCGCAGGTGGCGAGCAGGGTGCCGGGCGGCAGCGGCCGTTCCCGGCCGCGCTCGCGCAGCCGGGCGAGCACGGCCCAGCCCACGCCGTCGTCGCGCCGGAACTCGTTCCCGACGCCGATGACGGCGATCCGTGCAGGCGGGCTCATGCCCCACACGGTGCACCGACGCGGACCGGCACCCACAGGTGCCGAAGGACCCAACCGCCGGGGCCGACCCTCCCCACCGGGCCCAGGCCGCTGCTGCGAAAGTCCCGCCTGCCCGCGGCGTCCGGCACGCTCCCCTACTGCGCACGCCGAGAGCACGCACCGGACGCCGCGGAGCCCGCCGTCCGGGCGGACGACGGGACTTTCGCCACACGCTCCAAAAGCAGCTTCAGGACGGCACGACGGCGACAGGGCACCGGCAGTGCTCCAGCAGGTCCCGGACGGTGGCACCCGGGCCGGCATGCCGTCCGACCACCACCAGTTCGGCGCCTGCCGAGGCGTGGACGAGGGCCTTCACCGGGGCGAACAGCACGACGTCCTCCAGGACGTCGACGTCCGGGTACTTCGCGCGCCACGGCCGCAGCGCGTCGGACAGCAACTGCACCTCGTGGTCCTCCCAGGTGGCGCGGTCCTCCTCCAGGGCGGGCAGGGGCGAAGCCGCGGTGTGCGCGGGCAGCTTCCAGGCATACACGGCGTGCAGCCGGGCGCCGCGCAGCCGGGCCGCCTCGAAGGCGAAGTCGAGTGCGCCGCCCGCCGGGGCCCGGCCGTCGACGCCGACGGTCACGCCGGCGGAGGGGCGCGGGGGACCCTCGTCCGGGAGCCCGCCGGGGACCAGGACCACCGGCCCGGCAGAGCTCGTGGCCAGGGCCGCGGCGGTCGAACCCACGGTGATCCCGGCGTGGCCGCCCTCGCCGCGCAGACCCAGCACGACCAGCTCCGCGTCCTCGCCCGCGGTGCGCAGGACCGGCCCCGGCGCACCGGCCAGGATGGTGCCCCGGACCGTCAACGCCGGGTGCCGGTGGACGAGTTCGGCCACCACGTGGTCCGCCACGGCCTCGCGACGGTACGGCCACCGGTTCTCGGGGTCCGGGGCGTCCGGCGGGGTCACGTGCACCACCCGCAGGGACAGTCCGCGCAAAATCGCCTCGCGCGTGGCCCAGTCGGCCGCCGCGCGGCTGCGCGCCGACCTGTCGACACCCGCGATGATCACTCGTTCCATGGTGTGCCGCCTTCCGACCCGTGGGCCTTCCACGCTGCCCGCACGCCCCCGGCCTGCGCAGGGGCCGAACGGACCCGGTTGGTGACCTGGCGGCCCATACCTGCGGGTACGCCACGGGACGACGCTGGTGACGAGGAGCAGACCGAGCGCAGACCGAGAGCAGGAGGTGCGCATCATGCTTCCGCCCGTCATCGCCGGAGTCGACGGATCCGCCGAGAGCCTGGCCGCCGCGGAGTGGGCCGCCCGTGAGGCGATACGCCGTGACCGGCCGCTCAGGCTCGTGCACGCCTGGAACTGGCACCCGCGCCAGGAGGACGGCGAGATCGCCACGGCTGCCCAGCGGCACCTCGCCCGGCGCGCGCTGCGCCAGGCGGAGGACCGCATCCGCCGCACCTGCCCCGGTGTCCGCCTCGACGACGAACAGATGGAGGGCCCCGCGACCGCCGCCCTGCTGAAGGCGGCCGAGCAGGCCGACCTGCTCGTGCTGGGCTCGCGCGGCCTCAGCGGTTTCACCGGCTTCCTGGTCGGCTCGGTCGCGCTGGGCGTGGTGGCGCGGGCGCCCCGGCCCGTCGTCCTCGTCCGGGCCGGCGAGGAGGCCGCGGACGAGCATCTCCTGGACGGCCACGGCAACCCCTCCACCCGCACCGGATACCGGGACGTGGTCCTCGGCATCGACCTCACCGACTCCTGCGACGACGTGATCGAGTTCGCCTTCGAGGAGGCCCGGCTGCGCGGAGCGCGCCTGAAGGCCGTGCACGCCTGGCAGCAGCCCTCCCCGCTCGGTCTCGGCCCCGGCGACCTCGCCCTCGTGGACGGCCCGGAGCGCGCCGAGGAGTGGCTCGGCTTCCTGATGGCCGTCCTGCAGGTGTGGCGCGACAAGTACCCCGAAGTCGAGGTCGTGGAGACCGTCACCGAGGGCCGGCCCCAGTCCGCGCTGCTCCGTGCCGCCTCCGGCGCGAGTCTGCTCGTCGTCGGCCGCCGCACCGTCGACCGGCCCGCCGGCCCGCGCACCGGCCCCGTCACCCACGCCGCCATCCACCACGTCGGCTGTCCCGTGGCCGTCGTACCCCACGACTGAGAGGCCATGATGAGCGAGCCGACGAAGTACGTGTACGAATTCGCCGAGGGCGGCCGGGACATGGCCGCCCTGCTCGGCGGCAAGGGAGCCGGACTCGCCGAGATGACGAGGATCGGCCTCCCCGTCCCGCCCGGATTCACCGTCACCACCGAGGCATGCAAGGTCTACCTGGAGACCGGTGAGGAGCCGCCCGAGCTCGGTGCCGAGGCGGCCCGGGCCCTGGCCGGCCTGGAGCGGGCGATGGGCCGCAGGCTCGGGGCTCCCGACGACCCCCTGTTGGTGTCCGTGCGCTCGGGCGCCCGCTTCTCCATGCCCGGCATGATGGAGACCATCCTCGACATCGGGCTCAACGACCGGTCGGTGACCGGGCTCGCGAAAGCCTCCGGGCAGGAGCGGTTCGCCTGGGACTCCTACCGGCGCCTCATCCAGATGTTCGGCCACACCGTGATGGGTGTGGACGCCGACCTGTTCGAGCAGGCCATCGCCGCGCACAAGGCCGGGCGTGGGGTCGCCGACGACCACGAACTCGACGTCGGCGAACTCGCCCTGATCACCGAGGAGTTCAAGGCCGTCATCCGCAAGGAGAACGGCGAGGACTTCCCGCAGGACCCCGCCGACCAGCTCGCCCGCGCCGTCCGCGCCGTCTTCGACTCCTGGAACACCGAGCGCGCCCGCGTCTACCGCCGCCGCGAACACATCCCCGAGGACCTCGGTACCGCCGTCAACGTCCAGGCGATGGTGTTCGGCAACCTCGGCTCCGACTCCGGCACCGGCGTCGCCTTCACCCGCGACCCGGCCACCGGCGAACGCGGCAGGTACGGCGACTACCTGCCCGACGCGCAGGGCGAGGACGTCGTCGCCGGCGTGCGCGACGCGCTGCCCCTGAGCGAGCTCAAGTCCCTGGACCCCAGTGCCTACGTCGCACTCGGCGACCACCTGCACACCCTGGAGAACCACTATCGCGATCTGTGCGACGTCGAGTTCACCGTCGAACGCGGCAAGCTGTGGATCCTGCAGACCCGGATCGGCAAGCGCACCGCCGAGGCGGCTTTCCGCATCGCCCACGACCTGCGCGAGGAACGGACGATCAGTGACGACGAGGCGCTGGTCCGCGTCGACGGCGCCGAACTGACCCGCCTGATGTTCCCCCGCTTCGAGGTGAGGCCCACCGACGTGCCGCTCGCCCACGGCGTGCCCGCCTCGCCGGGCGCCGCTGTCGGCGCCGTCGTCTTCGACTCGGCGGAGGCGGTACGGCGTGCCGCGGCCGGGGAGCGGGTGGTCCTCGTCCGCCGCGAGACGACCCCCGACGACCTGCCCGGCATGATCGCCGCGGAGGCGGTTCTGACCAGCCGGGGCGGCAAGACCAGCCACGCCGCGGTCGTCGCACGCGGCATGGGGAAGGTCTGCGTGTGTGGTGCGGAATCACTCGGCGTGGACCCGGCCGCCCGCGCGTTCACCACGGAATCAGGTGTGGTCGTGCACGAGGGCGACACCGTCTCCGTCGACGGCACCGCCGGCACCGTCCATCTCGGCGCACTCCCGCTCACCGACTCCGACGTCGGCCGGGCGCTGGAGACCGGCACCGCCGCGGGCCCGCTCACCGAAGCGGTCCTCGGCTCGCTGGCGCACGCCGACTCCGTACGCCGCCTGGAGGTGCGGGCCAACGCCGACACTCCCGCGGACGCCGTGCGCGCCCGCAGCCTCGGCGCGCAGGGCATCGGCCTGTGCCGCACCGAGCACATGTTCCTCGGCGAGCGCAGGGCGTTGGTCGAGGCGATGATCCTGGCCCGCGACGTGGCCGCCCGCGAACAGGCCCTGGCTGCCCTGCTGCCCCTGCAGCGCGAGGACTTCACCGGAATCCTGGAGGCGATGGACGGACTGCCGGTGACGATCCGGCTGCTGGATCCGCCGCTGCACGAGTTCCTGCCCGACCGCACGGAACTCGCCGTCCGCCTGGCCCAGACCCCCGAGCCCGACCCGCGCGACCGCGAACTCCTCGCCGCAGTGGAGCGCATGCACGAGCAGAACCCGATGCTCGGCCTGCGCGGGGTCCGCCTCGGTCTCGCCGTGCCCGGCCTGATGGCCATGCAGGTACGGGCCGTCGCCGAAGCCGTGACCGCCCGTCTGCGCGCAGGCGGCCACCCGCGCGCAGAGATCATGATCCCCCTCGTCGGCACGGTCGAGGAACTGCGCCTGGCCCGCGCGGAGACGGAACGCGTTCTCGCGGAGGTGGCGGCCGAGACCGGTACCGAACCGGACTGCCCGATCGGCACGATGATCGAGCTGCCGCGCGCCGCGCTCACCGCCGCACGCATCGCCGAGGCGGCCGACTTCTTCTCCTTCGGCACCAACGACCTCACCCAGACGACCTGGGGCCTGTCCCGCGACGACGCGGAGGCCTCGTTCTTCCCGTTGTACCTGGAGAAGGGCGTCTTCGAGGTGTCGCCGTTCGACTCGATCGACCAGGAGGGCGTCGGGCGGCTCGTGGAGCTCGCCGTCGAGGCCGGCCGTTCGGTCAACCCCCGCCTGGAGACCGGCGTGTGCGGCGAGCACGGCGGCGACCCGGCCTCCATTCACTTCTTCCACGGGGTCGGCCTGGACTACGTCTCCTGCTCGCCGTTCCGGATCCCCACGGCCAGGCTGGAGGCGGGACGCGCGGCTCTCATGGACACCACCGGGACCAGCGACAGCAGGTGACGCGTCCCAGGGGACGGACGTCGGCAGTGCTTCTGCACGACGGCGGCCTTCCCGTTCCGGCCCGGGTGACCTGCCACCCGGGCCGGCGACATCGGCCTTCGATCACCCTTCGAGTGTGCCGCGGCCCCAGGCGGGACGGCCGGCCCTTCCCGGTGTTTGACGCGATCCGTTCCGGCTACCCGCCTGGTGTGACATCGACGACCCAGCAGGAGCTCTTCCGCTTCCTGGAAGACCGCTTCGCCTGCGCGCAGGCGTGCACCGAGTGCGCCCGCGCGTGTGCGCTGCGGGCGAGCCTCGTGGATCCGGACGGGACGGTGGAGCAGGAACTCGTACGACGCAAGGGCATCATGTGCGCGGAGGTGTGCGACGCGACGTGCCGTGTGCTGTCCGAGCACAACCGCCTGGACGAGGCAGGCATCCGCATCCAGGTGGAATGGTGCCGCACCGTGTGCCTGGAGTGCGCGCACGCCTTCGACCGGCAGCCGGGCGCGGAGGACGGCGCGAAGGCCGGCCGGGAGTGCGCACAGGCGTGCACGGACTTCCTCGCCACACTGAACTGATGCTCAGAGCGGGGCGCCGAGCGGCCGGCCGAGCCGGACGTTCCACCGCCCCGACCTGCCGCTGAGCTCGACGGCCGTCAGCGGCGGGACGTCGGTGCGCCAGAACGCCGACTCCGGCGCCCCGAGCGCCTGCACCACAGCGGCCCGTACGAGCTCGGGCTCGACCACGGCGAGGGTCCGGCCCGGAGCCTGCGCGGCCGTCTCCAGCCAGCCCGCCACCCGAGCGCACAGCGCCCGCACCGACTCCCCGCCGTGTGGCGCGGCTCCGGGCTCGGACAGCCAGCGGGCCAGCGCCTCCGGCTCCCGCTCGCCCACCTCCGCCAGTGACGCCCCGCGCCAGCGCCCCGCGTCCAGACCCGCCAACTCCGGTGCGCCCACGGCCTGGAGACCCAGTGCGCCTGCCGTCTCGCGACAGCGCACCGTGGGGGAGGACCAGGCCCGCTCGGCGACCGGAAGCGTGCCGGCGGCCTCTTGCGCCTGCCGCAGCCCGGAGGCGTCCAGCGAGCAGCCGTCGTCGAAGCGCGCCTCCCTGAGGGCCGCCGTGATCGCGGGTGAGATCAAGATCACTCGGCTCGTCATACGTCCACTCCCGCGCTCAACATCCCTCAAATCCCTTGCTCCGACAGCGAAAACGGCTCCCCGGGGGCGCTCACGGCCGACCCATGCGCTCTTGGCCCCACCTCTGCTTCGCGGTACCTTCTCGGACGATACCGACGATCGATATCGACGACGGCACAGCGGAAGCCGGTGGAAGTCCGGCACGGTCGCGCCACTGTAAGGCGGGCACGCACCCTGGGTGCGCGCCCGGCGAGTCAGACCCGCCCCGTCGTCCTGTGCAGCACCGAGACGGGACGCGAGTTCCCCCAGGAGGGCCTGCCATGGCGCAGTCTGTCGCTCAGCCGACCACCATCCCCACAGCCGTACCCGCCAAGCTGCCGATCGGCGCGATCGTCCCCTGGGCGGTCTTCTTCGGCATCCTGATGCTGGTCCTGCTCTACTTCGTCGGCGCCGAGCAGGGCGCCACCTCTGTCATGAACGGAGACAACGTGCACGAATGGGTGCACGACGCCCGCCACCTGCTCGGCTTCCCCTGCCACTGACGGCAGCGAGGAAACAGAAGAGCCCATGAACTCGGTAACCGTCCGCAACCTCCTGGTGCGCGGCATGCTCGCGGGACTCGCCGCGGGCCTGCTCGCCCTCGTCGTCGCCTACTTCCTCGGTGAACCGCGCGTCGACGCGGCCATCGCCTACGAGGAGGCGCACTCGCACGAACACGGCGTCGAAACCGTCAGCCGCACGATGCAGTCCACCGCCGGCCTGTCCACCGGTGTCCTCGTCTACGGCATCGCGTTCGGCGGCATCGCCGCCCTCGCGTACTGCTTCGCGCTCGGCCGCCTCGGCCGCTTCGGGCCGCGCGCGAGCGCGCTGCTCCTCGGGGCCGCCGGCCTGATCGCCGTGTACGTCGTGCCGTTCCTGAAGTACCCGGCCAACCCGCCGTCCGTCGGTGACCCCGACACCATCGGCAAACGCACCAGCCTGTATTTCCTGATGGTGCTGCTGAGCGTGCTGCTCGCGGTGGCCACCGTCATCCTGGGCAAGCGCCTCGCGCCGCGTCTGGGCAACTGGAACGCGACGCTCGCCGCGGGCGCGTTCTTCATCCTGGCCGTCGGGCTCGCGTACGCGTTCCTGCCGTCCTTCAACGAGGTGCCGAAGGGCTTCCCGCCCACCCTGCTCTGGCAGTTCCGGCTGGCGGCCCTGGCCGTCCAGGCGACCCTGTGGACCTCCTTCGGGCTGGCCTTCGGGGTGCTGGCGGAGCGGGTGCTCGCCCCGAAGCCGGTGCGAGCAGCCGGCGCCCCCCGGGCAACTCCCGTCGCCCACTGATCGGTTCAACGGCAAAGGGCCCCCGGACGACCGGGGGCCCTTTGCCGTATGCCTCGCCATTCCCAATTTCTGCAACACGTTCTACGGTGAGCGCCGTCAGGACCGGCCTGGGAAGCCTGGAGGCGCCGTGCACCTCGAATACTCGCCCGAGCAGCAGCGACTGCGCACCGAACTACGCGCCTACTTCGCCGAGTTGGTGCCGGACAACGCCTACGCCCGGCACGGCGACCCGGCCGCCCAGAAGCGCTTCTACCGCGAGACCGTCCGGCGCCTGGGCATGGACGGCTGGCTCGGCGTGGGCTGGCCGAAGGAGTACGGCGGGCGCGGGCTGACGGCGATGGAGCAGTTCATCTTCTTCGACGAGGCCGCCCAGGCCGGCGTACCGCTGCCGCTGATGGCGCTCAACACGGTCGGCCCGACGATCATGCACTTCGGCTCGGACGAGCAGAAGGCGTACTTCCTGCCGAAGATCCTCGCCGGCGAGATCGACTTCGCGATCGGCTACAGCGAACCCGACGCGGGCACCGACCTGGCGTCCCTGAAGACGCGCGCGGTGCGGGAAGGCGACGAGTACGTCGTCAACGGGCAGAAGATCTGGACCACCAACGGCGACACGGCGGACTGGGTGTGGCTGGCGACCCGCACCGACCCCGAGGCCCCGCCGCACAAGGGCATCACCATGCTGCTCGTCCCGACGACCGACCCCGGCTACTCCTGCACCCTCATCAACACCCTCGCCTCGCACGACACCACCGCCAGCTACTACGAGAACATCCGCGTCCCCGTCTCCCGCCGCGTCGGCGCCGAGAACCAGGGCTGGCGGCTGATCACCAACCAGCTCAACCACGAGCGCGTCACCCTCGCCGCCCACGGCACCATGGCCATCCGCGCCCTGCAGGACGTGCAGCACTGGGCGATGGAGACCAAGCTCGCCGACGGCCGCCGCGTCGTCGACCTGCCCTGGGTGCGCCGCCGGCTCGCCCAGACCCATACCCGGCTCGACGCGCTCAAGCTCCTGAACTGGCAGATGGTGAACGCCGTCCAGGACGGCACCCTCACCCCGCAGGACGCCTCCGCGGTCAAGGTCTACGGCTCGGAGGCCCGCCGGGACGCCTACGCCTGGCTGATGGAGATCGTCGCCGCGGCGGGCGCGTTGAAGGAGGGCTCGGCGGGTGCGGTGCTCCACGGCGAACTGGAGCGCGGCTACCGCTCCGCGGTGATCTTCACCTTCGGCGGCGGCAACAACGAGATCCAGCGGGAGATCATCTCGTGGATCGGTCTGGGGATGCCGAGGGTACGGCGTTAGTCTGCTGAGGTGGCGGGCTTCCAGGCAGGTGACCCAGGGCTGTTCGGACCGGCCTCGGTGACCTGGCAGATGCACGGCGACCCCATGATGTGGGTCGCCGGCGTCCGCGCGCTCTATCTCCAGGCACTGCACCCCCGCGCGGTGCGCGGCGTCATGCAGAACTCCGACTTCCGGCGCGACGCCTGGGGTCGCCTCATGCGCACCGCCAACTTCGTCGGCACCATCTCCTACGGCACCACCGAGGCCGCCGAGCGGGCCGGCGCCCGGGTGCGCAAGATCCACCGCATGCTGTCGGCGACCGACCCGGACACGGGGGAGCGGTACGGCGTCGACGAACCGGAACTGCTGCTGTGGGTGCACTGCGCCGAGATCGACTCCTATGTGCAGGTCGCCCGCCGCTCCGGCTTCCCTCTCACCGACGCGCAGGTCGACCGCTACATCGGTGAACACCGCGTCAGCGCCCGCCTGGTGGGCCTCGACCCCGACGCCGTACCGGCCGACCAGGAGGAGATGGCCGCCTACTTCGAGAAGGTGCGGCCCGAACTCGCCGTCGGATCCGAGGCACGCGAAGTGGACGACTTCCTGCTCCGGCCACCGACGCACCCCCTCCTCGTCCCGGCGCGCGAGGTGCTGTGGCGGCGTGTGGCACACCTGGCGTACGCCGCGCTGCCGCCGTACGCCCACGAGTTGTACGGCAGGCCCGCCCCGAAATCCGACACTGTCACCCGGCAACTGCGTGTCACGGGCACCCTGCTGCGCTGCGTCCCCGCACGTCTGCGCTGGCAACTCCCGCCCAAACACATCCTGCGCGCCATGTCACGGCTCGGCCCCGGCTCCCGCCCGGCACCGTACAAACTCGGACGATAGCTCGCCATACTGGACGAGCCAGGGGTGGCAGGGGCGAACAGTTACGGGGGCGATCGCAGCAGATGGGGGACAGCAGGCTGATCCAGAGCCGGTACCGGCTGCTCGACCTGATCGGACGGGGCGGCATGGGCGAGGTGTGGCGTGCGCGCGACGAGTCGCTCGGCCGTCATGTCGCCGTGAAGTGCCTCAAGCCCCTCGGTCCGCACCACGACCAGTCCTTCACCCGGGTGCTCAGGGAACGGTTTCGCCGTGAGGCCCGCGTGGCCGCCGCCCTGCAGCACCGCGGGGTGACCGTCGTCCACGACTTCGGCGAGTCCGACGGCATCCTCTACCTGGTCATGGAGCTCCTGGAGGGCCGCAACCTCTCCCAGCTGCTGGAGGACAACAAGCACCACCCGCTGCCGGTGGGCGACGTCGTGGAGATCGCCGACCAGGTCGCCTCCGCCCTCGCCTACACCCACCAGCAGGGCATCGTGCACCGGGACCTGAAACCCGCCAACATCATGCGGCTCACCGACGGCACGGTGAAGATCTGCGACTTCGGCATCGCCCGCCTCGGCCACGACATCGGCTTCACCTCCCGGCTGACCGGCACCGGCATCGCGATGGGCACTCCGCACTACATGTCGCCGGAGCAGATCGGCGGCGACGAGGTCGACCAGCGCAGCGACCTGTACTCGCTGGGCTGCGTCCTGTACGAGATCGCCACCGGGGCACCGCCGTTCGACCTCGACGACGCCTGGGCGATCCTCGTCGGACACCGCGACACCCCGCCCACGCCTCCCCGCAGCCAGCGGGCCGAGCTGCCCGAGTACCTCGAGAAGGTCATCCTGGAGCTGCTGGCCAAGCAACCGGAGCAACGTCCGCACGACGCCCGTGAGCTGGGCCGCCGGATCAGCATGGGGCGTACGACGCCGGCCTACGTGCCGACCGTCGTGACCCCGCAGCCGACACTCCGGCCACCCGAGCAGGCGCCCTCCCGCGAGGCCCGACTGCCCTCCTGGACCCGTGGCATGACCACCGGTCACAAGGCCACCGGCGCCGGCCTCGGCACCACACCCCCGGACGCGGGGGCCGGCCTCACCGGCGAGTGGATCCCGCGACCCGCGGGCGGCCGGGCTCAGGAGCCCGCACCGGAGCAGCCGTCCGCGCCCTCCCCGGAGAAGATCACCGCCCTGGCCGGGCGGCACACCGCCGGGCTCAGCCTGGGGCGGCTGGGCCGCTGGGCGGAGGCGGGCGAGATGCACCGCGCGGTGGCCGCCGAGCGCACCCACCTCCTGGGCCCCGACCACCCCGACACCCTCGCCAGCCGCTACGAGGTCGCCTTCACCCTCAGCCGCACCGGCCGTGCCGCCGACGCCCTGCAGGAGTACAAGCACGTGGCCGCGGCCAGAACCCGCGCGCTGGGCCCCGACCACCCCGACACGCTCGCCGCCCGCCAGGAAATGGCCTATGTGCTGGGGCAGTTGGGCCGTCACTTCGACGCCCACCAGGTGTACACGTCGGTGCTCGTGGCACGGGAGCGCGGCATGGGGCCCGACCACCCCGACACCCTGCGCTGCCGCCACAACCTCGCCTTCAACCTCAGCAGACTGGGCCGCCTGGAGGACTCGTACCGCATGGCCTGCGACGTGGCGGCCGCCCGCACTCGCGTGCTCGGCCCCGACCATCCCGACACCTTGGTCACCCGCTACGAAGTCGCCTACGCGCTCGGCCAGTTGGGCCGATGGCCCGAGGCCCTGCAGACCTACCACGAGGTGGCCGAGGCGCGCGCCCAGGCCCTGGGGCCCGCCCACGCCGACACCCTCGCCGCCCGCTACGAGGTCGGCATCAGCCTGGGCCGCCTGGGCCGCAGCGCGGAGGCCCTCACCCTCTACCGCGACCTGATCGACGACCGCACCCGCGTCCAGGGCCCCACCCACCCCGAGACGCTGCGTGCCCGCCACGGCCTCGGCGTCAACCTCGGCCGGCTGGGCCGCTGGGAGGAGGCCCTCGCCGAATCCCGCGACGTCTGCGCGATCCGCGAGCGCGTCCTGGGCCCCGACCACCCCGACACCCTGGTCAGCCGCCGCGAGGTCGCCGTAGGCCTCGGCTGGCTGGGCCGCTGGGCCGACGCCCTCACTGAATACCGCCGCGTCGCCGCCGCCCGCGAGCACGTCCTGGGCCCCGACCACCCCGACACCCTCGCCAGCCGCAACGACGAGGCCCACTGCCTGGAACAGCTCGGCCGTGGCGCGGAGGCCGTCGAGCTGTACCGCCGGGTGGCGGTGCTGCGCCAGCAGCGGGCGCCGGGCGGGCGCTGACACCGTCTCCGTCCACCCCTGGTCGTTCTGGATCACGCGTGTTACCAAGAACCATGCCTGCACACGAGGGACCCGCGACGCACCGCAGCTACGACGCCGTCATCGTCGGGGGAGGCCACAACGGCCTGGTCGCCGCCGCCTACCTGGCCCGGGCGGGACGGTCCGTGCTGGTCCTGGAGCGGCTGGGGCACACCGGGGGCGCCGCCGTCTCCACCCGGCCGTTCGCAGGCGTCGACGCGCGGCTGTCGCGCTACTCCTATCTGGTCAGCCTGCTGCCGAAGAAGATCGTGCGGGACCTCGGCCTCGACTTCCGCATCCGCGGCCGCACCATCTCCTCGTACACCCCCGTGGAGCGCGCCGGCCGCCCCACCGGCCTCCTGGTGGGCGGCGGCGACCGGCGCACCCGCGAGGCCTTCGCCCAACTCACCGGCTCCGACGGCGAATTCAAGGCCTGGCAGCGCTTCTACGGCATGACCGGCCGCGTCGCCCAGCGCGTCTTCCCGACGCTCACCGAACCGCTGCCCACCCGCGAGGAACTGCGTGGCCGCATCGACGACGAGGAGGCCTGGCGGGTCCTGTTCGAGGATCCGATCGGCGTCTCGATCGAGGACCGCTTCGCCGACGACCTGGTCCGGGGCGTGGTTCTGACCGACGCGCTCATCGGCACCTTCGCCGACGCCCACGACCCCTCGCTGCGCCAGAACCGCTGCTTCCTCTATCACGTGATCGGCGGCGGCACGGGCGCGTGGGACGTCCCGGTCGGCGGGATGGGCGCCCTGACGGACACTCTGGTCAAGACAGCCCGGGACGCGGGCGCCGTCATCGCCACCGGGCACGAGGCGGTGCGCATCGACACGGACGGCCGAACCGCCGAGATCACCTACCGGACCCCCGACGGCGAGGGTGTCGCCGCCGCCCGGCACGTCCTGGTCAACGCCTCGCCCCAGGCACTCGCCGAGCTGACCGGCGACACACCGCCCGCTCCCGCCGAGGGCGCCCAGCTCAAGGTGAACATGCTGCTCACACGGCTGCCGAGGCTGCGCGACCGCTCCGTCGACCCCCGCGAGGCGTTCTCCGGCACCTTCCACATCGCCGAGGGCTACCGGCAACTCGCCGCCGCCCACGCCCAGGCCGCCGCCGGCGAACTGCCTGCCGCGCCGCCCTCCGAGATCTACTGCCACTCCCTCACCGACCCGACGATCCTCGGCCCCGACCTCGTCGACCGGGGCTACCAGACCCTCACCCTCTTCGGCCTGCACACACCGGCCCGGCTCTTCGAACGGGACAACGACTCCGCACGGGAAGAACTCCTGAAGTCGACCCTCGCCCAGCTCGACGCCCACCTAGCCGAACCCCTTGCCGGCTGCCTGGCCACCGACGCCGGCGGCCGCCCGTGCATCGAGGCCAGGACCCCGCTCGATCTGGAGCGCGACCTCCGCCTGCCCGGCGGCAACATCTTCCACCGCGAACTCGCCTGGCCGTACGCCCAGGACGGCACCGGCCGCTGGGGCGTGGAGACCGGGCACGCGAACGTGCTGCTGTGCGGGGCGGGCGCGGTGCGCGGCGGCGGCGTGAGCGGGGTGCCGGGGCACAACGCGGCGATGGCGGTACTGGAAGGAACCGGCGACTGAGATGGCCCAGTCATCGGCACGGGACTTCTACGACTCGCTCGCCGCCGACTACCACCGCATCTTCCCGGACTGGGAAGCGAGCATGGCCCGCCAGGCCGCGGCCCTGGACGGTCTGATCCGCCGCGAACTCGGCTCCGGGCCGCACCGGGTGCTGGACTGCGCCTGCGGAATCGGCACCCAGGCGATCGGGCTCGCGCGCGCCGGGCACCGGGTGGCCGGCAGCGACCTGAGTCCCGTGGCAGCCGCGCGGGCCACCGCCGAGGCCGCGGCCCGCGGGATCGGCCTTCCGGCCGCGGCCGCGGACATGCGCCAACTCCCCTTCGCGTCGGGCGAGTTCGACATCGTCGTCTGCGCCGACAACTCCCTCGCGCACCTGCTGACCGCACAGGACGTGGCGGCGGCCCTCGGTGATATGCGTCGGGTACTGAGGCGTGACGGCCTGCTCCTGCTCACGCTCCGGGACTACGACGAGATCCGCCGGACCCGACCCGCGGCGGCGCCTCCCCAGGTGTCGCACGGTGCCGACGGCCGGTCGATCACCTTCCAGCTCTGGCACTGGCACGACGACGGCGAGCGCTACGACCAGGAGTACTTCCAGCTCGTGCCCGACGGGGCGGGATGGGATGTGCGGGTGCGGCGCACCACGTCCTGGGCGCTGACCCGGAGCGAGGTGACCGAAGCCGCGGCCGCGGCCGGCTTCACCGACCTCACCTGGCACACCCCGGACACCAGCGGCTACTACCAGCCCGCGCTGGCAGCAAGAGCGCGGTGAGCGCGGCGGCGTCCGAGGCGCCGCCGCGGGGGGAATCCGGGCCGGCCCCGGCGCACCGTCGACCGTCCGGTGTGAGTCAGATCTCGTTGTCCGTGAACGGTCGATCTGCCTAGCCTGCGGGGGTCCGTCCCGGGTGGCCTCCGCCGCCGGAACGCCGAGTCCTGCGAGGACGGGACAGCGGTCCCGACCAGGACAAACCAACCTCGCAGGCGCCGTCGAGGAAGCCCCCGCCATGCACCTTTCCCTCTCTCCCGCCCGCCTGGGCGTGGTCGGAGCGGCAGCCGCGCTGCTGCTCCTGCCGCTCGCCGGCCGGGCCACCGCCGCCACCTCCGTCACCCAGGACGGGCTGACCCCGTCCGCGATGACCGCCGGCGTCGCCACCTCGGCCCAGCTGACCGTGCACTCCTCGAGCTGCTTCACGGCCAAGACCCTCGGTGTCGGCGTCCGGGACGCGGCGGGCAAGAACCTGGACTTCCCGGGCAACGCCTCGAATGTCCGGATCTGCCCGAGCGGCGCGCACTTCACCAGCGCCCCGCGCACGCTGCCGGCCGGCACGTACACCATCTTCGGCTTCTGGCAGGAATCCGGCGGGGCCTGGCACAACCTGCCGTCGCACAAGCTGACCGTCGGTGTGGGCTCGACCACCGCGACCCCGACGTCGACCGCCGGCGGCTCGCCGGTCTCCGGCCAGTCCGTGGTCTGGTCGGACGACTTCGACAAGGGCATCGCCTGGGGCTCGAAGTGGGTCGGCGACAAGTCCACGTCCTACCGCTACGGCAACCACAACCCGGACGACAACAAGCTCGACTGGCTGGACCAGAGCAACGTCACGGTCTCCGGCGGCGCCGCGACCTTCACCGCCCAGCCCTCTTCGCGCACCCTGGAGAACGGCAAGAAGGCGTGGACCACCGGCCTGCTTACCACCGAGGGCTCCAGCGGGGGCTTCCAGGTGAAGACCGGCGACTACGCCGAGACCCGGGTCAAGCTGCCCTCCGGCAGCGGTGCCTGGCCGGCCCTGTGGACCTGGAAGGACGGCAACGGCGAGATCGACTCCTTCGAGTACCACCCGGACAACCCGAACCTGCTGGAGCTGACCAACCACGTCACCTCCGGCTCCGACTACTACACCGACTCCGGCGCGGTCGCGCCCGGCCAGTGGGTCACCATCGGCACCCACTACGGCGCCGGCTCGGTGGACTGGTACATCAACGGGAAGAAGGTCTACTCCGACGGCCACGGGGTGGGGAGCGACTTCTCCGCGTACCTGATCCTCAACCTGTCGATCAGCGCCGGCCAGTACCACCCGGCGCCCACCGGTTCGACGCCGCTCACCATGCAGGCGGACTACGTGAAGGTGTACCGCTGATCAGCTGACGGACAGCGTGAACGGCATCCGGTCGTTCTGCGGTTCGCAGTCGTCGTCGCTGACCACTTTGACGTGCCCCTCGGCCTTCGTGCCGGGGGGCACATCGGCGTCCACCCGGACCGGAATCAGCGCGGTGGCCGTCCCGTACCGCGCCAGCCCGGGCCCGAAGGTGCACCGCACCAGGCGGGCGTGCGCACCGGCGCGGCAGTCCGTGGGGAAGTACGGCCCCTCGGCGGTGAAGCCCTGCGGCAGGTCCACGACCACGGTGAACGGCGAGGCGGTCCGCTCCGGCCCGAGACTGGCCACGAACGCGTGCAGCACGGTCTGCCCGCCGGGCGGTGCGGCGGCCGGGTCGAGCCGGACCACCGACAGGTCCGAGTCCGAGGGCGCGGCCGCCAGGCCGGTCGCGCACATCACCGCCACGCCCACCGCGAGCGCGGCCGTCACCGTTCCGGCCATCCGGCGCCTCCCACTCTCCGTGTGCCGATCGATGCTCACGGTAGCCGTGTGGCGTGGGATTCCAGGTGAGCGCGCTGTCCCGACGCGTGTTGAGCGGGACCGGCGCCGTGAACGGGCCGGGCCCTAGTCGGCCGACGGCGCCCACCCCGCCGCCGCGATCCGCGCCGAGTCCGCCGGCCGCGCCTCGTCGAACAGGACGCCGTCCGCCGTGTCGACGCGGAGTCCGTCGACGTACGCGCCGCGGCCCACGTACAGCTTGTCGGTCGTGTACCGCCAGCGCAGGGCCAGGTGCGCGTGCGCCGGGAGATCGGCCGTCACCCGGTGCCAGACCCGCCCCGACCAGCCGGTGACCGAACCCGACGGGTGCTCCTGCGGCTTCTCGCCCCGGCGCCCGGTCGTGAACGGGAGCGGCTGCCAGGTCGTGCCACCGTCCGTCGTGGCCTCCAGGGCGAGGACGTCCGAGCCGGGTTCGGTGTCCCACCACAGGGCCGAGGTCAGCCGTGCGTCGCCGTCCGTCGTGTCGAGTGCGGGCAGCGAGAGCGTGGCGGTCGTGGTGCTCGCCATGCCCGAGAACCACGCCGTACGCCG
>Ga0307512_10003655_pt1 | contig 17565 bp, 16 predicted proteins | sample 14_EM_MG_FD_200267 | JGI IMG/M metagenome (GOLD analysis project Ga0307512, IMG submission 200267) | Populus trichocarpa ectomycorrhiza microbial communities from riparian zone in the Pacific Northwest, United States - 14_EM | ecosystem: Host-associated > Plants > Roots > Unclassified | place...
TCGGGAATGGCCTCAGGAATGGCCTCGGGATTGGAATCGGTAATTGAATCGGAAATGGTCTCGGGAATGGTCACGGAAATGGTATCGGAATTGGAACTGGAAATGGCATCGGGAATGCCGTCGGAAAGTAAATTGATTGGGCACGATTGTTTCGAGGAGATCCACAATGTTTGATCGGCTCCTCTTCTCCTTTGTTTACTGTTTTGTTTGAAACGGACGTGATAGCCGTCCTGGAGGAGTGTTGAGCTGAATGGAAGTACGGATATCACTATGCCAAGGACTATGATGTAACTTGCCTCTTTTGTAGTTAGCACCATTAGTCATCGATCGACCTTATGTCGATGCGACATGTCTCGTTACACGATACAATAGACACAACTTCGCATACGCCTGCACACACTCGACTACTCGAGCACACGCCACCTTACAACACTCAAAGAGAACTTCACCTTGTCACATTCCCACAGTGGTGAGTTATGTAACAGAAATATAGAGCCACAGCATCCGGTATGAGTCTGCTTGACCACCTACTGATCAGCCACCTCAAGGCTCACCTGCAATCTCGCTTGATCATGTCCTCCATGTGCATCAATGAACTCACTCGATCACAGCTGCCATGTTTGCACAGTCATGGCTTCCCAGTGCATTTCAAAACTCACTTGATCGTGGCCTCCAAGTGCTTACTATTTTGGCCTCCCTGTTCAGCTCCAAACTTCCTGGATCACAGCTTCCTACTGTATCTCTGAGTTCATATGATCTCGGCCTCCCACTGCATCTCCAAACTCGCTCTATCATGGCGCCCAGTTCATCTCTCAGTTCACACTATGACCACCTCCAAGTCTATCTCTGGGTTAACTCAGTTATCATCTTCAGGTGCACCTCGATTTGCTCTCAAGCACCATCTGCAGCCTGCCCAGATATACCGTGTGCAGATGGATAGCTATGTACATCCATAGATACACTGATACATAGTTGAGGATACAAATTGAGAACATCAGTTTTAAACATGATTGAATAATAAGTAGCAACTACAATTTCCGGGTGCACTAGCAGCATTCCCAAAGGAGATGTGGTTTTTCACAGTCTGCTGTACTACAATTGTAGGGGCACCCAGGCTGTTCACCTGTATTCACTGGAATGGCCAAGTTACCCGCTTGCACTTTCAGGCTTTTTACCAGCACTCCTTGACTTTCCCAGGCTTCTTGCTGGCACTCCCAGGCTTCTTGCTGGCACTCCCACACTTCTTGTTGGCACTCCCAGGCTTCTCGCTGGCACTCCCAGGCTTCTCACCGGCACTCCCAGGCTTCTCACCGGCACTCCCAGGCTTCTCACCGGCACTCCCAGGCTTCTCACCGGCACTCCCAGGCCTGTCACCGGCACTCCCAGGCGTCTTGGCGGCACTCCCTGGCTTCTCGCCAGCACTTCCAGACTTCCCACCGGCACTCCCATGCTTCTTGCCAGCACTCCCATGCCTCTAGCCAGCACTCCCAGGCTTCTCGTCAGAACTCCTAGGCATGTTGCCAACACACCTAGGCTTGTTGCCAGCACTCCTCTTTCAGTGGTGCTTAATCCCGATGATCAATACAACTTTTATTTGATTACGTACAGCCATCTAGTCACCAATTTCTCTGCTCATTCTCCCTTGTCTTATCCCAAGACTCATCTTCTCCAACTCGCGTCAAAGACCAGTCTAGTACAATCAATAAACAACAGACAGAGTGAGCGGGTTACCAAAATTCTCACACTCTTCTCCATGTGTGAGTTCCGTCATAATGTACCTTTAAACATCATACTTGTTACCAGCTAGATCCGCAAGGTGAAGCACAAATGCTGGTAGGCGACTTTGTCTGTGTTTTTGCTAATAAATGTATCAGTCACAAGAAGTTATAACAATATCTGTAAATGCTGTTTTTGGTACTGATGATCGATAAGTAGGCATACAAAGTTATTTCGATTAAACATATAGGTATGTTTCAGTTGAGGTAGATACTGAACAGGAGTTACCGTAGGATTAGAAGTAATGGTGAATAGAATTCTTGGCCATATTTTAAGGTATTCTTCGCTGCTAATGTCTGAAGGTGGATTGTTGCTTGAGCTTGGTTCCCTTCATAGCTGGAGTGACTTGAGCTTTCATAGTCACATCATCAGGATGAATCTTTGTCACGATTCTTGCTATAACACCATGATTTCTCAACAGAATACTTCTAACGCCTTCAATGCTTGCCTTATTAATGAGCCGTGAGCTCCGAATAGCTATCGTGTTCATGCATGAGTTGTTTTATAACAATATGCCCCCAGCTAGGGCCTTCGGAAACAAGATATCAAATGCATCATTGTGACAGCTCATAACTTCAACTTGGACATCTCAAATTCTGTTTGTTCTGTAGTTGGAACATCTGACAACACATAGTCTTATCAATGCTCATTGCAATTATATTAATACCTTACCACAATCTGGGTATTCAGCAATTCCATCAAAGGATTAATCAAGGAACGACCGATACCCCGCCAGAATATATTCTAATCCCATCTTCAGGTTGCGGTGCATATCAACTCAAACCAATGCGTAAGTTTGCTTCAGGCCTCCTATCATTAGCCGACTACTGTCATAGATCCCACACATACTGCATGTGTAGGTCTCACCTATTCGATGACAGGGAAGTACGTCATGATTTTCCCACTCCTGTGGAGGTAGGCCTGAATGTTCTGTGTACTTTTATATTGCATGACATCTACTGCAGATGTATTTCTGCATAGTTGCAACTTAACTGTATGTTGTCCCTCTAGATCAGGTATAGTAGTTGTGGTTGATAATTATGCACACTGCTAGCATTGATAATTAATGCTCTGGCTATGACAACCTAATTGCCGCATCATAAATGACTCAGAGAGGACCCACAAGGGCTGCCTAATCAATTGACATGCAGCTGAAGTATATTCCCACTCAAGATCCCTTCACAGGCGTACATGATAACATATCGCAAATATGTGTTATGCATCATAGGTTGATAAGAACCTAATAAGGATTTGCTAGGATTTATTATGTACGATTAACACTGCACAGTGAGAACCCCTGACAACTCCCAGGCTTGTTGATGGCACTCCCAGGCTTCTCTTTCGCCCTCCCAGACTTGTTGCCGGCACTCCCAAGCTTGTCGCCAGCATTCCCACACTTGTTGCCAGCACTCCCTGGTTACCTGCTGGCACCATCAGGCTTCACACCAGCAAAGCTATGCATATCACCAATACTACCCGGCCTCTCACTGGAACTCCAAGGATTCTTGCGGGTAGTCCCAGGCCCCTCGCTGGCCCTCGCAGGTACTCCGAGGCATCTGATAGACACTCTCAGGATTCCTGCTTGCGCTCCCAGATGCCCCTATTGTTATCTCCAAACATTCTATGTCCTCTCAGATTTGTCACCTGTGCTCCTTGGTGAGTCTGAAGTCCACTGCATCAGTCCAGTCAACTCTGGAATTTGAACCCACTGGGATTCTAGTCCGACAACTCCCAAACCCTCTCAGAAGCTACCTGTGACAGTTATATATTTTACTGATGTTGGATGTGAATAGATGGAGACTAAAAACACAGAAAGTTGTTTTCAAGTGGTTCACCCAGGAACGAGCCAAATTCTGCTGATCCGGCATCCTCCATTCATGAATTTCCAACTCAGTAGACAATGTTCGAGGATCAGAGAATGCAGATCTGCCGCAGATGCTATCACTACAACATTCCCGCTGATCCATTGCTTTGGTTCATCGCCTCAATCCCACCTGGATCTTTACAAGTGGTGATTTCCATACTCGAACTCACCTGTCAACAGCAGTCCCTGGGTTGTAGCGAGAATGTCTTAATTGTTTGGTAACTTGTGAAGAGTTTATCAAATGTCGTTGCTTAAGTATTTCAATGGCTGAAGGTTACCTGTTTTTACCACTCTTCAATGGTGTTTCCACCTGATCCACAGCAATCTCTGACATTGAGTTGATCACCAAGCTACCTCTGCCAATCTCTACATGCCATTGAGTAGTACTTTCATCATCCTGACCTTCGTACCACTGCACTATCATATCTGATCCAGCTGACTCCAAATGGCCCCCTGAGGTTTTCACACAAGTTAATTGACTGGTAGCTTTGTTGATATCCAGCTTTTTGGTCATCATCCATGGGACTTCTAAAACTTGACACCATGACCTCTTTGGAAGAATCAGCCCATGCAGTTCAGGCGCAGGTTCTAAGTGATTCACATATTGGACTGTGATTTCAAACTCCCTGCGATCCCTCACTCATGTGATCACCGTACACTGATTGGCCTGAGTGTTCAACTGAACAGCTGCATGGGACAGTTCTACTGTATCAACAGGTTGTAGAGCCACAAAATTTCTTGTTGCACTATTTTTGAGGAGTGCTGTTTCTTGGGAAGATTCCTTGTGGGATCTCAAATCTGAATGTAGTGGGCTATTTGCGATTAGGCTGGTATTGCTGTTTCTGATAAATATTGACTTCACATTGGAGCTTTCTGACTCTCAAGTATAACCCTTTCATTTCATGCAATCCAATGAAGTCGAAAGTCCTTTAATGTTTCCAGAGATGCTCTTGTACCCAATAACAGCAATTTCCACTTCAATTGTGATCGACTTTTAAGCAGGGCTGGTTACCCGGAGATGTAAGCTTCTTTTCTGGTTGTTGACAGTTGAAAGAGTGCTGGATATGGAGTTATTGAACATCCTCGGGAGCAGAAACATTTTTAGACGGGATAGCATGAGCTGATCTTGGGTGATGAAATGTTTTGTACCTCTGAAACCTGAAGTATATGTATTTCCCTAAATACTGCCAAGGATCATACCACTCCAGCAAGTCCCAAGGTGTTGGAGTGTGTATATCATCCATGTCAAGTGTAGAATTGTCATGGTCCACAGTATCAGCCAGCTTGCATATTAATTGGGAGAAGTGTTATATGCTGCTGCCTTGTTGGGATGATTCTCCTCACTGCTATTGCTGTTAATGTGGATGTGACTTGCGTGGATTCTTGCGATCAAGCTTGAATTCTGAATCTGTTGCATGGTTGAAAAATACTTTAATGTTGTAAAATATTCCGTTTTTAATATTAGGGGCTCGATATCAGACTTGAGTTGAGGTTATAACCCACTCCAAGCAACTTTCTCTAGGTACTTATTGTCCAATGGGAGCCTTCACACTCCGTCCAGTGTTCTTTAATTCGAATAGTATAAACTCTTATCCATGAATTTGGTCCTGAAATAATGTTGGTCATGTACTGCATTGCCATATTCAGTATCAGGTTCTCATTGCCATACATCATCTATATTTCTTCCATGCAGGCCTTACTGTCATCCAGACAAGGATGTGAGTCTTTCTTGAGTTCTCGAAGCCACTGCACTGGTTTGGTCATCTGAGTTGGTCTCTGCTCCAAGTCAAGATAATTATTCTATATACTCACATTGCCAGCTGTATATGATACTCTGTTGCAATTGTCCAATTGGAATATGTGTGCTTGGGACTGGAGATGGTATCATAATTTGGCAATGAAGTCATCCCGCTCCTTGGGTCTGCTGTTGTACTATTCTGGATGTGTCCCATAGCAGATTTTTGTATTCATTGCTTTGGTCACATAGATTCTCTGTGGTATTCCTAATTCTCTTCCATCACTACAGCATTCTGCACACAGAACTAAGAATTGGATTGCACCGCTTTATTGAACTTCACTTGTTTTGTCACGATGTTCATTGTCATTCCCTGGATATTGGATTTGGTTCCACACTTGGACTCAGGCTCAGGTTTACCATTGCTTCGATTACCATGCTGATCATGGCTCGGCCCATTGTGTATGTCAGGATTTCTTTCTTAGTTGCTGGCATCATTCTAACTGTCAATTTCTGCAGCCGAAAATACAGAGCATTATCTAGTGAGGACAGTGGTTTCATAGCCTAGAGAACATGTAACTTTTCCAATCTTCATCAGCAAAATGTATTTTAGTCACTGGAAGCCTCCGGGAGTGTCTGAGAGAATGTGGAGTGTAAACTTAGATGCGTCAATTTCAGGAGAATATCAGACCCTAGGAGGGGATTCCTGCCGGCCTTCAGAGTAACTGGGAGCGCCGACAACAAGTCTGGGAGCACCTGGGAGCTCCGGCGACACACCTCGGAGCGCCGGTGACAAGTCTGGGAGCACCTCGAATCACAGTAGAGCAGTCTGGGAAAAAGAACATCTCCTTTGGGAACGCTGCTGGTGTGACTGGAAATCATAGCTACTACTTATCGTGCAACAATTTTTCATACCCATGTATTCAGTGTGTATTCGAATCTATGTATCAATGTATCTATATAGCTACCCATCCACACACGGTATATCTGGACTGGCTGCAGGCGGTACTTGAGAGCAATTCAAGGTGCGCCTGAAAATGACGACGAAGTGAACTCGGAGATACACTCCGAGGCCGTGATACAGCCAGTTTGGAGATGCACTTAAAGGCAGTGATCAAGCGAGTGTGTAGATGCACTTGGAGGCCATGATTGTGTGAACTTGGAGGCCATAATTGAGGGAGTTTGGAGATACACTTCGAGGCTGTAATCGAGCGAGTTTGAAGACCGTAATCGAGCGAGTTTGGAGATGCACTTGCAGGCCATATTCAACCGAGTTTGGACGAGTACTGGGAGGCAGTCGATGCTCTGCGCGCGAGGTGCTGAGACTCTTTTCATCAGTTAGTTAACTGGCAACCGTGTGAATGTGACAAGGTGGCTTTACCTTTGAGTTCTCATGGAGAGGCCCGCCGGAAGCTGAAGCTACAGTCAGGGGTCACCTTGTAATCATGACAATGAAGAGACGACAATCAATCATCGGTGGATGCTGTAGTCAGTGTATGCTGTACTCGGTGTATCGTATACTCGGTGCCAACTCATGATCAAGACATGGCGAGACACAGAGGGATGACTTAACTTTGTGTTCTGCGATTATTGTTGAGTTGTGGACGAGAAAGCGAGAGATGGGGTATCAAGATGAGAACGATGTGGAGGATTACAAGCGGATATGAGAAATCTGTGGTACGACTTGCCTAATTGGGTTGGGATGACCTAGTATCGGTGTTATTACACACCTGATCCGGACTTGTACCTGCTGTATCGTGGATGGTAAATTGACTCGCACATGACATTCTCTTGTTTCTGATGATGATTCCCCCCGTACCCTCTCATCTCTCCCTTTCTTGTCCTCAATTCTACCATCACCTAAGAACACGAAGTTGACTCCTCCCTCTCTATCTATTCATGCCATGATCAAGAGTTAACACCGAGTACAGCATACACCGAGTACAGCATACACCGAGTACAGCATACACCGAGTACAGCATACACCGAGTACAGAACACACCGAGTACGGCATACACTGAGTACAGCATACACTGAGTACTGCATCCACCACATACTGCATCATCCTAAGATCGACCGTGTCCCGCTCCCAGCCAGTCTCTCATCGCTCAGCAAACCATGTTGGACTCAATTCCCTACATTTCCACAGTTACGAGTCAACCAATGAATAGTGTCTCAGGTCCCGTCGCGCCTCCCTCCCAAACTCCGCCTCCACATTGACCGCCTCCTAGTACTCCTCCAACCTCGCTTGATCATGGCCTGCAAGTGCATCTCCAAACTCGCTCGATCACAGCCTCCAAGTGCATCTCTCAGCTCGCTGGAATACAGCCTCCAAGTGCATCACCAACCTTGCTCGATCATGGCCTCCAAGTGCTTCTCCGAAGTCACTCGCTCACGGCCTCCACGTGCATCTCCACACTCATTCGATTCCAGCCTCCAAGTGTATCTCCAAACTCGCTCGATTACAGCCTCGGAGTGCATCTCTAAGTTCACTCGGTCACGGTGTGGTTAAACAGTTGATCTAGCAGGCAGACAGCCCATCATCACCACTCCTCCGCACCTCGCATGGTATCCGAAGGGAATCCATCAGACAGAGTTGTTCTAGCTCGAGGAGCGTAGGAAGAGGGTGAGAGGATATGAAGGGATACCCAGCGATGATGAACCACACAAATTGCATGGATCTATGAATAGTTAGCAAGAGTGCGTGAGACCAAGAGCTAGGAATGATAGAGTGCGTAATTCGTATAATGAGATGATGTCTATCTACCCCGGGGTCTCCGAAATATATACTGCCTGTTGCTGAGTCCATCTCCGTTATTCCTGTATCCGTATGTATATATATAGAGCGCCCTAGATAATACATTCCATATTATGATGTAGTGCAACTTGTGACTGTAACAAAGACCAATATGATCAATGAAATGCCTTGTGGTTATGGAACCCTAAGAACCACTGGTGTGAGAATACGGCACCAAGTCTCCCGCAGACCTGCCAGAGGTCTCAGCAGCTCACAGATTTGACTATCCTAATAGTCAAATCTCGTATCCGCCTGAATGCGCCTCCACCACTGCAGGTGCTTTCAGGAGCACGTGAGAATGCTCTTGCACAGTCTGAGAGCACTTTGCAAAGCTCCAGGGGGGGCTGGGAGCATCTGGAAGTGCTTAGAAACACTGGCGAGGGCTACTGGAGTGTCTTGGAGGTTTGTGTATGGCTTCCGGACCAAATTACATTTTGCTGATGTTGGAGATGCACTAGTATTTCACAGTTGACCTCTGGCAGCTTGCCTAGGAGTCATGGTAGCTACTTGACAGTAAAGTTTACTATGTAGACTATTCGTTTCTGTTGGTTGTGCTGTTTTTGATACCATTTGGACAATATGGGCAAAAGATATATATCTTTGAGTGCAAAATGTGTCCAATAACTGAAAAGTCAAATATAGTATAAATTCTGCTACACTTATGCACAGCAGTTGAGTAATGATAATAGTGGTATGTTTACACACAACAGCAAGTGAGTATAGATGGACATTGAAGCAGTAAGATAGTGGATATACATTTTTGTACCATGACACTGGCAATGAACATGTGATACATACCGACCAAGCCTCGTGCTCCTGCTGGCTTCTACAAATTAGCTTGGACCTCACCATCACATGTTGTTCTGGGTCTAAGAGTGGTATTGAACAAATTGCTGTAGGACCTCCCACTCACAAGGTGTCTGCGGCACAGCATGAATGAAAATCAGCTTTTAAGTTGCTGATCCCTTTCAGTATATTATAACCATGTATTGGTCCTGGACAGTGTTCACCCATCTTGTTGTTCATTAGTTTAATATTACTGAATCAAAAGAATATGAAATATTGTAATACTCAGAGCATATCTTCAATTTGGATTCCATATCTGGACTACAGACTCTCTATTTATCTAACAAAGATAATATTGCCCATATTTCATTATCATACAAGTTATAGTTAAATTTGGCTGGTAATAGCATTCTCAAAATATAGCTAGATGGATGAATTCTTCAATAATCAACTTTTCATTCAGGATACCGGCAATTGACAAATTTAAACTATCCATTTCAATGAGTAATTAATTATCACTTTCAGTTTGATGAAGAATCGGTGATATACCAGAAATCTCAATGATGAATTTTGTTAAAAAATAATTCCTTCTGTACCTCTCTGAAGATAAAGTCTTGCCAGGTTCCTTCTACAAGATCTGTAATTAGTAATGCCATTTTTGGGTAATTTGAAATGAACATACAGTTAATATTCCAGAGTTTAAGGTATTGATCTACTTTATGGTTATTCATAGGTAGCAGGTATTGGATAAGATCATTTGCTATTTCAGAAGCTATCTGAAGGGAATATCCATGTACATTTGGAATATGGAATATTATGTACGATATATCAAAACTACATGTGTTGACTTCCAATCACCTGGTATTTTCTAAAAATGTAAAGAAGAGTTAGTTTACCAAGCTACGATATTTGTTGATGGGGCCCTAAATGCCACGAATAATATCCATAATATAGATGATTGCAACCATTTCCTTATCTTCTTCACACTATATGTTGATATTGATAACAAATGCAATTTCTTTTAGTGAATTGTAGAATATGACTTTTTCATGTGTGAAAGTAGCTGAGGAATTGTTAAGCTCAGACAGTGATACTATAAATCGATAAACTCAAAATTTCATTGTGAAGCACACGAGTTTGTGGTGTTTGAAGGCTTCTCGTGAAACATTGAATCTGAGTATATGATCAAGACCAGCTATGCATTTGTCACCTCTGTTTCAGTTTGGAACTATATTCAGCATCAGAAGTTGTGTTTCATCCCTGACTGTAAAATTGAAAACTTGATCTGTAAATCAGAAACATAGTTTCTAGTTGAAATTTGATGGTTTTTTGTTATTTCTGAATGTCCAATTTGGTATTGCATCATTGTAAGGTGTAGTTGCCTTCGAGATTGTTTCGATATCTCGCCTAGCTTGGCTCATCCAGTAGTTATACTATTCAGAGTATCGTTTGATTTTCGACTCAGGTTGATCTTCTGCATTTGTTCAAGAATCTCTACTGGGAGACATTCCAGAATGCATTTCTTAAGGGCAGCACCACTTCTTTGAGCCTTATTATTATGCATCTTGTTCAGGATAGACATATCCTTAGAATCTACATTATACAGAGTATTCACAGACACGCTGTTCAAGCATCTCGAGTTTACTGAACTTGGATTTGTGTGACAATCACTATTCGATTTGCTGTGCAACCCCTTGGGAGATTTCCTGTCAAGGTTCCCTTTGTCCATTGTGTACAATATGCCAGTGCATACTAATCTATTATGCTGCCAACCCAGGATACGGTTTGCCAATCATCCAGAAACCTTCTATCAGCACAAAGCAAAATTGGTTTTCAGAAAATGGCCCCCACGCACTAATACTTCTCTAAGATCTCCACAAAGAATCCAAACAACTTGCTTGCATTCTTCCACCATGCTTCGAGGTGATCAATGATGTGATCTCGTCGTTACGACATTTCAAAATCTTGTTTTGTCATTTCAGTTAGTTTACTGCAGATGTTTCTTCCATGTCAGTCCTGCAGATTTTACTCAGTTCGACGGGTTTTTGAACTGTTTCATTGATTCCAAGAATATTACTAACTATTTAATCCCTCGAGACATCGATTATACACAAGCTTGCACAACTCCCATATCAAAAATAAGACACCAAGAGTAAACACTCATCAGGTTTCAATATATCGCTGCAATGATTACTTCAAGCATCATATCGAATAATCTACATGTAAAATCAATTGGAAGCATTGTACTCAATCGTGTTGCTCAAGTACCACCGTGTGCTATCATGCTGTGGCGTCCGCTGAAGATGGTGTACAGCCCCTTCGATTGCACCTATAGGGATGACATAAGTGGTTCTGACATGAAAAGGATGCATACGATTGTATCTTCCATTGTACAAAGGTTCCATCTGAGGTTGATGCCTCTCCTCGACAATCACCATTCCAGCAGTCTGATGTATTGGCCGTGTTGCAGATGTCTCAACCAAGGCAAGGAGCTCTTTAACGCTCAATTCATCATACTTGACGATGAAAAGACACTTCAAAGGTGAAGGAATGTGTCGAGCAGTCAACTTAAAGTGGCTATCCGGACTCGTCCCCATTCAGAGAAACATTGTATCAGTTCTGGATGGCTTATACTTGATGATCCTTGTAGACCCAGTGCAATGAGCCATATGACCTGCCTGCTCGTCGCATTGATACAATGTCACCGGAAATGGTACAGTGTTGTGCTGAATGCATTTCGCATCATTCAGCCGACTGCAAAACTGATCGTAATCGAGGGAATCGGTACATTGGTAATTCTCTTGACCCACCGAGCACTGTGATTCTGTAGCTCCCCTTTTGGCATTGCGCACCACTTGGCCAAGTCATCAAGGGTCTTGTTTCTGGTCGCAGGTTTTTCATTATTCTCTTGATAGGCGCTTTGGTTAGAGGCATTTCATTGTCGCAACATTGTTTGGCAGCGTTGGCATTCAGCTCTCCATACTGAAACACCTCCTTTCAGCCATTTGTTTGCAAAATCTGGGCGGCAGCCTCATGAGCATTCGCCTGTTGGTATGATTGTTTAAGATCCATTATCACTCTTTCTGGGAGCTTGGAGCTTACATTTAGGAGGTTGCCAAGCTGGTGGATATGGTCAGAGAAATGGTTCAGGAGATGCATGATCACAAAGTTGAATTTAGATTCCTCTACAAGATAATGTTCAATTTCTGAATTGATCGGAATTTTATCTTCATCAAAGAGACGACGCATTCCAGCAACAGAAACATTGTACAAACCGGAGTCACTCTCCCGGTTTCCCTGTGTGTCCAAAGTCAGCTGCTTTCCCAAGGCTTCCGAGATGTGCTTTGTAGAGATACTGGCACGGAATCAACTAAAAATATCCTGGTGAAGATGAACCTCCTCCAGATACTTCTACATGTACTCGATCCAGGATTCAGTATGGTACCAGTTCTGTGCCATAAAGTGAAATTGCAATAAGTTCTTGACACACAACAGGGCTTCTATGAAGAGAATTCTTGGGCTCGGCAAAGGGTTTGAAAGAGTTGCCGCGAAAACTGGACAAATCACACCTGCATGTGCTTTGATATCCTTACCACTTCAGTGCACCACCGGGCTATATGGCTTGCTGAATTGAGCAAAGGCAGTATATGGAGGCATCACCGCCCAGAGCTGGTTGAATTTGTCAGTCCTGGAATGTTGTTCAAGACAGGACGTGACCCTGTCCCTCAAATGCTTAAGCATACCGAGAGAGACAGCATCAAGATTATTGGGTAAGGTAATAGTAGTCGTTGAGATGGATTACATATTCCAGAAGACATCGTCTGACGTTCCAGCTTCTCGATCGTCCAGATACTGTGTTGCTTCCCAACACTCCATCTTGTCTCCTTGAGTGGCAAATATCATCTCTTGAAAATCTAGCCGAATCTCTCTGACTTGCCAAGACGATGGATTCCCTTCTCGAAACGACATGTTCGGTGCATCGCACACTGGCCAGTGCGGTGGCCTGATCCAGTGCAAACGAATTCTTTCGAATTGTTCAACTGTCTAGGCACAGATCACAGGATAACGTTGCCATATCTGACCATCCGTAGAAAGAATGACTGTTCCAGTGTTGAAAACCATGTCGAGAGGACAAAAAATGCTCTTGAAGACCTTCCTTAAACCTCCCAATGATGGATTTGTTGTTCATTCATGGCAGTTGATTCTGAATGTGATATAAAGTGATATTTCGGAGGAATGGGAAGAAGCGTAACAATGATGCTTCCAAGTTTCAAATGCTTTCATCAAATCGTCGAGTCAATGTTTCTGAGATTAAAATATAGTGGCCATTCCTTCTTGTCGCCCGAATAGTATATAACATGTGCCTAGTCTGCGCTGCCAATTGAAGAGACAATCATAGCTCCAAGCAGCCGCAATAGCTATTGATGCAGTCAAAATCAGTGTAGCTATGATGAAATTCAACTAACGTACCTGTTCATTCCACCAGCAGTCACTTGATTTCACTTCTGGTTAGAAATGTTCCTCAGCGTCACTGAATTCCGTTACTGGAGCATACGACATATGTTCCCTCAATGCAGGCTGTTGCGTGAGGAACTCAATGCACTCAAGAGGATTGCGGTAGAAGAAATGTGTGTAATTGTCGTTGCAAAGGTTCTTATGATCGGCTACACTATTGTGACACACTTCGCCTGATTTCCAAGAGTCGATGCTCATGGCGGTGATGGTTGTATTCAACCTTTTGAATGAAGCGTGGGACGAAGTGAAGTTGCTGACAGTTGCCAATATAGGGTTCCTGAAAAGCTCGTTGATAACAGCTCTTCTCAAGTTGGGCTCGATGCACATGTGCGCTAATCGATCATCCTCATTGCAAGCACATGGAACCCTTGGATCAATTTCAGAGTGGAAGATATCGAAATACTTCTGACAAATCGGCTTGCCGGCTAGATGGTGGTCAAAGTGTGTGGTACCATATATACGTGTCCACACTGGTGGTCGCTCGAGATTGAAAGAGGCATTTTCCATTTGCCCTTGTCTATTGCTGGAACCATTGGTGGAAGGGTGGAGAAAAGGATCATGATGCGGTTCATGAACGAATGGAAGTTAAATACTATCATGCCCGATCGCAAAACCATCATCTGGCCGTGATTTGACTGATATGTATGCCATCCTGTCCTTGTGGTCGCGATGAAGGTGAGTTATGTAAGCACTGCTGTATGAGTATGTCATCGAGCAGTGAAGACACTGTTGACGAATATCCACGTTACGTTAGGAAAATGAAATGCCGCCACAATATCAGAAAGCATTTGAACGGTGTCTTGGCTGCTCATACAATTCCCAGTCAGCTGGTCCTCGGACACACCCGCACCAGGATTGACTTTTTTCAATAAGGGGTCTTGCAACTCACATTGGATTGTCTCTTCCTCCATGACACCTTTGCAAAGTGTTTAATCGCTCTCATGTTTTCAAAATCTCTTGGATCCCGAAACGCATACCGCATCTGCATTCAGCTCGTTGCGGTTATCATCTTGCACCCTTACAAGACCCTCCTATGCCCATTGTGTAATCTGTGGTTGTCACATTTTGTAATGTTATGATCTGCGCATTAACCTTGGATGCCGACCCTGCCACATAATCGCGTGGTACAAGAACTAGAGCAACAACAAACGCGTGAGATATGACTGCAGAGCATGCTTTCAGTTGTCTTTGAGATGAATTTTAGGGTTCAGTCGACGAATCATGGCACTTAGATACTGGTAAGCAAATCATTTCCTAGCTAAGTAGCAGCCAAGATGATGTCACCCGATCATGATAACCCCTCCAAGCCCAAATATATATTCGCCTTGCCTACCCACCTTACTTACAATCTCCAGAACCTTCGACAAGCCTTACTCACCTCTGCTATCACATCACATCACCTTGTACAATATAGTCAACACCCACCAACACTTTTCTAGAGTAATGCGCAATTGATATCCACCACTCAATCATTGACCAACGTTGAGAACCTAAAATGTAATGTTATACCTTGTGGTTGCCAAACTCAGTTGACATCGATGCTAATACAATACAGATGCCGACTCAACGAGTCCGCCTCTGGGCCAACAATGCCTGTATTGGAGTCAGTTCATCAGTAGCAGAGGCCCTGTGGATTTGGCAGGAGAAGTGTGGCTGGACAACGCAACAGAAAGAAAATGATGTGAGGGAGGGCATCTGGGTGATTGCGCAGTCGATGATGATCAGCAACAAGCATGGCACCCGCCCAGAGAAGTGGGATCTTCTAATTGATCATTGCATTACTCAAATCAGTAATCTGGTGTCTCAAAGACCCCTTTGGAAATGGAACATAGCAGACCACACTATCCTGGATGGTAAGAATCTCAAGGCGGCACTTGACAAGTTTGCGGAGGTTGGCTTACGCTGAAGGAAGAATTGGATTGATGAAACTCTGACTCAGATGAGGAAATACATCCACGTTGGTATGTATTTTATCGCCCAAATGGTTGTTTTGCCCTTCCTGATGATCTGGAGATACACCAGAGAATGAGGAAGAAAGCTCGGGTCACAGGGCTTCACCAATAATGGTCCATGGCAATGCCTCAACAGATTTACCTGTCGAGTTATTTAGCTTCACCATCGCCTAGGTGGATCCCAACTTTGCTGGGACAAGGGTGGTTGACATCAGTACTCAGCTATTCTGATGGCACTGGGGTGGGAAAGATGAATCGAGATTTCCTATAGTTACATCAATCGTCAATACAATCATTATGTCAATGGTGAATGCTGCAATTGTCGGTCTGCCAGACCCTTGCTGGAAAATCCAAGAGCTTTCGGTCTGCCCAGGAGAGCCTAATGGAGATTGTGGTCCGCATGCATGTGTTGTTGCCCAAGTCTGCAATAACGATACTGCTGCCGGTTGGGTAAAGGGGGCTATGGAATTTGACAACCCAACCCTTTTTGCATCATGTATCATAGCCAACAAGCCGACAGCCGATCTGGGGCCCAGACTTCTATGTGTGGTGACCGCAGGTACCTTTCTCAGGATGACATTCTCGCACCTCCAGCTGGGCATATGATCGATGATATCGGGGGAGGAATCCAATGATGATGCTGCGACGTGGCACCCAAATTGAAAAGCTTCCCGAAATCGAACACAGGGTTCCACAAGTCCGAATGAAAGTATCAACGAAGGAATATCAGGTGGCAACAATACTTCGAAACCATCCGAAACTATCCTCTTCATCTCGTTGCCAATTTTGAAGGAAGGGTTGTTGCTGGTGATGATGTGGCTTGGGTATGTGGGCACGATAACATTGTGAATCCTTCCACCGTTGGCTCTTTGGCCAATAGACAGGGTACAAGCAGTCACCCAGCAACAAAGTAGTCATAGTGAGGATTGAATGCACTGGCTCGATGGTCATTCAAGGATTAGCGTTGTGGGTGGGTATTTTTTCTGGCACTTTGCAGGGTGGACGGATGGGTGAGAATTTGGGGTTTTTTGGAGAGGTTGTGCGTCACTTTTTGGTGTTTTGTATATTGTAATATCACATCAGTCAGATTCATGCGTGAAAGGCTATGTTGAGAGTTCATGATGTTGGGATGAATGGTTGAGACGCATGTGTTTGCAAAAGGCATAGTGGCAGTGATAGGACTCAGTGTATGGCTATCACGTAATTGGTAGTGCGGTATCTTGGCCCAGCAGAAGTCAGCCCAACTGATGAGTGAAATGCAAATGCTTTTTAGCTCGTTGCGATAATGATTTTCATCAAAAGAACCCCATTGACAACCCAGCCAGATTCTTATCAGCTGCCATTGTTGGTTCCGAGTTGCCATCCATCCAAAGAGTTCGAACCATGTGTGGTGGGAGAAGCTAAGATCTTACAATCGTTGACAGGATAATAAGATTCACCTCGATGATGCTTTTCATCATATCAACAGTTACTTTCCTTTATGTGACGCTTGAATTCATTCTCTGTAAATTCATTTATATTTCATAGAGTCACTCGTTGAATGTTTTTGAACTTATCACTCACTGCCTTTTTAAATCCTGACACCAAGGCGTTGTACTTCTCCTCCTCCTGCTCCCCCTTTCAGCACCAGGTGAAGGCGACACGCAATCCACAATGAGGATCTTGATGACGATGCCAGCATGATACCTGAATATTACATTGATCATTGAGATGGCGATTCAGAATCCAATGACGTCCCTCTTCGGCCATGAACCAAGACAGCAATGGGCAAGCACCCTCGACATAATTCGTTCACGAGAACACTTGGAAGACTCAACACAGTAACTCATGTATCTTGTATCTCGCTGCAACCTCTACAGTGTGAGTGTCCGAAGGTCTATCTGGTCTCGGATGAGGAGGATGAATGACAGCGCGCGCCACTGGCATCCAAGAGGGTATCAGATTTAGCGTTTAAACAATTGAGTTCATCAAATGATGTATATATTTATTAGAGGAAGGATTCAACCGGAGGTGGTGAGGAATTGGTTTTTTTTGTTTTAATCATACTGTATTCACTCTAATTCGAGTATGACAGGACCTGAATAACCCCCTTCGCCTCCGGGCGAGCCAGCTAGATGGCAGAGTTCCCCCCCGCTACCCC
>Ga0307512_10003656_pt1 | contig 17561 bp, 26 predicted proteins | sample 14_EM_MG_FD_200267 | JGI IMG/M metagenome (GOLD analysis project Ga0307512, IMG submission 200267) | Populus trichocarpa ectomycorrhiza microbial communities from riparian zone in the Pacific Northwest, United States - 14_EM | ecosystem: Host-associated > Plants > Roots > Unclassified | place...
GGTCACGGCTCATCGCACCAGGTACCGCACGCACAAACGAGGCAGACACCGATTCGAAACCATCCAAAAAAGACGATATCCTCAACCGATATAAATCGAGAATTGGGAGTTGAATCATCGATAAAAAGTCCAAACGCTGACCAACGCTAGGCAGGGCAGAATACCGATCTGTATCCCACCCACGTCGTCAGGATCCTGGTGCACCGGTTCGAATATAGAATGGGGTTCTCCTGACCTGTCACCTGTTCAATTAAAGCTTTGACTTTTCGGGCCGAGTTCGTAGGTTTCAGGTCTTGTTCCTGGCCCGATTCATTCCCTTGGTCATCGGCCATCCGCCAAGGGTCTCCCGAGGTGAGAGAAGCATGGTACTGATCAAGGGCGACTGGATGACAGAGAGACCACGTGAGACGAACGGACTGTCATCAGAACACAAATTTACAGTCTGGGTGAAACTCGTACATTGTTTCTCGCCTTGTAACCATGCGTTGAACCAGTCGGATCTTCCAAGCACGGTATCGCTGATACCTTTCCAATCACTTTTTCCCGGAATGATCTCAGCAGATGTCCCCGAAAGATCAAATCCTTCCTCTCGCAGAGCTCCATCAAATGAAATCGCTTGATATATTGTGTGCGCAAGCACCGGTGGATGTGGGAGTAGCAAAGGCACCGACCGCTTTAGTTTTCGAGTTACCACAGGCAAAAGGAGGAGCACGAATTCTCTCTACGTCATTCGGTCATTCTCGATCCGCTGCTGATCAGGATATTTTGCAAACGAACTTACCCACGCATTGATGTTTTTGTGTTTCGTCGAGTTTAGAAGGCGTTGAACAACAGATTCGATGAAGGGGCGTTGGTCATGCACGACGTTCAGAATGTGGGTAAAGTACCACTCGGGCTGGATAATCGATCGTCAGCGATCCCCAGGGGACAAAATCGGGATCGATTGACCTTATCCAGTTGATTTGTTGGCCTTTGACCCTCGAAATGAAACCTGAATCTGAGAGCGATGGGATGCACCAGGGCCTGTATAGAGTATAGTCCCTCGGCTTTCGGCACACCTAGCTGCTCGCCCCTGGTGCCTCGACGCATGAGCTAAGAGGAGGTTTCCCAAGGTTATGACTTACAAGTCTTGTAGTTTGAGGAGATCAAGGAAGACTGCTTCAAACGCTTTCCTATCCTCCACGTGTACGCTCGGATAATCCACCTTGACCGGCCAACCCAACTTCTCAGACACGGCTGTCATCGATCTTGAAGACATATTGATAAGAGTACGCGGGTTCGCGATAGGTAGACACTCACGCGAATAATCTCGATTTGATGTCTGCCCACGTCCGATCGCGCAAGGTCTGTAAGAACGTTACGAGATGCAATGGTTGTTGCCCCAACGCGTGATCAACGACGGCGGATTTATCGATAAGTTGTGAAACGAAGGTATGCAGGAGTCCATACTCGGACACGGATGCATGCGAAGAGAAGTTCTGTGCTTGTCTGATGGCGGCTTCACTATGGCATTTGCAATACTATGTAAGCTCAGGAAGACTCAAATACGTTGAATTGTTCACACCTCAGAGAAAGCGCACGATGGATGACTTGAACGTAGCTCTTGACGGATTCGAGCTCCTTGAGATTCCTCTGGAGCGTTTCGAGATCCTCCAAGAGTGTAGGTTGCCTGTCCGGACCGGACATAGAAGACACGAGCTCATCAGATAGATAAGATAACTCGTCAGAGAGTGAGTCTCGGATGAGTCCCAGCTCCTGGACGGTCTCCAGGTACGCATTGGCGTCGCGCAGCGTTTGGGCAGTGATAGAGTCGACGAGGTCTTGTGAGGAAGCTAGCTGAGCTATGACGCCTTGATAAATGGTTGAACTTTGGCCAGAAACTCAAAAGGATTGACCTGGGTCTTTAACTGTTCCGCTTCGGAAGCGGCTTGTTGTACGAGTTGTTCCAGGTCATCCGAGTCCTGGAGCTGATCAAAGGTGGGGAACTTTTCGTTGAGCCATTGGAGTGTTATCGACTGGGCGTGCTCGGCGGAAGGTTGTTGAGTCAAAGCCTTTATTTCAGCCGCAGACATATTCCAACGAGCGCAGACGTGGGGATCGGATGAAGATGAGTTGCTTATGGGGACCGGCAACCCTCCGCCAAATTTAGATCCCGTCCGGAATTCCCACACACTCAACCGTACCCTGATTTTTCAAGACTCATCAACGTTCAACACTGGACTGCCGCGTGCCACGCGTGGTTCAAAACCATGTAGCACGAGGGAGCGTAGCAATATTTAAAGTGCTAACAGGATTTTATAAAAAAAAGTACTTCAAACGGTAGAAATTGAGGTTTGTGTGGAATACCCTCCAGCCCAGTGACCAAAACGAGTGAGGAAGCTCCACGCGGACAGGGCCCAGTTTCGGACATATCTCGGACATAAGGGACGAGCAACGCATACCTCGAGTTTAATGCTAGATTTTCCAGCGATCTTGGACGCCATATCAGGCATGATGCTCAGCGACATGGTGTGTTTCAAAAACCGCTATATTTAACGTCCCGGTCGCTGAGGAAGGGCGTGCCTTTGCAACCCCAGGGATAAAGGATCCACACGGAGTATTGCATTTCTGAAAAATTCCTGTTAGCGATAGACAGACAATCACGCTGTGTGTTATTTCCGCGTATCTAATCCGATGTCCCTGCTATGGACGCGCTGTAGGAGAACTCTGAACACTCCCCGCAAGAACCAATTTGAAATCATCACGCGCCCGTGAGGGACGTTGCCGGTCCCCAGTTGCTTGGATGTCATTGGGCCCCAGCTCGATCGAAGCCCGTAAGTCACGTGGTGGACATGGGAAATGTTACGCGAAAAGCGGTTTTTTGAAACCCTCAATGGGTGGATAAACCTTAGAGTTTTACTTGTTATATCCTAGAATGTCTGCTGCGATAAGCCCCCGTATCGCGAGCTTACTCTCTCTTCGTAATCTTCAGCGACTATCGCGCAATACCTCGTTTGCGTTGCGTTATCCCTCCCTTGTCCCATACACAAAAAGCTTGGTGCTGAGCAGATTACTGAGCACCAAACCTCCATCTCCGTCACCAGAACCAAAAACTATGTCCACTCACGCGCACACTCAGTTTGAGGGGGGAAATTTACCCTATGTGGCCGGTTTCAAGGACAAAGGGAAGCTTGCAATTCCCCCGGCCAAGCGCCTCGCGATAGGTCCGTTGATTCATCATTTACGACGTGGCGTGAAACTCGCTTGCGTTGGTCGGCAACGCCGAGTATGTGCCTTGAGGCTGACTTGAAGCTTGAACACTTAGTGACTTGTATGGATGCGCGCATCGAGTGAGTGGGAAAAAAGTTGACTTGGAGCTCTGGATATTGTTTCATCACTGAAAAAATATGATAGCGTCGTGGGTCAACTCGGACTCAAGGAAGGTGATGCTCACATCATCCGAAATGCCGGTGGTTCCGCGTGAGTCCGAGTTGGGAGGATGAATCATGTGTGAGCTTGGACTGATTCATCGGTCGGATGCAGAAAAGACTCCATCAGATCTTTGGTCATCTCCCAACGGTTGCTGGGGACAGGCGAGATCGCTGTATTTCACCATACCGACTGTGGAATGCAAACGTTCACGACCGCTCAACTTCGAGAGAAACTCAAAGGTTCCGCGGAAGCAGGGGACGTGGAGAAAGTTTCCGCTGCGGCAGATGCCATTCAGTTCTTGGAATTCTCGGACCTCGATAAGGCGGTGAAGGAAGAGGTGGAGTACGTGAAAGACCATCCATTGATCCTCAAGGAGACCGAGGTCACAGGTTGGGTTTACCATGTTGAATCCGGCAAGGTTTGTTACCAAGTCATCGTTTACCTCCCGGCGGCATCACGAGTTGACTTTGGTTATCTGTGTGGGTAGATTCGTCGCGTGGTTTAACGTTTAGCCCCTGGGGCTGGTGTTAAAATATCAAACGGGTGCTGATGATGATGTGACCAAGCGAGAATGAGTAGAGAGATCAGCAAGTAGTTTTCTCCCTTACCCCAGGCAGGATTCTGTGAATATTCGAATGTGATGACCCTGAAAGATGATGATTCAAGATGGGGTGCGTTCTCTCCTTGGGCAGATCGGACGACGGGAGCAAAGCGGAGTCGAGATAGGCTCGTGCCTCGTTGTTCAACGTTCAACAGCCAGTTGTGATTTGAAAGTAAGTTCCTTGAGGGGTATCCCGCACTGTACATGGACAACACGACGTCCTGGAATTCACGAGGGACTACAAGAGGTAAGAGGGATGTACAGCGGGAGACTACAAGGATAAGAAAAGAATAAAGTAAGAAAGGAGGGAATGCGTCCGCCAGCATGGATTGGTTGCTTAACGTCAGAGTCGGTAGTAGGAGAGAGACATAAGGATGACAAGGGGAGAGGGAGAATTAAATCGCTTTCAAACGATGATCGAAGAGGTTTTGGGATCTATTGTTGCGGTGGTCAGGACGCCGGGAGGAGGAGCGCGGAGTAAATTAACGCACGACCACTCATTCAAACAGCGTGTGGTAGAGGTGCGGGTGAGTCCTGGGGAAGGGACGGTGATAAGTGATGAGTGAAGCAGAGAGGAAAGTGGGAGACTCACTGGCTAGTAGTCAACCTGATTGCGACGATAATCTGGTTGCTCGCGACGAATATCTTGTGGTGGTGGCTAGTGTCCAGAGGATGTGAGTATGAGGGAGGAGGGGGGAAGAACATGGACGTACGTTTGGAAGAGCGAAAGAAGCAACGACGAGAGTGAGGAGGGCGAGGACGGAAATGGGTTTGAGACCGAACATGGCTGAGATTAGAGGATACGGGGGAGGAGGAGGGTGGAGGGAAGAGAGTATTTATACTGAATCAGGGAGGAGAGGTTGAGGGGAGAGAGGTGAGACAGCTGTCGTTTATAACCGGTGCTACCAGTTGGGCGGTAGATCAACCAAAGACAAATCGAGATCTTGCTTGGTCCTGGATTACCCACGCAACGGGTTTTCTTGGAATCCAATTCTTCGGGTCCACTCTTCACACGCGGTGCCTGAACCATCAGACCAAATTCGGTCGACTCATCCCGACAACGTCTGCAGCCGCAAAGCTAAATCTCTTTACTCTCTCTCCCCTGCCCGCTATGTACCTGGTTCCACCCCCAGCTTGTGAGCATCAAGGACTCGGAAAATTTCCCTGTTCCTCCCCCTTGATGCTATGTGAATTTCTCGGGCTCACATGCCAAGTAATCACGTGGAGATCTGCCCGTTCCCTCTCTGAATCTGATCATTTTTGGCTGCAATACAGCGCAAGTATCCCCTCCACATATGACGACCAGCCTGGCAGATTGAAACACCCTGGCGGAGATCCCTTCCGACAAATTTTCCCAATACAACGCCCTGCCCAGCAACAGCAGACCTGTCACGCAACCCACGTTCTGTCCAGTCCTGTCCTCGCCTCGTTTCCTCTCCCTCTCTCCAGTCACTTTTGAATGAAGGCAAGAATCCAAGAACATGCTGCCTCGGTCCCTCGTTGCGCCATTTCTATTTCCCAGCGCTTGGGTTCAAGTTGCAAGACGCAGCACGTATGAACGCCCAATCCGCACAAGGGAAGATTTCTCAGATAACGGCATGCAAGCCGTCCCACTGAGAGTTATCGGGGCCCACTTAATTCCGCGCCCGACGACTTGTTGTCGCCCCCTGACGCTGGGCTGGGTGAGACACGCAGCATTGGCCAAGAGCCCGCTGTTACGTCCGGCCCTCCTGGTGTCTGTGACAGCAACGTGATGGGAACGACATGTCCGATCGAGTGCCCCTCACACCCGGCGTTCCTTAACTTCCGCCAGCGTTGTCATCGGCCCAATTGTCCTTGTTGTCAACCGGCCAGGTCCACACCTACGGCCTACCTACCAACACTTAATCCTGACATTCCATGTCGATCATGAGAAGTAACTTGTCTGGTGGTCCAACCCACCCCCTCACACCAGAGATCCGGGAAAAGCACACGCGTCTTGCGTCTATTTTCCTTATTCCCACAGTTGACACGTGGCTGCACTTACCCCCGCACTGCCCTGTTCCTTACACGTTTGGCCCACCCGCTCTGACCTCAGGGGGATGACAAAAAAAAAAAAGTAACCTTTTCCGGAATTCAGGAACAGACTATGGGAACTGCAGCCTCATGCCGCAGGTCGGACACCCACTTTCGGGCCTTAGTCCTAAAATACGACAGCGTTTGAATTTCAACTGCCTACAAGGTCTAGTAATAGGGAAAAAAACCCAAGCGTTTGCGCGGCTGGAGAACGAGATTTGCCCCTTACCAAGCTTTACGGGATCCCCGGAGAAACCTGGAAGATGGGACTTTTCATTGATCCTCACTGATAACCGAGATCTAGGCGAGCGGGAGCACGCGGGTAGGCGATCTTCCCCGTCGCCACTACCGCTTAGGCCAAACCCTATTCAGTTCGGGACTAGCGCCGGCTAATCAAGGTAAAGAGTTCGGGTAGCGCCAAGTAAGTACTTGACATGGAGAAGTTTGCTGATCAGCAGCGTTCTGGCTTTTTGCTTTTCCCTCGAGGTGTTGCTTGTTGCTTGGTGATCCTGCCATTTTTTTCGTTCGGAAATCTGAGGTGCCGGATTTTTTTTTTTCAGATCCTAGTTTCACGTCATTGCCACCCGCATTTGTCGGCTCCGTCCCCGCCGTCATCGTCGTCGCCGAGGTGCGGAACTTCGACCCTTTGGATCCGGTGTGAAGAATTCAATTACAGGGGGATATTGCGCCGATCGTGGACTTCCCTCCACGAGATCTGTGTCAGGGCTATTGCGACACTGGTGTCGACTGTAGGCTTTGTTTCCATTGGCGAGGGGAGATGGCCCTATTCAGGTCCGTTTAACACGACTTCAGACCCTCCACTCAGGCGCAATTCTTGAAATTATGGCCGACCCCGAGACGCGGTCGATTTACTCATCGCGGTAAGTGTTCACGAGAAAATAGTTCCTCCCCAAGCAACCGTGTTCAGATTATTCCTCGTATCTCTGATCTGGTTCTCCCATCCCTTCACCGGTTGTAGGGTATCCAAGTATATAAAATTCATTGAATTTCTGAGGTTTGCCTCCTGCGCCCGGGTCTCGATCAAGGTTGGCGCCCAAAATATGGGAGGTGATATAGTGATCATCATGATGTCCATATGGGCAACAGGGATCCAGGGTCACAAATCCCTAGACTCGCCTTCTACCGGGTACGATACACGTATTCAAGGTGGGCTGCAATTGTAGGTACATACTATTAGCACATATTAAAATACAAGTGTATTCGAAATTTCAGAACGAACGGATGCGCATCGATGTTGATTGACCCAGACCACCCCCTATTGCAATCTCCTTCTAAGCACTGCACCCGTAATGCATACAACGGCGGTATCATCGTTCTCTGACATGTCCTCGGAAAGGGCACCACTCCCCCATGAACACTTAAAGCGATGAGCAAATCGACCGCGCCTCGGGGTCAGCCGTAATCTCATGAATTGCGCCTGAACGGGTAGGGTCCGAAGTACTATTAAGCAGGCCTGAATAGGCCCAACTATTCCTTCACTAGCATCAGTGTAATAAGCGTACAGGATGTCCAACTTAGGCCTTACCTGTATGGGGATCCGCGTCTTGTGTACTAGTGCGTTGCGGTTAGTACTTACGATATGCAATGTCCGGTACATCGGTGATCCCTCAGCCACCTCCACACGCGCTTACTATGAAATGGTAAACCGAAAGAACCCGGTCAAATCGTTCATCCAAGTGTGGCCCCCCTCGTCCGGATTGATTGGGGACGGTCTGTAGTACCGGAACAGGTTCTTGTCAGGGCCTACAATCCCACCTGCACACGAAGTAACGAAGGGTTCTTCTTCTTCTTCTTCTTCTTCTCGCAAATAAGAAAAAAAAAAAGCCAGGTCCGGAGTTCCGCCCGTGGCATCCTGTTTCGGTTTTGTTGTTTTTCACCTTTGCACCCAAATACTCCGTACACGTAAATGCGTTAGTTTCGTATGGTGCCTTACCACGATCCGCTCATTGGGTAAAGTACAGGAACGCAACGTGGTCGCAGATCAAGGGGTAAGTACCTTTTGCCTAGACTCGTCCTTTTGCCTAATAGCACGTGTTCTCGCTTTTTTCGGGTAATATTTTTATTTCGCCCTCTCCCCCGCCCCGCGTAACTATGTGTTTGTGTGTGGCGACAACCACTCCTACAAGGCCCACGTTCCGACGCCCGAAGCAAGCCGACACCTCTCTTCGCCATCTCCGTGATTTCGTAGGGGGTGTGGAACAGACTCGGCGTATGCAGCCGCACGTATGGCACGTTCAGTCCTGTAGAACACAGACCAGGGGTTAGCGATTGCTCGCTCAGCGTCTTGATATGACAGCTGTAGCGAACAACACTCACCCAAAGTTTGATCAGGCCATCCCACGACGCCGTGATAACTTTCGACTGCAAGTGCAGATATTAATGAATGGCCGTTCATCAGTCATGTGGGTGGAACTCCTTACCGTTTCGTGAGGTAACCATTCATGTGCTATCACGACCTTCGAATGTGCCTTGAGCCTCGACTTGATTCGCCCAGTCTTCCACTCCCAGAAGATCACATTGCCCTCCCCGTCACCGCTGCTGATCCACTTCCCGTCTGGGGAGAAGCCGACTTGGCACGCGTACCCGGCGATGGAGTGGCCAGCAAACCGCTTATTCCGTGCCTGACGGAAGTTGTCTGTACTGTAGACGAGGATCTGGTTGTCCAATGACTGAGCGGCAAAGTATTTCTCTGCACCGAGCGGAAAATGAACAGCATTTCAGAAACGCCGTTACAAAAAGCTAGCGCAAGGCTCGTCCCAGACTTACTGTTGGGATGAATGGTCACTGCGGGCATAGAGTGCATATACGGCTCGGCGATGTATTTGATTGTCACGGGGATGTCGAAATCCCAGGCGCGAATGGTCTTGTCATCAGATGTGGTGACGAACCTCCTATTCTCATCCACGAAGGTGATTGTGTTAACCGGCCCCAAATGCTGATCGTACTCTTGCGTGATTTCTCCTGTCCTTATGTCGTACTGGACAGGGTCAGTTGTCATTCATATCCGGTTGAATGACGATAAAAAAGGTCACCTGTATGATCTTCTTATCCGACATGCCCGCCAGGAAAATATTTTGCTTGTCGTCGTCGGGATGGAACCGAATAACGTACGGAATCTTTCCGTTGCTAAATCGGTTGAGGCACTGACCGGTCTCAGTATCCCAAAGTTTCATCTGTCGGTCATATCCACAAGACAGGAACTTGCGACCGTCGTTCGAGAACGCAAGGTCTTTGACGGCCTTTACGTGTCCATGGAATGTCCGTACACAGTTGCCGTGAGTGTATATGTCCCACAACTAAAGAAATCAGTTCGGAGTTCCAGAAGACAATCCAGCGCCTCAACTTACCTTGATCTTTGTGTCCATCGAACCACTGAGGAAAAGGTGTCCAGTATTTGGTAGGACCCGAATAACAGAAACGCCCTGTGTGTGACCGGTCCAGGTGTGCACACACACCTTCGGAATAAAGGCCTCCTGCGACCCAGCCTCCGATTGAAGCTGGGGAGCTTCGACAATTGGAGGGTGCATATACGTCCGACCCTGGTAGTCCGTCATAGACTTGCCATGGAATACCGAATGTTCCTGGCCAGGGGCACCACGCTTTGGCTTTCCCTTCTTACGCACGACCTGCTCTTCCTCCGATTCCTCCTCTGATTCCTCGTCCTCGCCTTCGGCCCCAACAGGAGTTTCCTTGGCGTCATCGCCGTCCCAAGACCCCCACGGTCCAACGTACGCGTCGTCGCCATCCACTACTTCAAGGTTTCCGACTGTCTTCCGCTTGCGTTTTAGCGCCTTCTTTTGCGATCGTGTAGTTTTCACCGAGCCAAGAGTGACGAACCCATTTGCCTGGGCAGCTTCAACGGACCCAACAATTGCGGGTGCATTGGGGTCAACGGAGGGGTTGGCAGAGTAGCCGAGGATGGAATGGGTCAGATGCTGTTGGCGGAACGCGTAATCTGACATTGATTGCTCCTCGACGTGTCCAGCAAGCGCGTTTTGGTTGACAAACCTGTTTCTGTCACCGTATGGGTTCTCCGGCCCTTGGACTGGTAGCATCATATCGTCATAGGTGATGTTCACGTTCATCTGTGTATCGGTGGGTCGGGTGATAAGCGAGGTTTGCTTCAAGGGATCCTGGAGCAAATCTTTTGAGAATCCGATGGTTCAAATGAGTCAAAGGGGCAACGTACTTCTGAGAGCACATCTGGGGCAGAGTGTGGAATAGCCGACGTCGGTTTTAGTGGCTCCACACGCGGTTTCTTTGTAGCGGGAAGTGAAGCGAATCCAAAGGCGTCATTAGTGGGTGATACTGGACCTTCGTCCTCACCAGAGGAGTAGCCTTGAATGAGAGACATGGTGGGCCAAGGGTAGGGAAGACGAGCAGCCGTGAGAGTTTCAGTCAATCTGACGATAAGCGCTCTAAACATCGCTTGATTCTTTCGTTCCGTGAACTCATCATCCCCGCGGCTCCGCATGTTATGGCTGACAAAGTTGTCGGCAGGCCCTGGACTGCAGAAGAAGACAACCTATTAATCCAGGCAGTTGCTGTTCATGGCCAGAACGATAATTGGAAACAAGTCGCTCTAGCGGTTCCGGGCAGAACAAACAAGGCTTGTCGGAAGGTGCGCGGCCAGTAAGCTGGCCCTCCTACGCCCACGAATGATAATATATTCTATTCGAAAAGCGATGGCTTCATTCCCTATGCCCCACCGTGAAGAAGACCGCCTGGACTCGGGAAGAAGACGAACTTTTATTGTCCTTGTATTCAATGTATTCGACTAAATGGTCCGTCATCGCGAGGCAAATCCCCGGTAGGACAGACGATGCCTGTTCTAAGAGATATCGCGAAGCCTTGGATCCCTCTTTGAAGAAGGGGGACTGGACCCCGGAGGAAGATTTCCATCTCATCCAGGCTTACCAGAGGCTGGGGGGCAAGTGGGGACAAGTTGGTGCAGAGTTACGCAGGAGTGGTTTAGGCTGCCGCAACAGGTGCGCTCAGAACACCTCCAACATATGGTTCGAGTACGTGATATCTATGCGTACAGATGGAGACTATTGGATCGGAAAAATATGACTTTGGATCGCACACATGAACAATCGAACTCCAGTCCACAAGGGTCCTCTACGGCACGGGCTGAACCCCCCCTGCTGCTCCAGAATCTCTGGCACGACTCGCAGATCGTAGGGTTTTCCGGACACATGCCAACCACCCTCGAATGTTCTGATCATCGTATGGGCGCCCCGTCCTCCTCGACGCAGATGTTCCGATTTGCTTCGTCCTCCTTGATCTCTGCTCTTTCTCCGTCCGTTTCGTCCTCAAATCAAACCCGGATCCACCTCCAACCGGGCGGCGCACCTCCATATTTGACTGGAAACTGTGGCAGCCCTACTATCAATCCTGGGAACACGGATATAGATTATGACAATGTCAACCTGGATCATCACCCGGCTGATCCTGACCGAGAAGCTACTCCTACCGTCATTGATATCCCATTGAATTTCGCGGGGCCACACTCTCCAGTTCGTTTCCCGGTTCCTCCGAATTCCTCCAGCGAGCTCCCATCTGCCAACATTCCAGTTCCGAACAATGCGCGCCCGCATGGTGATCTTCCGAACATTGAGGTGGAGGTTCCATGTGTAACTTCTACATTACCGGCTTCCATTCTGCCGATGTCATCCGCTCACGATGAGGAAATTTCCCACCATGTTCCTGTCCCGTCCATCCCGGAGATACTCGTTCTGGGGGAGGCTACGACTCCCGATTCCTCCTCTATATCAGAGCCTGCAACCTCCACGAAGCCAAAGCGCGGGAAGAATGGTGCAAATTATAAATTATCCTCATCCCTGCCAGTAACACTCGAGTAAGTTGGGCATGATCTTGCGCTCGCGATTACACATCTGACACTCACGTGGAGTAAAACCCTTGCTTATGCTTGTGGCCACGAGGACTGCTGGCCCCCGGATATACCAATGGGTTCCATTAGCTTCGCGACATCAAAAGAGTTATCGGATCATAGTAAAAATGACCACAATGAATCGATGGGAGGTACGAAACCGTATCGATGTGCACTCGACCGATGCGGGAAAGGTTGGAAAGTCAGTCGCCATCATTATCTCACCGTCACATCCTCTTCGGTGGCTAATCTAACCACCCAACCAACCCCAAATTTATCTTACCGTCGAACATTGGTCGCTTCCGTTTTTAGAGCATCAACGGGTTGCAATACCACCTCCAAGTGTAATCCACAGCATTTGATGTTAATTTTCCATCGGACGTTCCTAACCCTTCCTCCCTCAGATCCAAGGCACACTTCAGTCAAGCCCTTCTCAGTCAGTACTCACAACAGCAGAAGCAAAAACAAGAGCAGTCCAAGAACAGCTCATCTGCTTCTGGAGACGATGCGGCAGGAGACAAACGTAAAAAGCACCCTTGTCCGCACGATGGGTGCCCAAATATCTACCGTCAGAAAAGCGGCCTACGGTATCATCTGTCGCACGTAAGTCTAGGGTGATGCGATTCGCACCTCAGCTGAAGACTATTTTTACAGGGTCATCAGACTATATATCCCGTTCAGCTACAGGCAATACCGCCGGCCCTGGCCCAAAAGATGAATGAACGAACGTGTTCGCCTGCACAATTATAATCACTGAGGTGAATGTGGGTCACATAATGTACCGTAAATCCTAGGAACAGGTTTCATTTTTGGAACCATTGTAACAAAATCCCATAATCAAAAGTAACGAGTTAAATTGACCCTATATCGTGACTTCGCCCTGTCCATAGGTTATTGTCCGCTAGCACCACCGCCGTTGCTGCTGCCGCCGCCGCCGTCGCCGCCACCGCCACCGCCACCGCCACCACCACCACCGAATTGACTAGCTCTGAGAATGCAGCGTTGTCAAGGATCAATCGAATGGTACGGAATGCTGCCATGGCACTCACAAATCACGTAGACCTGGGTCAGACATCAACTCGGCCATTGAAGGCATGCCACCCCCAGACTGCACGCGATTCATCTGGGTACCGGTTCAGAGATGATTCGAGGAGGCAAGGTTCCATTGAGAAAAAAAAGTTGTCGGATGACGAGTGGTCGGACCTACCATGTTTGCGACCGAAGGGTTCTGCATCAGCCTCTCCAGCCCGCCATTGGCCATCATCTGCTGGGCCATCTGCATCATCATCGGGTTATTCAACATGCCAGCGAGGCCACCTGCTCCCCCTGCTCCTCCTCCCGGACCACCGCCTCCCATACCCTGGAGCATTTCAGCCATTCCACCGAAGTCCATTCCTCCAGATCCTCCCCCAGGTTGAGCGGATCGTGTAGATGGGGTATCGTTCGGTGGCTCGGATTCCTTCGCTCTTGCTTCCGCATTTGCAAGCGCAGAATTTAGACTGGCATTTCCTGGCTCGATATCAATACCCCGTTTGAATGAGGCAGCCGCCTCCCTGTAGTCTCCCAGGGAGTAGTGTGCGTGACTGGCAGAAACCCATAGTCTTCAGCGATTTGTCGGGAACACCGTTAACTGGTGTGACTTACCCCAGACGGTGGTATGCCTTCACATACGATGGATCGACCTCAATCGCCTTTTCAGCATCACCGATAGCCAACAAGTGATCACCCTTGCTCGAGTGAGCCGCAGCACGGTTGGAATAGTAGACGGGGTTTTCGGAATCGAACTTGATAGCTTCGGTATACGATTGAATAGCCTCGTCGTACTTCTTTCCGGACATCAGAGAGTTTCCCTTTTGCTTGAGTTTGTCGGCATTCGCTTTATCTTCCGCAGTGGGACCAGCGGGTTTCGGTGGTGCGGACGATGAAGCTACCTTGTCTCTCGTCTTCAAGAACAGATCAAAGACAGATTCCAGAGAAGTAGGCTTGATTGAAAGCCTTTCTGACTGGTCTTTGTCAGAAGGATCGACGCCAAAAGCCTCGCCGATGCATTGGACTTAGGAAAGGACCGCAGTCAACTCAACCGTCGCATCTGAAAGACACAATTTGCGACTCACTTGCAACCTCCAGACCCTCTTTATCGTCCTGCTTTACCGTTCCATCTTCGAGTGATTTGTTGAGGAATTCGATAATCGCATACACCAACTTTTGCTGGGACATTGACGCAGATGAGGAAGCGATGAACAGATCGTTGCGCGTCAAACGGGTTGCCGAAGCGAACCCATCACCTCGACCTCGACCGAGCACCCAAAATGTTTTTCTGCGGGATTTCTGGCGAGCCTCCTCAAGACCCAGTCGTGTCTTCGAAGTCTGGACACGTTTACGAGCGTCGTCTCATACAAAAATACATCACGGAGAATGGCACTGACCCATTGACGGGCGAAAAGTTGGAGGAGAACGACCTCATCACCGTTAAAGCTAGTACGTGTATCCACCATAGGTTCACGTTCATATTGGAACTAAACGTCGTGGAAAGACCCAAGTGCCGCTCCTCCACGTCCTCCGAACCATTCCTCAATCCCTGCTCTGCTGCAAACCCTCCAAAACGAATGGGACGCGCTCGTTCTCGAGACTTTCACGATGAAACAACAATATAACTCCATTCGACAGGAGTTGAGTTACGCTTTGTATGCTCAGGATGCTGCCACTCGTGTCGTTGCGCGTGTAATCAGGGAACGTGATGCTGCCCGAGAGTTCGTACTTTCGTCTGTCTGCTTGGGTCTTGTGCTGACCGAGCGCTTGTAGAGCTCTCGCTAATGTTCAAGCTTCTATGGGAATTGCCCCTTCCAATGCCAATGGCCCGGACATTGATATGGCTGACGCTGGAGAAGATGCCGGTGGTCTCCCTGCGCCTGTCATTCAACAGATCGACGAGACATATCAGGCCCTTTCCTCCGTTCGCAAGAAACGGAAGGCTCCCGCAGATTACGCGACTCTTGCTCAAGTCAAAACCTTCACCGCAAAACACACCATCCCTTCCCTTCACGCTTCGTCACCATCCGGGATCAACTCGATCGTTCTGTCAAAACTGAACCCTAACCAGTTCCTCACAGGCGGAAACGACAAGATTGTGCAATTGTACGATAGAGGGACTGATAAAGTTTTGGCAACTTTGAAGGGACACACAAAGAAGGTCAATCACGTCGCGCTTCGCGAGCGTGAGGGCGAGCCTACGCTCCTCATTTCTGGAAGCACAGACAAGTTGTCTAAGATTTGGGCCCACGACTCTGGTTCAGGGGAATACATCCCCAAAACCACTATCCGAACACACAAAGGGGAGATTTCTGGTGTCGCGGTTCACCCTACATCCACATTACTCGCCCTTTCTTCCGCAGACAAAACCTGGTCGCTGCACGATTTGACCAACTTCGAGCCAATCTTCCGTTCGTCCGAGGCTGACGACTCGTTCAGCGCCATGTCGGTCCATCCAGACGGTACCCTGATCGGTCTCGGGACGCCCACATCGACGATCCAGATATTCGACGTGCGCACCGGCGCGGTTGCTGCCTCCCTTACGCCAGATAACACTACACCGTTTACCGTAAACACCCTCAGTTTCTCAGAGAATGGCTATCACCTCCTCGCGCCAAGCTCCACATCGTCCGTGGCAATTTGGGACCTTCGTAAACCCAAAATCACCCACTCGATCTCCTTGGGAGATTCGTTCAAGATCAACAAAGTCTTGTACGATTATAGTGCGCAGTTGCTTGGTGTGACGGGTAGCGAAGGAGCTAGGATCTATGCCCATAAATCCTGGGAGGAACTCGTTCGGTTCGAGGAAGGGGGTGAGGTCGTTGATCTTGCATATGGAGAGCAGGGTCGGGAGATTTGGGGAGTCAGTGGTAGGGACGTCAGGATCTGGGGTTTGCCTGCCTAGACGACACGTCTTTTGTGTAAACACTTTTTGTCGCTACCCTTTGTTAATTTCACCAGCACCAAGAACTTGCTTGATTTTGTAATAACCGTTCCAAAAGTATCACCCCGGGGATTCTAAGTCACCCGTCACTCCCAGTTTGTTTCAAATGCGTGGTATTGTGGGATGTCCATGAGGGAATTTTGGTGTACAAGTACAATACAGTAGCCGCAAACGATTGTGAAAGCGTGGAAGAACAAAAGTGCGTGAGATGGGGGAATGGTCAAACGCGACCCAGAGAGAGACTAGACGAAAAGAGGGTACCATTTATCTGTACATATGGAAACAACCCGGTATAGGTGTGAAAAGGGGGATATCGCAATGAGTGTAAGTGAATGTATAAGTCAAGGTTTGATGGTCCGTCTAACCCAACGTGCTCAGCCGCTGGGATTTGCTAGCTCACTGCCACGTCCTCGGTCCAAAGAACTCGCCTTCCGGAACGGCCTTCAAAGGAGTATAATTGAAGTCGGCCGTATTGAGGTAAACTGTGTTACCCCACCAGTTCAGCGGCCGACCTCCACCGGGATAGATAACAGTGAAGAAGATGACGAAAGCTCCCACAGCGAGGCCGAAATCAAGAGCGAGTGAAAGGATGTAGTTGTATCGCATCCACCACATGAAGCGGTATCGGCGGATCCAGAATTGGAAGATGAAGCCGACGAATGCCCATGAAGAGAAATTGATACCGGTGGCAGGAGGCATACCCACAGGACCGTACCAGAGGATGGGAATGTTGACATAACGGAAGATAGATCGTGGGTATTTGCGGGCGAGGAAGTAGAAGGGGATGGGGGAAACGGCGCCAACGAGCATGAACCAAATAATGGGGTAGTACCTGGAAAAGTTTTTAGCCAGCCGAAGGGTTTATCCGAAGGATGCGAACTTACAATTGGCCAGCTCCAAACAGCCGGGACGGACCAACACCACCGAACAAAAGCGAAGCCTCGGCAAAGAGTTTCGATGATGGGCAGACAAACCCGTTTTTCTGACCGGGCTGGCAGATGTCATCAATACTGGTAAGAGCCCAACGCTGAACGCCGACGACGACGAAGCAGGAGATCGTAGTTGCGATGGTCTGAGCGAGGAACATGATTCTGGGCGGGACCTTTATATAGTGACCAAGTTTCAAGTTGCCAGAAAAGTCGAGGGCTTGTCTGGTCACGATATAGCCATAAACCTTGAAGATCATAACGGCGATGGGTCTTCCGGGAAGGATATAGCCGGCAATGAGCTCGGAGGGGACGTTGAGAGTCATCTGCTGGTTGGTGATTGCAAGGAGGATGCCGAGGGGGAGGACGAAGATCAAGGGCAAAGCGGTGCAGAAGAGGTAAGCCCAGAATGGCATATCCGTGTCGTAAACCATAATTGTAACCGCTCCAAGGACGAAGGAAACGACGAAAATGGCACCGAACCACCAGTGGGGAATGTCACGGTAGCGAGACATGAGGCGAGAGTGAATATCCCTCTCGTTCTTGGCGCTGGTGCGGAGCTGCTTCATAATATCACGTCCGTACCACAAGTAAGTGTGGGTGACAACTGCAGTGATAGCGGCGAAGCACAGGCCGTAGTTGATTGCGAGCGCCGCGGAGAGGAAGACGGGGGAGTAGTTG
>Ga0307512_10003657_pt1 | contig 17560 bp, 18 predicted proteins | sample 14_EM_MG_FD_200267 | JGI IMG/M metagenome (GOLD analysis project Ga0307512, IMG submission 200267) | Populus trichocarpa ectomycorrhiza microbial communities from riparian zone in the Pacific Northwest, United States - 14_EM | ecosystem: Host-associated > Plants > Roots > Unclassified | place...
ATTCAGATTTTCTTTCTCGGAGTCCGGGAGAGAAATGACGTACGAAGATGGAGTCAAGTTGTGTTATTGCCGCCAGCTCCAATCCAGAGACAGTGAACCCTAAGAATGACTTCAACACCTTGCTAAAGACGGAAGGTAACATGACGGAAGGCCGCTTACAGAACGCGAAACCGAGCTGGATGAGCGTCGAAAAGACGATGGCGGCGGTGATCCAGATGTTGTTACCGCTGACTGTGGGGGGTTAGGGGGCGGTAGACACGGTGGTGCGACGCAACTTACACCTCCAAACGCGCATAGCGAAACACCTTGAAGCACAGTCAGGCACACGCGTTAGAAACGATGATTGCGTAGCAAACTCACCCTTTCACGATAGCGCCGACGGCCGCACCGATAGCGACCTGAATAGCCAATGACCTTGAGGTGCAAACGCCGCGTAAGCTCTTAGTCTAGTGGGAACCCTAGGAACACGATATAACTGACCATACAACGGGTTCCGTTAAGATCACTAGTGTCTGTCCCCAGTGGACGATCACGTAATGATAGAAGAAATGGGATATCAGGACAGAATGAGCGGCCTCCAACAGCCTGGAGATGGGGGTAAGTCGTGGGGGCGGACCGGGTAATTACTTGGTACGAACCATAGCGCAGCGACCTAATGGGATTTAAGGGGAGCTGGTGTGAGAAAAACCCTTCCCGCAGATGATCGGCTACGCACCAATATCTTGTAGAACGGTCGATCCAGGGGGTACCGATGGTAGTAGGTATAACACTGCATCGAGAGGATACCGAAGATGCTACAGCAGAATAAACAATCTGTCAGCCTGCAACCCGAACCCGCGACCAGTGGCAGAGAGATGGATTGACTCGTACAATGAAGAAGCGGTGATACCAATGAAGGCTGCTCCGAATGTTGTGTGAATGTCTGCCCCGTCCATTCCGGAGAAACGAAAAGAAAGAAGAAAGAAGAAGAGAGAGAGAAATAAAGAGGGAAATGGTCGCTTCGGAAGCTGGCGGGGAACGAAGAGAGAGGGACCGCCTCGGACGACCTTCCACTTTGATACAGCCCTTCGTTGTCGTCAGGAGGCGTCGCGAAAGAAGTGAGGGAGACTCTTTTCGGTGTGGTCGGTAATATAAGTACTAGGGTGGTCAGCCATCGGTGCATCGTATGGCATTCAAGTTCGTTTCTCATCCGAAGAACTGCCCTGTTCAATTGCCGAGCGCTGATCGGCACACAACCGCATGGCACTGCCATCCAAAAAAAAATTAAATCGGATCTCTCTCTCTCACAGTCGGCATGACACACACCACCGTCCCGGCTAGATGATAAGTAGACCTAGATTCAAAAATCCACCCCCGCTTACGCTTTACGACCGAGCCATCATCGCCACCGTCGGTCGGCATCGCACAACAACCGCCAAGTTCACGTACTCACTCCTACTGTACTAGCACTCTCCCGGTCTGCTCTCGAAACCTCCCGGACCATCGCACAGTCACACCTACAACCGCCCTAAGGACACTAATTTAGATTCGAGTGTATCCTAGAGATCACCTTCCAATCGTAACCTTTCTCCCAGAGTTCGCGGGACCCAATACGGATTCCACCTGGGCCATCTCCCCGGCGGTACTGGTGAGTAAAGACGCGGTCGCAATCCCGCTGCGCTTCTCTCCAGGGTCCGCTGCGGAGGTCCCCTTGCTTCGAATTCGTAGTGTTGACCCCCGTTCGCGTTCATGTACCGCGGGTAAACCCCCCTTATCTACCCCACAGCGATTGATACGCGTTACACATGATCAGATATCTTCGGCTCTCTTTATTCAATATAGAGGGGAAGGCCCCAGATGTCAATAAAACTTTGGTGCTTGGGCCTCTGAATTCAACGCGGGAATCAATGCGTAGTGTCAACGAACAATATGACATATGCGCATGCAGTTGCGCTTGACCCTAATGGATCTCCGGCCAGTGCAACCAATCGCCGAGGTCGCCGCCAGCTGCTCAAATGCTTTTTCTCTACAATGAAACCTCTAGACGGTACCCAACTCTTAAATCCCCTCGAGAAAGCTACCGATCCGAGAATATGTGAGTGCTCAGTCGAGTCCGTCGTCCCTAGATACAATTCACCAACAAGGGTAAACAGACAACACGACAATCGCGTAGCAACCCAGGTATTTGAAGTTCGCTCGCTACAATCATCAGGGGATCCGCAGTGCCGTGGTCAGGGAGTAACAGGGGGATAAGACAAATACCTAAAGGAATAGGCCTGCAAAGATGGGGAAGGATAAGATCAGTGGATGATACTTAGGCAATTTGTTCCTGGGTCATCGATCATCCCTCGAGGCCTCCGCTAATAGGTACCTCTTAGATGGTGTTGGAAGAATAGGGGACATAGACCAATCGCGGGTCATACCGGATGCTCAACTCCCTCCGTTCGACGAGATCAGATAAAAACTTCTCCCACAACTCCTCTGGGAAGCGGAAGAGCAACCTTCAGGTTGGTGGAGCCGAGTTATGGGCTCTGCAACAGGACATCTGTGCCTACCAACGACAGACGACAGAGCATACCAACGACGCGTCTCGTGAACAGGCGTTTTCAATTGCAATACAACCCCGGCAGTGGGTACCTCTTATTCAAGAAGCACTTATATGCGCATTAGGTTAACGAGGAACAAATTTGCGGACCTGATGCCGTTATTGTACGCACTTTTCATTGCCATGGGCACCCCGGTAGAACAACGCATGGCTTCTCCATGCAAAAATAGGACAAATGATAAGGATTCTATCGGAAGTCTTCGTCAGGTTATCGATGGAAGAGTCACAAGGTGAATGTACTCCTCTATAACCTCGGTACAAGCCCGGAATCGGCTTCGTGGGATCCAGGTTGAAACGAAAGGTCCGATCGCATCATGGCCACCAGTTTCTTGGCGCCGCAGATCCTGGTCACTAACTTGTGGCCGGGACAATTGATGATTCGATCTACTTTTGTTGTCAGTATCAAACCACCAGCTTGGCCAACTTTCATCGAGCACAGCTTGGGCCAAATAGTAGATGGAAAACCCAGATATGGACGTGAGTTGCGCAATGCGGTCATCGCGGGGATTGCTTATCACTTTTGGACAACGGTACCCCGCCGCTTTGTGGGACTCCCCATCAAAATGGCCTTTGTCTACTATTCGGACGCATCCAAAGCAACTAACCGTGGTGCGATTTCGGACGGGAACCCAAGCGTGGTTGGAATCGTTTGCCCAGAGTGTGAAAAATAAGTTCGGTTGGGTGTGGCGAAAGAAACGTGCGGAACCGCTGCTTATCGTCGAGTGAAGATCTCAGGTCAAACGCACCAGGCACCCCTAACAAGGAGACAAAACAGCAATATCCCTCGTACCTCAATGCTAACTCCCCGATGCCAACCCACGCGAAAGATTGGAAACGATCCTTATGGTTTCTGCGGTGGTGATTGTGCGCCGCCGCCCTTGAGGTCACTGGACAAAGAGGTGGATCAAATCAGACTGCCGGCTTCGTTGCTCGTTCAAGTACGACCCTTAAATGTCCTCACTGCTTCAAGATGGTTTGGAAGTACAATGTTATCGACAACATCACGCCCAGACACAAGGATCTTCTCGATAACGTCAACTCGATACCTGTTGTACCCTCGAATTCAGCTCAGCAAAGGAGAAGAGACGGGCACGAGCACCCTTGTAACCGGCTACCGTGCTAGGCCCTCCGCCTTCTTCCCCGAAGATCTACTCGTGATCGAAGCAAAAGCTCGGGGCTCCCGGATGAGCAGGAAAGGCGTCCCTCTTACTTCCCGTGAACGTAAGAGTCATTCCCACCACCCGAACTTGGAGTATATTGACCTGGGAGCTCACGGCCTGCCAGCCGCTCGGGTTGCCTCAACGAGAGGGGACGGTGATTTTCATGGAAATCACAGGTTCGGAAACAACCTAGGTGTGTGCTCGCCGGTATCCGGCATCTCGGTTTCGTCGATCACCGGTCCGGTCGGCATTGGCACTGGTGTTACCGTGGTGGGTTGGGAGGGCGTTTGCCAGCTCACGCTATTAGCTTGTTGGTGTGCTAATGGCGTGTTACGATCAAGCTCGATGTCGAGGAGTTGCTCTTGGCCGAAAGTGGCGTAGCCAGTTCTCAGACGGTCGACCTGGCAAGCGAGTTAGCCGGGGTGCATTCCTCAGATGAAAAACTACCGCGGGGTACCTGAACCCAATGTTCGACTACTGTCTGTGCGTTTTTCTGACCATTCCAGTCCAACGTCACTCTTGCAAGGAATGGGACGTCCGTCGTTGACTCAACAACAAACGGTGGGGTCGACACTACCAAAGGCCCAACGAACGACTTTGGGCAATTTTCAGATGCGCGAGCGACCATCACACGAGCAAGTACCCTCGTTACGTCTAATCCCTGGACCAATTTCAGCACTGTTATCGGCGTCCGGGTTGTTTCGACTCACATATGAAGGCGATTGAATGGCAATGATCCAACTGTGAGTGTCATCCGGACGGGTGGGAGATCTAGTCTCTGGGCAGTGTGAAATGTCAGAGAAATCACGCCACCTAACCAGCGACTTAGGGGATGTATGTCAAGACTTACGTGGCGGCAGCCAGCGACTTCGATCGGTAATCACAATCCGACAGGTGATATGAAACCGAGTCGATCCAAGCTTCCCAGTGTCAGGAACAACCTCACAGGGGTTGTCATCCCCGCCTCCAGGATTTCCAATTGAAGGCAAGGGTTTCGGCCGAGCGTCAGACGTCAGATCTAAGTCAACCTCCAGCTCTGGACGGGCGAGATTTCGATGGGAGTATTTCATCTTCCACCTTGTGTTTGATCGCAGAAGATGATCGTCTCCTTCGATGTCAACGGGTTCATCTTCATTGAAGACTCGTATTTGTCGCCGGGCCACCCGTCTCCCGAGTATAGCCGCAAGGGCCGGCGTCTCTTCGTGAACGCCTAGTGTCCTTGACAGGTGAGTTCCCTCAGTCTCGGGTTCTCCCACGATAGCATCCTCTTCACGCTTAACCGTAAGCGTGTCCTGATCCGAAGAAGGCTCTAGCTTGGGAGCGGGAAAAAGTGAAGTCTTCTTGCCCACCGCGATCTCGAACAATCTCCGCAAGCTCGGGATACCGACTCCAGTAATCTCAGTTCCGTTTTGCAAAACCCAATCTCGGTCGGAAGGGGTTACGAGGACGGAACATTCCTGAATACATTCGTCGTGGCTCCCGTATTCACGTTGATGGCGAATGCGGCAGTGGTTAAGGAACCCCTGGAGATTTGAAAAGTCCCACCGCCTGCAGTCTGAACACTGGATCCGCGCTAAGTCTGTGTTTAACTCAGGCTGAGAGGATGTTCCGGGAAGATCGGAGGGAATGAATGTGTCGCGAACGAAGAGAAGCTTTACGTTTGAGTTAGGATTTCGGATGATGCGGTGGCGGGAGCTGGAGGGGCGAGATGGATACCGGTTCTGTCCAGGAGAATTAGTAACATCCGGGAGGACATGAGGTGGGAAGCCGATCGGAGTGGCGCAATTGTCGGCATTCGGCTCCTCAACGGAAGCGAACAAAGGTTCTCTTGTCAAGATTAGACCGCAAGGTCGTTCAATGTCATCAAGAGCCTTCATCGCGGCGTCTTGGAACTCATTTGTGCCAGCGAGGAAGTCATTCACTAGACAATCAGTTGGGGATTATGGGCGCCGCACGGAGAAATAAACGACTCGGACCGGTCGATTCGTTTTGTAAAGATTCTTGGAGAAAAAGGGCCCAAGCTATCCGAGCTTCCACGGTCTCCGCTATCCGTTTTTTCATGGCAATCTCAAGCTCGATTTCTCGGAGCGCAAGATGTTTCACAGTCGGTCTATCCACTTGGGCTAGCGGGTGTCAGCCGCACTGTTCTGAGAAGAGATGGTAGAAAAAAAGTTCACCAGGTTCTACCTCCAACCTCTTGCGCTTGACACCCGTTACCGGAGCCATCTCAGTATCGTTTAGAGTGCCTTCAAAGCGGTGGTGATTGAAAAAGACAGTCTGCGTTACCGTGACAAACGCGTCGGTCACATATCACGTTGACTGATCTCAAGTCAGCCCAGGTCGAGTCGCGACTCACACGCACAACAACGAACACAGCGACGACGAAATGGGTATCAAAGGGCTTACAGGTCTCATCTCTGAACATGCACCCGCTGCCATTCAGGTACTCAAGTTCTCTCGCTCTCGCGCTCGTTCGCCGAGGACGGCGCTCACAACCGTCTACCAGGAACACAGAATCGGCACGCTCTTTGGGCGGAAGGTCGCCATCGACGCGTCTATGTCCATTTATCAGTTCCTTATTGCGGTGAGGCAGCAGGATGGTCAGCTGCTGCAAAACGATGCGGGAGAGATTACTAGGTACGCCCGGAATTATCCTGAGCTGGGATTGTGAGATACTGAACTGCGTTTATAGTCACCTTATGGGATTCTTTTATCGCACAATACGAATGGTTGAGAATGGCATCAAACCTGCCTATGTGTTTGACGGGAAACCACCGGAACTGAAGTCGGGAGTGGTATGTGCTATCACCAACAGCATACACCGGACATTCGTTGACAATTCTGAACAAATTTAGTTATCCAAGCGTTTTGAACGAAGAGAGGAAGCAAAAGAAGCGGGAGAGGAAGCGAAAGAAACTGGCAAGTCGCCCTAATGTGGTCGAGGCGGGGGTACTGATCCACTAATAGGTACCGCCGAGGATATGGATAAGTTCAGTCGGCGAACCGTCAAGGTCACTCGCGAACATAACGAGGAGTGTCGCAAGCTACTTGGGCTGATGGGTATCCCTGTAATCGTGGTACGGGGGTCGTTATTCTCCCACTTCGTTATAATCATACTTGCCTAGGCACCCTCAGAGGCGGAGGCCCAATGCGCCGAACTCGCTCGCGGCGGCAAGGTATGAGCATCCAATTTTGGAGTCCCACCTTCTCAATCAAGTGTCCTAGGTGTACGCTGCCGGATCTGAGGACATGGACACGCTCACATTTAACACACCCATTCTCCTCCGTCACCTCACATTCTCGGAGGCTAAGAAACAACCCATCCTCGAAGTTGACCTCAAGAAGGCTCTTGACGGGTTCGATATGACAATGTCACAGGTCCTTGAGCCGATGATTCCTGCGGCGGCATTATCTGACGATTTGTTTTGCCAGTTCATTGAACTATGCCTATTGCTCGGTTGTGATTACCTCGAGCCAATAAAGGGGATTGGCCCTAAAACAGCCTACAAACTGATGCAAGAGCATGGTAGCCTGGATGAGGTGGTCGAGCACCTTAGGGCCAAGTGTGTTCTTTCCTTTCAATCGCGCAATGTAGTGAGACTCACCTAGGGGACACAGGACCGCTGCCAAACAAGATGACGATGGCGAGGAGGGGAAGAAGAAAAGGGGTGGCGTTCAAATACCTGAAGAATGGCCATGGGAAGAAGCAAAGAAACTCTTTGAGAACCCTGATGTCACCCCCGCAGACCAGGTCGATGTGAGCGTGTGTTCGTAATGTTCCGTCACAAGGGTTCTAACACGAGCTGAAGCTCGAGTGGAAAGAACCGGACGTAGAGGGGTTGGTGGATTTCCTTGTCCGAGAGAAAGGGTTCATGTATGTCATCACCACCATCCCCCTCTTCACGGCCTGACAGTTCGCGCACCTAGGGAGGACCGCGTACGCAAGTCTTGTGAGAAACTCACAAAAGCCGTCAACTCAAAACAACAAGGACGTATCGACGGTTTCTTCACCGTCAAGCCCAAGGAGAACACCGCTTCCTCATCCAAATCCAAGGCTAAGGGAAAGAAAGACGATTCAAAGACGAAGAGTACCAAAAGAAAGGTCTGTTCTCCTTTGTGCAGGTGCTAAGTCCCAATTGAGATTTTTGCTTCCAGGCAGAGGAGAAGGAAAGTGGTGGAACAAAGAAGACGAGGACGAAAAAGTGACCTGAGATCTTCCGAGACGTACATACCTTGTTCATGGGGATGTTATCCGTATGTTACTTGTATTTTTAGGGTTTACCTCGTCTACTATACAGCATTTTCATCGCCACAGTTGGATAGGATTCTCACTTGGGGACCTTCGTTTCGGGCTCCTTCGATTCAAGCCCAGCTCACGTTTAAACGCCAATACCACTTACCTCTCCAACTGGTTGCAGGTCTCGCGGGCCCAAAAATATAAAGACACAAAGTCACTCTGATCATAGGAGCTGAAGCGCAGAGTGCCTGCTCTGCTCTAGATCAGATGGACCAAATATAGAGGATCGGGAAAATCTCCCGAATAGCAGGACGGGAAGATACCGCTAACCTCGGAAATTTCACGGTGCCCATGGCACCTTGATGAGTGATCGTCGCTGTGGGGCATTATGTGACCGAGAATGGTGAAAATGTTACCCATCCTTCGTCTTCGGATGGGAGCCGATAATAAGGGTGGGAAGCTGGTCGAGCTAGGAGAAGAGAATGGGATCCTTGGCACTTATTGATCCCCGCTGAGCACTTCAGAATCAGAAGAAGGGCATACCGGGGTTCCCAAAAGTGCACAATGCGTCGTCAGATTTCCTACCATAGTCGCTCTGGGAACCACACAGATAAATAATTTAGCTGTGCCAAACTGTCGTTCGCAAAAAGCGTTGTACGGTGACCGCTGTAGCTGGGCGCCACACAGGGAACGTGGCGTTAACTGCAGCACGGATCACCGCGTGGACGAGTTTCGCTAAGTGAACCAAGCCATACAGCGACGTAGCAGCGTGTTTGGACAGGCAACGCGGCTTGCTTGGACGGTTAAGGATTGTCCATAGTAGTTTCCCGAAGTCCAGAAGGTATCGCACAACGTGCATTGACGAAATCGTCTGAGCGAGACATAAACTCTTCGCCACGGCCATCGCTTCTAGCTGGTTGAGTTCGAGTGGCCTATGCGAGAGCCGGAGCGGAAGGATTACGAGGACTCATAGACCCCATGGCAGCGCTAGAAGTAATGAGATTCACGGCCCGAACGAAAGTCTCAGAGAACCCAGGGGGCCAGGGATGTAGTTGGTCTATACCGTAGAGCGCCGAGAGGTATGAACGCACCTCCGGACGGGGTGAAGGGTGTACTGCATCGTGCATGCGGAGAGATCTCAGAGAATGAACCTGTAACTGCGTCTTCTCACCTCAAACATGGGTCGTGAACACGAGCTCATCTCGGGGGCCAGGAGCCCCCTGTAGCCCAGCTCGATCTCAATTGGTGGCCACGGGCGGCGATCTCACCTTTGGCCATCGACCGCATCATAACTGACCCACCTGGCAACATACACTACACTCCACCCTACGAGGGTTCTTCCAATCGTCGAGGACGAACGGCCCCATGGCGACTTTTTCACTGCCTATCGCAAAGAATCAAGATGGGATGCTGCGTTGCAATATACCAGTTGTCACGGAGCCTCCAACTCAAAGAGGGGGGGAGAACGTCCTCGATACTCGGGAGCTTATCAGGAATCTGGTGGAGGAGTGGACTTCGTGAAGCCTAGAGAGGCTGGAGGGAGGAGTCACTCGACCGCCGTGACGTTACATGAATCTTCTCCGTTCGATAATTTCGTCGCGAGCCTACAGCAGAGCTACCTCTAGCCATCTTGTACTTCCATAAAGTCTTTGGCTGACCAAATTTCTAACTTGGTGGATGCCTGGTTCCGGTTGTCCGTTTTTCGAGATCGAAGGAGACATACTGTGGAAGTTGTCGTTTGGAATCACCAGACGCCGCCTCGCCGTCTCTTGCAGGCCCGTTCGTGTTCCCTGGTCCGGACGAAAGTCTGGAGGATGATCTTCCGGACTTCGGTTTATCTATTCCTGCATACTAGTGGTGCCATCGAGGGACACGCGGTTCGAGCCACTGCTCCATAATATCCTCTATCTACTCCATCCTCTTCGACACACCGGGACGAGATATGGCCCAATGGCACTCAGATTCAGTTCAAACCCCTCTGTCTGGGATAAGCAACAAATAGACGACCTTGCTTGAAACTGGCCATGGAACTATGCGCTGCTTTCATCGTGGACGTGGCGTTACTTTTGTTCGACGGCGCCCTAATTTCCTCGGACAGATCTGGTCAACACGGCCAGATAGGAGAGACCCATCATCTGTCACTGGGTCGTTACTCGGGATTGTGCTCGCCGGGCGATGTTCATTTCCGTATATTATCATCACAGTGTCCAAGTTTTGAATGTCGCAACACCGCTATGCCCATTCACATTACTCAAGAGACCGGAAAAGATCGAAGATCTCATAGTAGGATTCTCGTCCTATCCACAAAGAGTGTGACACATGGTGCCAGCGTGTACGGCAGTATATAATGTCGCGAGCTACTCGTGTTCTCCGCATCGAGGTACTTGTCCTTGCCATGACCCTGAACCCGACCAGTAGTTCCTAATCCATCTTTGAAAACGGAAAGCTGAAGCCGGGAGTCTACAAGATCCGGAATTTGTACGCTCAGACCTACCTCGACATCCACGAATACTCGAGAGAGGTTTGTTGTCGTCCCGCCAGGAATCTAGAGCCGGGGATGAAGGGGGTCGTACGTCTATATTTGTTGTCGGGCGATCCATGTAGCTGACGATTAGAAGTGGGAAATCAAGCGTTTCGGAACCAGATATGTGGTGCAGAGAGTAAGCGTCCAGGCGGTTTTAACTAGATCCCCCTCCATCGCGCATTTACCAACACAAAACGCAGGTTGACCCAGGAAGCCCTGAACAATTCTGTACCTTGATGGATGGGCTTGGAGACGGGACTTCACTTTGCGTCTCCACTTATCCAGTGGCTTGGAGGATCGAGGTCGTCAAGGACGAGTACATTGGATATGAATACGTCCGGTCAAGCCGAGCATTACCAAACGTACCAGCAGGTCTCGCTGACATGACAAGCCAGCTTTTTCTGGGGAACTACGAAAAGAGCTTGGGACCTAGAGGGGGGTGGCAAGGCGAACGGTAGAAGGGTTGAGTATTCACAGCTACCGATGGGAGACAACTCAACAGTTCCAATACCCAGGTACAGTCTTATACGGATAGGTGGACCGTGGCCTGGCAGATTTGGAAGTTGGTCCCTGTGAAGGTTGAAGTCGTATCCAAGTCCTCGTCACCGTTCGAAGCGTCTAGTCCGGGGTTCCCTCCTTCGTACGATGTGGTCACTGGGGGGCCCGAGCGTGATGAACTCGACACAGTAATTACCGAAGTCACTACCTTCACCACTCATACGAGCTATCGAGTTTGGAATGCCTGACAATTTTCTATTTTCGGTTACCTGTTCATATATGATATTTGCGTAGTAGACGATCCCTTATAAACAGCGAACGTACCAGGGTCTGAGTTCTGAAGTGCGCAACAGTGACTGACGTCGAACCTGAAGCAACTAGTTTTTGTTAAAAAGACCGGTATGTTCGCGTTGATCATCAGTGGGGTCACCCTATCCTTGGTGAAGTGTTCACCCTTCCGTGACAAGATGCGGTTGTCCTTTCCCTTCGCCACGAAGACAAGTCCGGTATACTTACCAACAGTTTGAATCGTGAACCTCAACGCATTGATTGTATGAGTCAGTAGTTGTGATCATTTTATGGCGACCGGCGTTATGAAATCACTTATCTAGGCTGGTCCGTTCTCCGCTGTCGGCTCCGCTTTCATTATCGACGTCCAGGCCAAATTAGAACCCGACCAGAACCAGCTGACCGCCACCCACATGCAAGTCCTCTACACGCTTGACGGATCCCTTTACCCGGATGTTGATACTCCTCCAGTGACTTGGCTCAGGCCCGATAATGGGGTTGTGGTAGTCCAGTGCCTGCTCCACCCCAGTCTCGCCACCTCCCTCTCCGCACCATCTGTGGTAATTCTCGGGAACCTTGGCTTAACCGCTTCGTTTGAAATAAGGGCAGGATGGCAGCGGAGATGGGCTGGGATCGCCAGAATAAACTCTCGTCGCACTAACTATTTCCTTTAGAAGTGGAAGGCGGCAAAAAAGAGGTCAAAGAAAATGATGAAGAGAAGGCCAAGATCGGGGAAGTCGACGATGAGAACAAGCAAAAGGAGAAGGAGGAAGTCAAGGAAAGTCATCGTTGAAAACCAGGAGCTCAACAAAACCAAGCCGATCTGGACTAGGACATCACCCCGAAGATTATGGCCCAGTCACTATCCCAAAAATTGTGGATGACAAATGACCAGCTCGTCCCCAGGAAGCGCAAGAACTAGGCCTAACCGACTCGGTCTGTGACGTGACTGTCCGCCGCCGGCACCAGGACCCTGCTCAATGACCAGCGATGACTTGGCTGGTGTTTTCTCTTTCTCCATGGAATCATGAGTGAGTCTCAGGAGAATACACGGTATATAGTACAGTGAATAAATTACACCATGCCTTGGTAGCAAGACAAAAATGCGGAGTAGCCCGATTTTTACCTCGACCTGTGTTGCGAGACTTGCTCGAATCATCTTTTTATTCAGCCTGGGACTCTCGCTGTGTCGGATCTGTGAACCTCCGTGCATGAGATGGGGTCCTACACCTGGGTCAAGAGAGAACCTGACCTACGAACCACCCGGCGGCGTGGCCGAGAATGCGAGAACGATCGCTGTGAAAGCTTTGAGTGTGGCTCATCGAGTCACAATGCCCTTTATGCGTCCGGTCCGCCAAACCGTGTCGTGATGCGAGCTAGATTTGAATGCCGGGACCATGGATAGGACCAATGCGGAGCGATGAACCGGATTGTGACGATTGAAGTGAGAAAGACGGTGCCGTGCAGGCATTTGAATCGCAGCATGGAGCCAACAATCTACAATCTGCCCACCAATTCAATCTGCCGTCGGAACGATCCCTACTCCAGGAGAGAATGATCCTGGGTCGAGCGACAGCCCAACGCAGGCATTCTGTCACGCACTTGCTACCTCCACCGGTTTCGTGTTCTGTTGTTTGGACGTGTTTGGACAATGAATGTTGAGCTCCTTTGTCCCTGGATCAGCGTGATCGATCTCGTGACGCGCCCCACGATCCACGGCGAACCCGCTCAGACCCGTTTCACCACCGCTTGGTCTTTGTCCGTGTAGCCCTCAGGGATTATCCGGCCATGGTCTTGGTCGACTTCTATCAACTCGCCGTCCTACATAAGCTGTCTCATGGCGGTGCAGGGGATCTCTTCGACTGCCCGGATCCTCCCACCATGCCTGCCGCTACACAGTCGAGCTCTCGCTTGCCAGCCGTCGAGACAGATCAGCCTCACTCAATTTTTCCTCTTCCTACCCCACCTGTGCCGAGGACGCCAAAGCGGAAACACAGTGCCATTCAATCCACCCCGAATCTAACACCAACAACTCGCGGGACGTCCGTCCTGCAAAGGCTGAGACATGCGGCGGACGAGACCAAAAAATACGACAGCTCCAAGTACGAGGAGTATATCGTCCAGGACTTCGAGCGTCACCGGGTTTTCGTCGACATAGATGTGTTCATGAAGCACGTCCTGCACGTCCCTGACAACTGGAAGGATCTGTGGGGAGAAACCATCAGGCAAATCGAGCGCGACGCAGCCTTTTCGATCTCCTACATGGACTACTCCATCCAGTGTTCAACCTCGGGTGCCGAGGAGACGAGGTTCTACAAGCCGTTGGTGGATATGACCAACGCCATTCTTGACTTTTCGGCCAATCGCTCGGAGAACGAGTCGGTCAAGCCCAAAACCCCTCAACGTTACTTGAGGAATGATCCTAGAAATGTTCTCTGTGGGGTGATGAACGACCTCTCGCCAGACATCATAGCGGTCCACGACGAATTCCTTCCCAAAATGCGGCTAGGGGAGCTCGGCGAATGGCACCTCAAGAAAACAAATCTGACCTGGGCGCAACCCCTTCAGGCTCTGGAAGTGAAGCCGTCGGATGGGGCCTTGGTTGATGGGTCATGCATGCCAAGGTTGAAAGTGAACGGTGAGCACGTAGCAACTTCTCGTGACGATATTTTGTAACTAACAGGAAACAGGACGAGACCCACAGCAGAACCATGCCTACCCTCCCATGCCATCACGGTTCCCGAAGAAGGGAGTGACCCCTGCGACCCCCGACATAGCTGCAGACAACGTAACAGTCTCAGCTCCACCTGACCTCCCTCCTGGGAAGCGACCTGCGGAAGAGTCGTCCGAATCCAGTCGGAAGTCACAGAAACAGCACCACAAGTCGACTCCGGGTGGCAAGGGTCGGGTTGAGAAGAAGCCCAGGAAGCCTCGGACAAATGAAACTAATCGGCAGAAGGATGCGTATCTCCAAGTCGGGCGATATCTCTTGGAACAGTTCTCGGTCCCTGCCTTCCGCTCGCACGCGACCGTTGGCCTCGTGGACCGCGATCGTATCCAGTTCTACCACGCAAACCGCTCAGTCGTTCTCGTTTCTTCGGCGCTCAGCTTTGCGAAAGACGACAGAACGGACGGACTGAAAAAGTTTATCGCGATCGGGATTGCCTTCGGTCGGCTTTCTCTCTGCCAGAACGGGATCCTGCACAATCTCGGTAATGGTGAACTGTTCAAGGACAACGAGAAACTGCCCACTCGCAGGATCCCCCCGGTTGCGGTGCGAATGCAGGATGGGAACAGGCTGGTGCTTGGAGGAGGCGGGGGGGCTGAACAATTTACAGTCACACTCGGCGAGGTGATCTCCCATGAACCATCGCTGGCGGGGCGATCGACGGCAGTGCTGCAAGCGATGTCTTCGAAATGGAATAACGTGAAATTGGTCGTCAAGGTCAGCTGGCCTGGTTCTGGCAGGGTTGCGGAGAACAAGTTCCTTGAGGCGGCGACCTCGGAGGCGGAGAGCGCCCCTGAGGGTGAATGGGCCCTCAACCACCTCCCTCGAGTCCTGTACGCTCAAGACGTCACCTTCGATTCGGATTCAACGCACGGGAAGGTCACGAGTCTGTTTGATGACGCCAAGATCATCAATGGAGAATACAAGTACGAACAGCGCACCCTGCGGATCATCATTCAGGAACGCCTGTACCCTCTGAAGGAGCTGACGAACGTGAAGGATATTGCTCAGGTCTTGCTCGACGTCGCATGCAGTATGTGTTTTCGGTTCGCCGGCTGGTCATCACGCACTCATGTTGGTTTAGTTCACCGATGGCTGTACGAGAAAGTTGGAATACTGCACCGGGACCTGAGTCCCAACAACATCATGTATCGGGTGATCGAGGGGAAGGTCTATGGAGTGCTGACGGACTACGATCTCGCATCGTGGACGAGAACGTTGAGGGATGATTACATCAAGACCTCGCAGCAAAGGACCGGAACCCTTCCATTTATGGCCCACGGGTTGCTCGATGGACGCGATCCCCTCCACATGTATAGGCATGATGTAGAGTCCCTTTTCTACATCATGTTGATCCTGGCCACACATTACGAGATCCACGCTCCCAAGGAGGGTCAAAGTAGAGGGGTGCGGGTGCGGGAGGGAAGGCTCCGTTTTCAAAACTGGTTTGACGCGCAAGATTACGACACACTCGGGGAAACCAAGTCGGGTTTCCTCACAAATCTAGGAGCCTTCAAGGTGTCCCCATCCTTCGAGGGCTTTCATGATTGGCTGCTGAAGCTCCAAAAATCCTTCAGTCGTGGACTTTGTGCAAAGCAACAGCGATTGAATAAGGATGATACGGAGGAGTCTCGTAACGAAGGCACACCTGCCCCATTCGACAACGAAACACTGGGGGGACACGTCACGTATTCCGCCCTCATCCAGTCGGCCCGGCGCCTGACAGGAGTACTCGAAGGGCTCGTTATCCGCTATAACCCCCTCCTGCCTCGGCCTGCGTCTTCGACTGGTGCGACTCAGGCTGGTGCCTGAGTTGGTCCCGGGGAATAACCTTCCCCCACAGATGTTGCAATATGTAATACCTCTATTAACCTGCCCGGTTAACAGGACACGGTGCTGTTATGTGCAATCAGATGATTTGATGCTCGCGTTCTGCGAGTTTGTGACAAAGATTCTGGCGGGAACAAATGAGTGGGACGCTACATGAGAGTTCTGTGGTAGGTCTTTGTTGTATTTTCCTTCTTGCGCCAGTAAATCCCGCGGCGGCAGATCATGTCGGATATGTCCTTGTCAGGTCAGACATTCACCCTTCTGATCTGACGGAGCTCGGCGAGTGAGTCGATAATGACATCACGAGTAAAGGGCTCTTGTCTCAGAGAGCTATGTCGTTGGTGATTTCCATGTTGCCTCCAAGCCACCTCAGTCACATCTTTCTCACAGCGGTATATTCTCTCTCACGGGTTCCCCATGATTAGTTCCACTGCGAATATCCAGGAGAATACCCGGTATATAGTACAGTGAATAAATTACACCATGCCTTGGTAGCAAGACAAAAATGCGGGGTAGCCCGATTTTTGCCTCGACCTGTGTTGCGAGACTTGCTCGAATCATCTTTTTGTTCAGCCTGGGACTCTCGCTGTGTCGGATCTGTGAACCTCCATGCATGAGATGGGGTCCTACACCTGGGTCAAGAGAGAACCCGACATTGAATCTCCTAGCCAGGCTCTTTACCGACAACATTCTACCCTTCCGTAAAATCAGGGATATGCTTTCCTTAGGTTGCGTCAACAATTTCTTCGCCCTCGCGACTGACGACACGCTCTGGAGACGAAAGCTGGTGGTTGATTACAACTTCATAGGGTCGGAGACGACCAGAACGAGTGGCTGGAAATTCATCTACCGAAGATGATTAAGAAATCTATGTTTCATTTGGGGTGCGTGATCTTTTCATTCCTTCATGCTACGAGAGTGTTCAGTACTGCAGTTTCCGAAGACAACCTTCTCGGGTGTTCCTTTTATATGACAAACCCAAAAAGATCCTACCGCGTAGTGGATAAATCGTGAGAACCGACGAACCCCAGTGGCAGTTGAGGTGGGATGAACTCACTGAACATTACCAATCCCTTCAAGTTGAAATTTGAGGTCAGGCACGACCTCGACCCTCCATACTGCGGGGCATGCCGTAACCGAGACCGTGCTCCCAGGGCTGGAGAGTATCCCTCCCACCGCGTTGCAATATTGTGCTGGCTTTCCGTGATCAACCTAATCCCCCAGATACGTTCGCCACGATGGGTGTTGAGTGTGAGTGTCACAAAACTAGTAGGCAGTCATGCACACCTTTTTAATATGGTATCCCGACCCGGATGGTCGAAATTCCCACTACGAAGCGTTAGGAACGTTGACAATTCGGAGACCAGAAGTACGTCAAGACTTACTAGTGCGTCTTGTGGGGAAAGAGCTGTGGCGGGTCGACAGCACAAATCGTTCGAACCTTCCAGTATGTCAAGATAAGTCTGGCAGCGGAAGTTCTGAACCTTGTACACGCCCGGTTTGAGCTTTCTACCCTCGAAGATAGACATTGGGGCGTTGGGCGAGGAGACCTTCCTGGCCTCAAAAAATAATGACATGTTGACAGTCGAACTCACTAGGAGCGGTCGCTACGCTTTAGTTTATGTATACCCGCCACACTTTTCTCGCTCAACTCCGAGTGATTCATAATGTCAGCAACCCAGGCTGGGGTACTTCCCGATTACTTTGAACG
>Ga0307512_10003658_pt1 | contig 17557 bp, 16 predicted proteins | sample 14_EM_MG_FD_200267 | JGI IMG/M metagenome (GOLD analysis project Ga0307512, IMG submission 200267) | Populus trichocarpa ectomycorrhiza microbial communities from riparian zone in the Pacific Northwest, United States - 14_EM | ecosystem: Host-associated > Plants > Roots > Unclassified | place...
TATTCTCAAAGCAGTGGTTCTTAGGGTTCCATAAGCACAAGGCATTTCGTCTATCATATTCGTCTTTGTTACAGTCACAAGATTCGCTACCTCATAATATGGCATGCATTGTTTAAGTATCTCTATATATATATATCGACAGCAGTGAGCCCACCATCAACATTCTGCGTCACCTCTTGCGACATCCGAACAGAATTTGTGAGAAAGAACGGTTCTAGAACGAGGAGTCTAGGAAGCAAGTGAGAAGATATGATGCTACCCGGCCATGAGAATCCACGCGATTGCGTCGATCCAGATGGGATCAAAATGAGTCTCCCCAATATGGACTCCCCGTCGCTCAGTCCACCTCAGTTACCCCTGTATCCCCGTCCACCCGCCATCTCTCATTAACGGTGTACTTGGAGGCAGTCATCGAGTGAGTTAAGAGATGCACTTGGTGGCCGAGATCAAGTGAACTCAGAGATGAACTTGGAGTCCAGGATCGAGTAAACTCAGAGATCCACTCCGAGGCCGCGATCGAGCGTGTGTTGAGATGCACTTGCATGCCAAGATCGAGTGAACTCCGAGATGCACTTGGAGGCTTTGACAGAGTCAGTTTGGAGATGCACTTGCAGGCTATGATCGAGCGAGATTGGAGGAGTACTTGGAGGCGGTCGATTTGGAGGTAGGTGCGATGGCAGCTGAGACACTATTCATTGGTTAACATGTAATTGTGGGAATGTAGAGTGTTGAGTACAACAATATCTGCCGATAGATGGGAAACTGGCTGGGAGCGGGAAACTGGCTGGGAGCGGGAAACTGGCTGGGAGCGGGAAACTGGCTGGGAGCCGGAGACTGGCTGGGAGCCGGAGACTGTCGATCTTGGGATGATGCTGTGCTTGGTGTATGCTGTACTCTGTGTTAATTAATGATTATGGCATGGAGAGATAGAGAGGGATGACTTAACTTGGTGTTTTTAGGTGATGGTAGACCTGAGCACAAGAAAGAGAGAGATCCGAGGAGATGGGGGAAATCATCATGAGAAGCTGGGACTTTGAGAATCTGGTGTGCGAGTCAATTGACCATCCCCGAAAAGGCGGGTACGAGTCCCGATCCGACGGGTAATCACACCCATACGAGATCTTCTAAACCCGATTGGGTAAGTCATACTCCTGATTGCTCATAGCCGCTCATATCCTCCAGATCATTCTCATCTTCATCCCCCATCTCTCTCCTTCTCGTCCGCACCTCTACCATCATCGCAAGAACACAATGTTAAGTCATCCCTCTCGATCTCTCCATGCCATCATCATGACTTAACACTGAGTGCAGCACACACCGAGTACAGCATAGACCTAAAATTGTCTGTCATCCCTTCATGCTCACGATTTCGAGTTGACCCCTGAATGTAGCTTCAGCTTCCGGCATACATCCCTCCTGATTGACCGCCACCAGCCAGTTCTCCATATGAGCTTCAGAGGTAAAGTCACCTCGTCACATTCCCACAGTTGCGAGTTAACTAACTGATCGATTGAGTCCCGGCATGCCATCCATCGACTGCCTCCAAGTACTTGTCCAATCTCGCTCGATCACGGCCTCCCAGTGTATCTCCAAACTCACTGGATTACGGCCTCCAAGTGTATCTCCAAAGTCGCTCGATCACGGCCTCCAAGTGTATCTCTTAACCCGCCTGATCACAGCCTCCAATTGCATCTCCAAACTCGCTCAATCACGGCCTGCCTGTTTATCTCCAGACTCGCTTGATTCTGGCCTGCAAGTTCGCTCGATCATGGCCTCCAAGTGCATATTTCCAAACTGGCTCGATCACGGCCTCCAAGTGTATCACCACACTTGCTCGATCACGGCCTCCAAGTGTATCTCCAAACTCCCTGGATTATGGCCTGCAGAAGTGCATCTCCAGACTCGCTCGATCACGATCTCGGAATGCATCTTTAAGTTCAGTTGATCATGGCCTCCAAGTGTATCTCCAAATACACTCGACTACCACCCCCAAGGAATGTAGTGCGGTTCAAAGCTGTGTAGCTTACTTCGCCCCCAGAAAAACTGTTCACGCTCCGTGGGCACTCATTTTCAGGAGGCAGACGTGATTTTATCTCTGACAATGTTGCCTATAAAGGCCACCAATATGGTGATTATGGGTTAATGCTGTTCCATAGCACTTTGAGTATCCAAGATGCAACACCAGAAATTGTGGAAAATCTGTTGACTCTCATTTTTAGGTGGTAGTAGCGAGATTGTCACTGGTATTTTTGCTCAACAAGGTGACCGATACATTGATTATGGGTCAAAGCTGTTGTACAGCACTTTTATTATCCATGATGCAAGACCAAAAATCGTTGACGCTCCATGGACACTCATTCTTGCGAGGTGGTAGCGATATCGTTCGTAGCATTTTTACCCAGAGAGGCGGCCAATAACATGCTTATGGGTTAACACAGTTGCATTGCAATTTTATCATCCAAGAAGGATGACCAAAAGTTGTTGACATTCCATTGAATCTCATTTTCAGGAGGTGGTCGCGATATCGTGAATACCATCATTGCTTATAAAGGTGGCTAATACTTTGATCATAGCTTGCTGTCATTGCACAGCACTATGATTACGCAAAATGCAAGAGGGAAAATCATTGACGCTCCGTAGACACTTACTTCTAGCAGGTAGTACCAATATCGTGATTACAATTTTTGCTCATAGAGGCAGCCAATACTTTGATTATTGCTTACTGTCATTGCACAGCACTATGATTATCCAAGATGCAAGAACAAAAATCATTGAGACTCTGTTGATGCAGATTTTTAGGAGATAGTAGCGATGATGTTGCTAGCATTTTTGACTATAAAGGTGGCCAATACATTCAATAAGTATCACAGAGACCAAGTGTTGTTTTCATTAGCAGACTCATGAGACCAAGGATGATTGACGCATTGTTGACACTCATTTCAAGGATGCGGCAACGAGCGTGTCACTTTCCTTCTTATCTGTAAAAATGGCCAATGCAATCACTTTGGAAGCATGTGACTATCAATCCCTTTGATTGCAGAAAGTGTGAGAATTAATATTGTTGATGCTTTGTTGACGCTCATCTTAATGACATAGTAACAGTCATTGGATGATCACCAATTGTATGCAAAAATGCATATAGAGGTTATTGGCAGCCAATCTATCATTTCTATGTATGAACATTTCCATCCAGATGTTTCAAGGCCTCTCAATTTCTGATCAACCACTAGACACGTTATCTGAGCCATAAATGACATAGGGCTATCACATTTCAGCGCTTTCAGCTGGCAATTTACCACATGAAGACCCATACATTACTTTTTGATATGTATAGCCCAACTTCCTCACCGTTCCTCATCCAGCTCATTTCCCTCGATTTCAATGAACTACGATATGCAATTTTCAATATCTGAACCCTGTGCGCCACGTCTGTGCAAAGAGTTATGCAGTGGATTGCATCAACAAATACCATATGGCCGTCGTAATTCATCACGGGTCACATTGCGCTTTAACTGCTCCATCTAGGAGTGGTATGACATCAGTGACCTAAATATTGTTACTGAATTTCTTCTCTAGTATAGTTTAGCTTTCTGAGGTAACAGTAAAACACAGGACGATATCAAGTTCATTGGTAGTCAATCAAAGTGGTTTGGAGTCCGGAACTATCGTGTGGCCCATCCGACCCTTCCATATGCATAGAAGAATTATCATGGCTCACAATTTGGTCTCTAAAATCAAGCAAAAGCTGACACATAGCAAAATATGCACACGCATTGCTTTTCCAAGAGACACATCATCAAAAATTACAATTTGGCTATTTACTCCTACGGTGACGCAGGATCAGTCACCATTTGTTCATCCAGTTTCGATTTCAATATGCTCATTAGCTAGGGACGTTATATGCAGGAGTAAAAGCATATGGGTTAGGCAGGCTCTGATTTCTCAATTGGTGACAAACTGGGCACTGGAATGGGCGGGAGAGACGCAATGCATTTGTGTGACTGGTGTTTCCAGGAACATAGCCTCACATGACTACTTTGTAGGCGAGATGTTCCTTGCGCCATTTGCAATTGTCCCGGGACTCTATCAAGAGTCTCCATAACCTCTCCAAATGCTGTGAGTGCATATGCAGCTGTGTCATGTTCCGTTTGCGGTTGAACGATTGCCGGCACCTTCATTTTGGTCCTCATGTACTTCTTTGCTCTCTCCAGGAAGTGGTCAGCCACATCTCCCCATCCCAGTTTCGCAATTGTTCAACCATCAACAGCTTTCTCCAAAAACTCACCACACGATGCTGTGCCATGTTGGAGATTGTGCCCATCACCCATCCAGTTTCATCGTCTTCACTCAGCTGGCCCAGGTCTGTATCTTCTTCATCATCATCCTGATATTCCCCATCCTGGCCGTTGTCAGAACTTGCAAGATCGCTGGGAATATCTCCGATGGCATTCAAGATCTCCTCACATGTTGTTTCAGGGTTTCTGGTTGTCACACCCACCGCTGCAGCATTTCCAATATCTTCCTGCTCCTCCTTAATCGCTGTCTCTGCGTCTTCAACCCGCTTTCTTGCCACAGCGGTCTCTCTATCCACACAATCCTCAATCCTTTTCTCTGTCCCTTCATTGCTCATACAGTGCATTTCTTTTCGTTTCTCCACCTGGAAGATTCTTTATACAATTGCAAGCTGTGCAATACTCTAAGAGCTCGGACCCATTCTCCTTACAAGCCACTCGTGCCTTCATTTGCTTGATGACGTCGTCGTGTGGAATGCTTTCTCGATTCGTGGTATTTGCCCACTGGTAGTGGCGAAAGGTTCTGTTTCGGAGCATTACCCATTGTATTGTGTGTTGCCCTTGTTGCTGGGTGAGATGTTGGATGTTGCAAGATATGGACCACATGGAGGCAAGCTGCATGTTTTATGTCAAGGTTGGTATGCCTCATCGACTTGAGCAAAGCAAGATCTGCATTCTGACCCTAAATACATTGGAAATAGCAATGCTAACCATATAACATGACATGACTCAAGCGTCTGTTTCATTTAAGATCCCGGGGATTTGTTGCGAAAAACAATCACCAGACATTCATTCCCTTGGAGAATGCGCTGTTTATCTCTCACAATCCTGAGATTTCGGCACCCTTTCCCATTTCTGTATCCCTGTAAACACAAAAAAAACATCGGACCGACTCGGTGCAAATCGCAGGATGGTTGGAATCCCGTGCCATCCCGAGCGATACGCAGCAGGATTCATCTTGAGTCGAACACGTACGTTGGCTGTTACTCATTCCATTTTGACTTGAAGCTACGTATATATACCTCGTGACTTCCCACTGATTGTGTTATCATCTTCCTCAGGAATTCCCACATCTTTTTGTTATCATATTCCTCTGCATTTCCACACCAGCAATTCATGGCTCCAGAAACATCCCACCAAGGTGCAAGAGGATCGTAATCGAACAGAATGACCGGCGCTGAATCCAATACACCACCCACCGAGACAAAACTACAACGCAGACATCAGTTAGTCCACCAAGTCGCTGTGAATGTAGCCACTGGAAATCTAACCCTGGACGCACATTTACAAATGATCTGTAAAACCGGAAGCAGCAAGAATTAGAAGCAGTATGCAATCAGATCACACTACATGCAGGTCGAGGTTGACGACTGTAAACTAACGATATAAGATACAGCTGGTGTACATAGAGAGCTACATAACAAACATATCGCAGCCCGGAAGGGAAACTTCAACAGTCCACCGTGGCATTTCCCTTCACAGTCCACAAAATCGAACATCTTGATGCTGCCAGTTCTGGGATTTTCAACGAATTCTTTAGTGATCAATGTAGCTGAGAGGGGATGAAAAAGGCTTTCAACAGCTTTGAGGATGGTACAGAAGTGTATATGGTAGCGGTAGTGGTCGAATCTCATATGTAAAAGTAGCAACTAATTCCTTGTACGGTTTCAACTTGTCTCCTACAAAGGCAAGCCAAGGAGGTCAGGTACAGGTAGAACAGTCCGACATGCGCCCTACGTTGAATATACCCACAATGGCCAAAGCATGGTTTTCGCACACCAGAATAGGGGAAACTCAATACCTGATCAACACACCTAACGCCGAAGTCCGAGAAGTGAAAGAGAACGGAGTTGAGTTACCTGGAGGTAAAATGTGTAGGCTGCGATGGAATGACACCTGGCTATGGTTCATGGAAATCAAACCGACAGCTGCCTTCCTTGCGAAAATGGCACAGCAAAGAATCTGCAGACACACTGGCGGTGCGAAGGCATGAGTACACCTCGACCTGTCTGACTCAGACAGCCGACACATGACCCGACGCCACATCCACCCGAAATGCCACCTGTGCCACCCAGTGACATTGAGGGAGCTCACCCTTCCGAAATCGAAGGTGTACCACCCAGATATGTATATACACATACTCCACTTCCCAGCGCTCAATTTTTCAATTGTGATGCATATGCCAAGGATTGCAAGCACAATACAGATTATATTCCAGATTTGCTGACTGTTGCAGGAACATCCACTGGTTAGTACACTATCTGCTGTGTGGTAATGCAGCTGACATCCATTTTGCAGACGACAGCAGCCTATTGAGCAAACAGGCAAGTGAAGATGAGCATTGATTGGAAGGACCAGGATTTATGAGTGTATTATTTTCTACAATTAGCAGACACATTAAAGTATATTTTAGAGGATATATTCATATGTATTATTAAAGAACATGGTAGTGATAAAGGAGAAAGTACATGAAGACGATAGAAAGGCTTCCAAAACACCATTAATGATATACTATGCCAAATGAAACGATAGCATATTGCAGACACGCCCGTGGCAAGATGAGCCTCAATGATGCGTCCATGATTGTTGGTCTTGCATCCTACGTTTTCTGAGTGGCAATTGGTTGCAGCCATTCATAAATGAGGTATTGGCCGCCTTGATGGGCAGAAGAGAGAGCAACATGCTCCCTGCCCCATTCTGAAAATGAGCATCAACAGGGCATCAACAATTGTTGGTCTTGCATCTCGGGTAATCTGAGTGGCAATTGGCTGAAGACAGTCATAAATGGGGTATTGGCCACCATTATAAGCAACAGAGGAAGCGACACGCTGCCTGCCCCATCATGAACATGAACGTCATCCAAGCATCAACAATGTTTGGCTACTCACCATGGGTAATCATAGTGTGATGTATTCATTATTGTTTATATGTGAAGTCTGGATGGTCTTTATAGGCTAAAACACTCATGAACTCTGAGGTGCAGCATTGTAAATGAAGTGAGGTGTTACTGTCTGGGAGGCTGTCACGGGAATGCCTCTTGCTCATCTGCCTAGAGAGGCAGCCAACACCTCCTTAATAGAGGTCTGTGATCAAGCACAGCTTAGAATACCCAAGATGCGTGGTCAAAAATCACTGACGCTCAGTTCACACTGATTTTCAGGATCGGGCAGGGAGCATGTTGCTTCCTCTCTTGCCTATAAAGGTGGCCAATACCCCATCTATGACTGTCTGCAACCAATTGCCACTCACATTACCCAAGATGCAAGACCAAAAATCGTTGACGCTCTGTTGACGCTCATTTCCAGGATTGGGCAGGGAATGTGTCTCTCCTGTTTTTGACTATACAGGTGGCCAATACATCCAGAAAAGACAATAATGTACCATGGTTAATATTTTGCGATGAACAGTACAATATCTGAATGCAACCATTAATCGAACAACCAGAAATGCTGCACCGGACATTGGAACTGACAGGTCTAGCCAATCCTGGCAGAACCTGTGGGTTTGTGGGTACAAGGCTTGGCTTGGCCAACCAAGAAGCGGTGTGTCGGGTTTTTGGACGGGTCTGCATCCAAACTGGCCTGTCTTTGCAGTCCGCACCCGGATCACTGGCAGATAACCCAGTGTTGTTGCTACCACCACCCCCCACCCAACTTCTCCGAATCTTTTCCAAAACCAAACTATTACGATGTATTTTCAGAAGATGGATCAGGAGGATTAACACCCTCGATGTGTTCCTCGAATTGTGTGTAGACAGTCTGGACGTAATGAAGAACCTTCTGTTTGATACCTGCAAGCGCAGCCAGGTGTAGTATGTATTGCTCATTGTGAGCCTGTCCCAAGTCTTCAAAATGATGGTATCAGTTTCCCAATTTGGTGATCGTATAGTGGCATGCTGTCTTCGATGCTCTTTGTCCAACAACAGGCATAAGAGGATTATGCAATTGGCTGGGGAGGTTGGGTTTTCTTCAAGTGGTTTTACAAGGTGATTTTGTCTCCAGGAGGTGAGAGGTTATGAAGTAATAGTGGATGGAATGCATAATGATATTTTTAAAGTGTTCTTCGCTGCTAATGTCTAACTGTGGATTGCTCCTCAAGCTGGTTCTGGTTATTGCCAAAACAATTTGTGCTCATTATAGTCAAGTTCTGAGAATCGAACTCCTTTACATATTCGTGTGACGTCACCTGGATTGCTTGAACGCTTATCGCAGAAGTCATTTCTCATTTCTGGAAATGCCTTGTGGACACAGCAACAAATTTTCTCAAGTTGATCATGTTCATGCATGAGTGGGTTTCAAGCACTATGCTCCCCTATCAGAGCATCCTCTGGGAGATATCAGACACACCAAATGAAAGCTTATAACGTCAACCTGGACATCTTGCTTACATTTGTTCAGTAGTTGGAACATCTGCCACAGTCTAACAGTGCATATCACAATTATATTAATACCTCATCTCTAAATTGATATGTCAGCAATTGCATCAGAGATTAAATTGGCAACCGACTGATACTCCACCAATATAGATTTTGACATGCATCTGGCATTGCAATGAAACTGGCTCAAGCAAATGGCTAGCTTCACTTCAGGCTTCTTGTCATTGGACAATGCCAATATTCTCACAGATGCAGCATGCTTCGGTCTGAACTATTGGAACACTGGGATGAACCCTGACAAGTTCCCTCTTCTAAGGAGATGGGCATGAAGGTTTAGCTTGCTGGTAAATTGCATGACATCTACTGCACATATAATTCTGTGTGTTCACAACTTCACTGTGTACTGTCCCGCTAGATACGATATAGTAGATGTGGTTGATAATCATGTGCAACGTTGAAGTCTCTTAATTAGACCTCCTAGCTAAAGTAACATATTTGCATCTTGAAACAAATGATTACACCATGTCCACATAAGCAGTCTAATCGAATCTACTAGTGGAACTGTACTCTGGCTAATCAATGGACATGGGGCTCAAGTATACTACAGGTGCAGATCAGTTAACTTACATACATAGTATTGCTCACGAATAGGTGATAAGTAATGGTAATCAGGTGGCTTCTCCTCGGATCTGCTGGAATCCAGTCATGTACCATTACCCCTGCTAAGAAAAAACCCCTATCATTATCTGAGTGATAATATAATATCTGTACATTAGGTACCTGCTGTTCTGTCTATCTACGCTTTCTAGAATTTTCATCTAATCTCAAAATTTAAACCTAAAATGTCAGCCACTAGACATACTCCTCTATATGAATACTGATACTCAGAAACCCATACTTGAATCTCACATTGTGAATACAAACTTGCCACAATAACACTGCTATCAAAATTATAAGTACAGGAGATAATCTTCTATTTGATTTTGAAACAGTTAGAAATCAGCTAGACAATATGACTACAAATAAAATAAAGGCAAGGAAATCATTTAGTAACGCTTGCTAAAATACAATACCCAAGCTGGACTGCATAGAAAACTCGAAATAATATTCAAGTCAGGTAGATATAGCTGGTTATCTCCACTTCTATTAAAACAAATCACTTATTGCATTTTAGTTACAGTAATCTGAACTCTACTAAGCATGTTACACTATGATCACCAATATTCATATTATCTAAAGGGTCGCAAGAAGGTTGAGTCCAATAGCTAGCTAGTACAGCAGAGATCAATCATGCCAGTGCTGAATAACCTAGCCAGTGCGCTTCAGCAAACCGACACAGAGCTGCACCTTATGTATGCGTCTGGATCTCCCACATCAACCTCCGCTCCAAAAAAACTAGGACGAGTTCCAAAACGAAGCACACAATACCTAAATGCTGCTCAAATCGCATCGTTTGCGCCTCCAGTGCGCCAACAGCCACAAGAAGCCCTAAATGCTCATTTCGTAGCCTTCCAACCTCCATCTGTGAAGCAAGAACCCTGTTTTTGATAATAATAATGCAGTAAATCTCAGCAGCTGCCTTGAACATTGCCCAATGGTTGCCAGTCCGGTTTGGGATATCCAAGCCGCATTACGTTAGTGTAGGGTTCAGCCCAAAGAGCTCTGATCATCGAAAATTCCTTTAACCACATACTGAATATTGTTCATGGTCATCGTATGCGACGATGCTGGTGGACGATGCTCTTCGCCGCAATCCACACCATTTCATTTCAGCCAAGAGATGTTTAAAACATTGGGCATGTTGTGGTGAGCTAAGGTGTTCAACCTGAGAGGATTGGCACCAATGGCTTCGGTGACCTGAAATTGCCCTCAACAAGGCTCTGACACTCTCTGGAACTGAGATTTGCAAACTTTGATTAAGTAACATATGCATAGCTGATCAGAAGCAGCTTGGTTTGAAGAAAAACTGAATCTCCTAGTTTAAAATTGTGCGGGCGGTGAGACTTATTAGCATTCAGAATCATTGTGGTCTGCGCTTCCTCCAACTGCTCTGTGAACATGGGGAGATGTGACATCATCTGTTCCCCAAATTCGTCTGCTTCCAGACAAATTTTCGGCTTTCTCTTGGAATTTTGAGTCCATAGCAGCAGATCAAGCAGCATCCCTGGCACGAATCCCACATCGGCCCGAACCGGAGAAGTCTTGAGTACCTAGGGTAAGTTTGAGTGTCGGTGAATTCAGCAAATGGTAGTAGGCGGTCCCACATCTTTCGGTACTGAGCAACATACACCTTCATATAGCGTTCGCCGACTGTATTGAAATTCTCTGTGTGGTTATCTGTTGCCAGATGATAGCCATGACTGTGATGGTATTTGATTTCTAGTTCGGCTGTTAGATATCCCCAGTAATCTGACATATTGGGTGTATCACAATCAGAGATTATGTCATCCAGAATTCCCCTATTTTGAACCAACATGTCAATAGGCTCCCTGGCGAACTCTTCTGCCATTAGATCCTATTCCCTGACTGCTTTCCATCACACTGTCTTGGTTAGTCGATCAACAATTGTAATTATACAGTCATAACCATCTCTAGTCATAGAGGCTAATTTAGTAATGAAATCAATATTAACCCTTGAAGCCTGTGTCTCTGGAATTGGCAGCAGTTGCAACAAGCTATGCTGGAGTTCATTGGAATGCTTCACATAGTGGCTAATATTGCAACCTCGGTCCCTTGTCCGTATGGACTCAGTTAGATAAAGCCAATACAATTCTGATGCAATGGCCACCACTAATTTGCAGATGATTGTTGCCGGCTGCCAAGCGGAGAGTAATGATCTGCCAAGATAACATCACTCCGCATGTCCAATGGGATGCCGAGTGCCCTCATTTCCCTCTGTAAATGAAGGCCAAGATCAAGTTGGAACAGTCATGCTGGCAACAAGTTGTTCCAATGGTGCTTTTCTTTCAAACTCTGTGATGCCCAAATTCCTGCCTTGTCAGTTACTTTGGCTTCCTCTCTAAGGACATTAACATTTGGACCAAAATATGTATTTTCCACCTGTAACTCGCACACCATTTACTTCCATTCCACTCCGCTGCTGATATGGAGTTCCATGGAATTTGTGCCAATGGTGGCTGCTGGGGTTGCTGAAACTGGATGGTGAATTCTGCTCAACTCATCCGCTATGAGATTGGCCACTTCTGGGAATTGCTTTATCGAACTGTGAATCTGCTATTTTTAATCCATGTGGCTCCGTTGGCAGCTAGAAATCTCTTCCTAGCTCGGAATTAGCAGAAGTGACGTGTGGTCCATGTATAGTGACATATGTCGATTGCTAAGGTAAGGCTCCCTGTGGATTCAATTGTAGTGGATTGCCAACAACTCACAGTCAGAGGCAGCATAGTGCATCTCAATATCATGTTATTCTCGACAGAAGAAGGCCAGATGACGTTCAACAAGCCAGCGCTCCAGTCCCCAGGGTTCGCCAGGGGTACTTTTGAGCTAGAAGGTCTCCAATCGCCCCATCTGGAGCATCCGTGCACAAGATGTAGTTGCCCTCGTGATCGACTGCTGCTAACACCCAAGCAGATGCCAAAGTACTCCGAATATCGTCAAATTCCACCTGAGGCTTCCTAAGCCACCAAGAGGCACTGCTAACATCTGTCATTGGGTGTAACTGAGCGGTCCGCGGGGCGAACTGATTTACAAATTGCCTGGTGTTGCCTTCCGACCTGAGGAACACCCAATGCTGGGCAGAGCTGGCTGGTACCGGCCAGTGATTCATCACTGTAAACAACCTGACCCCCTTGTAGACTCCGCTCCAACAGAGCTTGAAACTAATGAATGGCATCTCAGTAGCTCCAAAAATGCATTAGCACTCAATGAATCAGAGATGCACTGTCCGAATTGCCAACATGATAGTGTCGTGATACATCATGTGCGTCGCCAAACTGCGAGAGAACTGAGCACGTCATCCAGGTATCCAATTGCTAGTTTCTTGTACCGGCCCAGAATGTGATGTATGTGGTACATCACTGCTGATGGCATGTTGGCCAGAACAAACAGCTTCACTTTCCACTGATAGAAGCCATTCAGAGCAACAAACAGTGTCTTGTGCCTGTCATCGAGTTGTATACGCAACTGGTGGTGACAACTGGCTTGGTCAAGCTTGGTAAACACCCTGGAACTGTGTAGCCAATTAATGAGAGCTTCTATGTATGGAAGTGGTTACCAGTCTCTGAGGGTAGTCACATGTAGGCCACGGTGGTGGACACACATTTGAAGTCCTGACCCATCCGGTTGCTTAACACTGATCACTCATGTTGGGAATCGGGAGTCGCCGTCCGTTACCCAGCCATTGTCCAGTAACATGGCAATGTGAGTGTTGAACTCCAAGTGCTTTGAATCGGACATCTGGTATGGCTGGTGCAGACAAGGCTTCACCACTGGGTCAATGTCATTGTGGAAGTTTTGTGTCTGAGCGAGAGGTACTCCTGTTGGTGGTTCGACAAGGTCTGCAAATGCGTTTCTGATTCTTAGTCACCATGTTTCAAGGTCTGCAGGCTTGTGTGTAGTGTTAGCAACGGTTCTGGAAAATCGCTTCAGGTCTGGGTCTGGGTCAGAACCAAACTATCGCCACATTGGTTGTCCGTATTGTCAATACACCTGAACTGTCAATTGGGGTATGGTTGGATGGAAATCTCCTAACCCGTGTTAATTGGGTGGGTTGTCAGCATGTTGTCCAGTGGGACCTTCTGTGAATTGATATAATGCTCTTGATTTTGCTGTCAAAGAATAGTATTTGATCAAAATCGGCTATTCAACATCCAGCGATTGTGTACTGAATGCTTTGCAGGTTGTGATATCGATTATTTTGGAATTCATGTTTTTCCTTGTGTGATTGGAATTGTCGACTACTAAGGCGGTGAATAGTTCAGTCATGAGCTAAAATATCCGGGCGATGCCTTGATTACCCAATATACAAGACCAAAGATTGATGACTATCCTTTGGGCCATATTTTCATGATGGGGTAACAACGATGTCGTGCACTGTTTTAGCTGAAAAGGCGGCCAGCGAATTGTAAATGAATTATTGCCACAAAGCGACACTTAGATTACGAAAGTTGCAAGACCAAAAATCGTTGAGACTCTGTTGACCCTCATTCTCAGGATGGGGCAGGATGAGTGCCGCTGTTGTTGTTGCCAATAAAGGCGGCCAATATCTCATTAATGGATGTCTACACACAATCGCCACTTAGATACCCCATGATGCAAAGTCAAAAATTGTTGACACTACATGGACGATCAGTTTCAGAATGGGGGAAAAAAAAGGCAAGTACCGTGTCGCTTTCTCTTTTGCCTATAAAGACTGCCATTACATTCATTATGCCTAACCACTACCAGATCACTTTGCAATTACCTGACTTATAAGATTAAAAATCATTGACGCTCGGTTGATGCTCATTTCGATGATGGGGTAACGAACATTTCATGCATTGTTTTGCCTGAAAAGGCAGCCAATACATGGTGTATGAATTTTTACTGCAAATCAACACTTAGATAGCCCAAGAAGCAAAGCCAAAAATCGTGGACCCTCGGTTGATGCTCATGTTCAGATTGGGGCAGTAACTGTGTCATTTGCTGTTTTGCCGACAAACGTAGCCAATACATTGGTTATTCTAAACAGCGCCCAATTCACGTTACAATTACCTTGCTTACAAGACCAAAAATCATCGATGCTCCGTTGACGCTCATTTTAATGTATTGTCTAGTCAATATCTGCGGCCATCGATAATTGTATAAATGATTATTTGAACTGATTGGTTGCGTATCAGCAAAATTGAGACTCAGCACAGTAGCAATGCCGAACCCAGTAATCTTCTTGGACTGGTCGCTCTCATTCTACCGAAATGTAGATACCATGCTAAATGATTCATGTGCCCGCTATACTTCTGTTTATGAACAAATTTGCATATGTGAATGCTCAAACTTCTCCCATAATATTTCTCTTGGGGAAACTCACGGTCAAGCAATGTATAGAACCGGGTGAATACATATTGACCCATTATGTCCTGCTTTTTCTTATTTCATTTATTCCTCCTTCTTTCGATCGCAGTGATTGTCATCAACCCTTTTTCAACCTGTTTCGTTTACCTCCGTGTTGGCTGGATCAATCTGGGAACATTCTTTGGGGCACTCTCATTCTAGTGCTTTGGGCTTTCTGGAGCCTCGATGGTAATCTCAATCTCAATATTGTATTCATGGTCTTCCTCCCAGTAGTCATCGCTCGCATTTGGATTATCCAAGTCACCATTCTAGTCAAGGCAATTCTTAGTGTCAGAAATACTGTCATATAAACTATCTTCATAACTTTCGGCTTGATGACCGTCAATTGATTTGATTCACCCGACATTTATTTCTCGAGTTCATCCGCCAGTGAGGTCTTTTGCAGACAAAGTGGAATGCAATGGTGATGTTTCTGACAGTTTGAATGCAGCTGCACCATCATGTTGAAAGTTTGACCAGGATGCTTTGATGTTCACTTCAGTATCTGTAAAGTATCCAACAGCTGTCATTTGCTTGTTTTGGGCGTGAGATTTCTTCTATGTAGCACATGGGTCTTGGCAGCCCTGCCACATCGCCAAAATGTTGTGGACTTTCACCATTCTGAGCAATTTGCTTTCCTCAACCCCTTTCTTCAATTCCAAGTCATGTTTGGTGTGCATGGTATCCACTCCTGAATAATCGCCTGCCAATACTTCGCAATTGGGTCAAGCAAACTGCCTCACTACGGCATTTTCCCAAAGTGTCCCACCAGTGGTTCAAGACTGTCTCCAGCCGACAGCGTCTCACCCATAGGAATAGCTGGCTGCTGCTCCGACACCATGTTGTATGATAGACATTATGTCGCATGCCACATTGAAGTGATCAGTGCACTTTGAGTGCATTTCCTCTTCTTGACACCTCCAATCAGTGATATCCAGTAACCAACATCTATTGCTAATCTCCATGGGGTCGGAGTGGTAATCATTCAGATTGGGATTAACTTGCCCCCAGTTCTTCGATGCTTCAGGTGGTGAATTCAAATACAGGATGGCGGTGGTCACTACGCTTGCTGCGAGATCACTTCATCCCGGTGTCATTTCCACCATGCATTTAGGCATTAAGTATTATTCATCATCGCTGGACAAATCATATGGATCATGAGAGGATTGACCAAATCCAGCAGCCTTTGCAGAGAGTAAAAATGTTGCTGCCCACAACCTTTTCGGGTTGAATGGCAGACCATCGTCACTCTTTGGCACAGTATGCGTTCTCCACATACTTCAGAAATGCCTCAGGGTATTGGGTATTATATGAAGCATAGTTATCAGCATTGATATGCATTCCCTTGTCCCACTTCAGAAATGATCCCAACCTCCGGACAGGATCAAGGATATGGGCTGACATGCGCAGAATACTAGTCTTTGGAGTTACTTCAGCATATTATTCAGACAGCATATGTCACACAAACTTCACGGTGAAGTATGAGTCTTCCTTCCATTGAGTATTCTTCTTGGCCACAGCTCGCATAACGCTATCCATATGATAGAACATGTCATTGTAGACAGTGATAATGTGATGCAGAGTTACTTTGTGCCCTTTTGACATCCACAGGGTGCAGTTGTAAGGGCGCGTATGCCAGCCTCCCGCTGCATACTGATATAGATGGTATTTGGGTGGATACGGTTGCAAATGTGGACTCGAGTGATAGTATATGTAAAACTGTAAGGTAAGATTATTGCTAGAGATCAAAGTCTCCTGGCAAGCCGACTATATCGAATGGCCGTCACCTGGCCCAGGACACGGCACGTGCCACTCGCTGGAATGCTAACCACCTGCCGTTACATCATCCCCCTCTTTAGGAGCAGACCCCCTGGGCTGCAGCCACCCGTACAAGAAAAGGAAAGGAAGGAAACAATTGAACACATGTTCTGCGTACGTACTCGTACGATCTAATGAGACCCGCGACCAATCGGGTCAGTACAGGGCGACCGTTCGGCGGTTCTGGCGCACAGGGAAACTCCACATCCGGTGGCAGGTGGTAAAACCCATGCCGACGACATTTGTACCGGGCTGAGATCCAAAGAAGAGAAGAAGAGAAGTGATAAACAAGAAAACATCCAAATGTGAGCCCATCTCCATATCTCAACTTCCTAACCGATGCTCCAACGACCATCATTTCCGTTGCTCGTATCCTGGTGTAGGTCTTTGTCGGAATCATCAGGGTAGTGCTTCCACTCATGACTTGGCGTCGATGGGAGCTTCCCCTGCCGGCATCATTCGTAGCCTATGGTGATCATCGATCATCCATCGTATATGTCAATTGCATGTAGTCTCATTCGGAGACGCCTAACACGTAAGTTACTCTTAAATGGTTATACTTACCAAGTTCAAGCACGCTGGCGCTGTCTGAGCTCGGTGCAGTGCTTCCGCATGCTTTGGAGAATATATGTTGCAGCTGGTGGTCATCGGTAGTCGGCATTGACTCGTGGTTCGAACTACGTGTCAGTGACCATCTGGTCGACCTCATGTTTGCTGTTTCGAAAGGCGGCTTAAGTAGAATCTTGGTCGACTTGGCAGACTTGAAGGTCGACTTGAAGGTCGACTTCTTGATGCGTGTCTGGGTAGACGGCCTCCCAGTGGGCTTGTGACTTTGCTGTAGGACTTGGCTGGGCTGACACTGCTATTGTCACGGCGCAAGAAGGTGCGATGATACTTAGGATGAATATTAGAATAAAGATACGGAAGGTGTGGAAGGAATCGTGTTACGGAAAGGCGGAGACGTTGGAAGACGCGGAGGAAGCGGCGAGATGGTGGTAGTTTAATTTAGTAAGATAAAGAAGTG
>Ga0307512_10003659_pt1 | contig 17557 bp, 13 predicted proteins | sample 14_EM_MG_FD_200267 | JGI IMG/M metagenome (GOLD analysis project Ga0307512, IMG submission 200267) | Populus trichocarpa ectomycorrhiza microbial communities from riparian zone in the Pacific Northwest, United States - 14_EM | ecosystem: Host-associated > Plants > Roots > Unclassified | place...
ACGGCGCGAGCGCCACGCGGGTACCGACGGCGCCAGCCGAACCAGCCCGGGGGCGGGGAGCCGGGCGGGTCGGCGGAGCCGGGCTCTTCGGCGGCCTCGCCATGGTCCGAGGCCTCTTCGACGGCTGCCGGGGCGTCGTCGCCTCCGCTCCGGGCTGAGGCGGACGGGGCAACCGGGACGGACTGCTGGTCGGCGGCCTCGGGGTCGCGTTCGTCGTCCGCGGTGGTCGCTCGCGAGCCGGTGGCCTCGGCGGCCGCCTCGCAGCCCTCTTCCTCGCTCGTGGCCCCCTCCGTCTGCTCCCCGGCCTCGTCCTCCGTCGCCGCTACGCCTCTCTTGGTACCCGAATCGGTGTCGGTCGCCGCGGGAGCGGTCGGGGCCTTCCCTGTCTCGTCCGGCGCGGTTGCGTCGGCGTCCGGAACCGTGTCGGGGTCCGGGACCCCGTCGGGGTCCGGGACCGCGTCCGTTTCAGGGAGTTGACGAGGGGGCGTGAGGTGCGACACCCGAGGGTCCTTCCGTGCGAAGCCGCTGATGGCACGGCGGACCGGGCTCGTAGGACCGGGCCGCCAACCTCGCGTACGGCCCCGATTCACCCCCCGTTCAAACACCCGGGTCAACCGCGCGCAAAGAGTACGCCCGCCTCCGCCCACCGCGCGCCACCTCGCCCCCCACGCCCGGCCGATCGAAGCCGGCCCGAGCCTGTCACCTGCCACTTCGAGCCGACCGGCGCACCGCCGCGGGTCTTCGCCGCCCGCAGACCACAGCCGTCCCGCGGGGCCTCAGGTCTCCCGGCCCCGCAGGCCTACCGATCCGCCCCCACCGCCACCTCCCGAGCCCACCGATAGTCCGCCTTCCCGCTCGGCGACCGGCGTATCGCCTCCGTGATCACCAGCTGCCGAGGGATCTTGTACCCGGCGAGGTGAGTGCGGCAGTACGACTGGACATCCTCCAGCGAGGGCCGCGCCGCCCCCTCGCGCAGCTGCACCACCGCCGCCACATGGTTGCCCCACTTCGCATCGGGCACTCCGGCCACCAGTGCGTCGTAGACGTCCGGATGCGACTTCAGGGCCTGTTCGACCTCCTCCGGGTACACCTTCTCGCCGCCGGTGTTGATGCACTGCGAGCCGCGGCCGAGGACGGTGACGACGCCCTCCTCGTCCAGGGTCGCCATGTCGCCGAGCAGCACCCACCGTTCGCCGTTCTTCTCGAAGAACGTGTCGGCGGTTTTCTTCGGGTCGTTGTAGTAGCCGAGCGGCACATGGCCGCACTGGGCGACCCGGCCCACCTCGCCTGCCGCGACCGGCTCGTGCGTGGCCGGATCGACCACCTGGGTACGGGAGTTGACCCGGATGCGGAAGCTCTGTCCCGCCCCGGAGTCGGCCGTCGCCGTGCCGTTGAACCCGGACTCGGACGAGCCGTAGTTGTTGAGCAGCATCGTGTTCGGGAGCAGCTCCTGGAACTGCCGGCGCACCGTCTCCGACATGACCGCCCCGGACGACGAGACGCTGAACACCGACGAGCAGTCGGTGCCCTTCATGGGCCCGTTGAGCGCGTCGATCAGTGGCCGCAGCATCGCGTCGCCGACCAGCGAGATGCTGGTGACCTGCTCCTTCTCGACGGTCCGCAGCACCTCCTCGGGCGCGAACTTGCGGTGGATCACCACCCGTTGCCCGAAGTTGAAGCCGATGAACGAGGTGAGGGTCGATGTGCCGTGCATCAGCGGGGGAGTGGGGAAGAAGGTGATGCCCGAGCCGCCGGCCGCGACCCGCTCGGCGAGCTCCTCCGGCTTGCTGACCGGCTCACCGGTCGGCGCGCCCCCGCCGAGCCCCGAGAAGAACAGGTCCTCCTGCCGCCACATCACACCCTTGGGCATGCCGGTGGTGCCGCCGGTGTAGATGATGAACTGGTCGTCGCCGGAGCGCACGGGGAACCCGCGCCCCGGTGAACCGCCCGCCTCGGCCTCGGCGAAGGGCACTGCGGCTGGTCCCTCGCCGTCGCCGCCGACCCGCACGAGGTGCCGCAGGTCCGGGCACTGCGGCAGCGCCGGCGCCACCCGACCGTCGAACTCCGCGTCGAAGACCAGGGCCACGAGATCGGCGTCCCGGTAGAGGTACACCAACTCGTCTTCCACATACCGGTAGTTGACGTTGACCGGAACGACCCGCGCCTTGAGGCACCCGAACACCGTCTGCAGGTACTCGATCCCGTTGTAGAGATGCAGCCCCAGGTGCTCGCCGGGGCGGATCCCGGCGTCGATCAGATGGTGGCCGATACGGTTCGCCGCCGCGTCCAGCTCCGCGTACGTCAGACGGCGCTCCGCCCCCGTGCCCGGGTGGTCGACGTAGACCAGGGCCTCTCGCTCCGGCACCACGTCGACGACCGACTCGAACAGGTCGGCAAGGTTGTACTCCACGGTTCCTCCTGACCCCGGCAGGCATGACGAAGAAACGCGCATCCGTCGGTTCGCCGGTCATCACAGCAAAGGGCGCGGCAACTGTGAAGGGTCCGCGCGAAGAAATCTGACTGTCTGTCAGAAAACCCTTGAAGTGCCCACCCGCCTACTGCAACCTGTTCTCGTTCCTTGAGAGGGGAGATGGGCAATGGGTGGGACCGAACACCTCACCGTGCAGCGCGAAGGCGCCACACTGGTGCTCACGCTCAACAGGCCCGAGGCCAAGAACGCGCTCTCGCTGTCCATGCTCGTCGGCCTCTACGACGGCTGGATCGAGGCCGACGAGGACGACGCGGTCCGCTCGATCGTGCTGACCGGCGCCGGCGGCGCGTTCTGCGCGGGCATGGACCTCAAGGCCCTGGCGGGCAAGGGCATGGAGGGCGAGCAGCACCGGGACCGCCTCAAGGCCGACCCCGACCTGCACTGGAAGGCGATGCTGCGCCACCACCGCCCCCGCAAGCCGGTGATCGCCGCCGTCGAGGGGCACTGCGTGGCGGGCGGCACCGAGATCCTCCAGGGCACCGACATCCGCGTCGCGGGCGAGTCGGCGACCTTCGGGCTCTTCGAGGTGAAGCGCGGGCTGTTCCCCATCGGCGGCTCCACCGTTCGCCTGCAACGCCAGATTCCCCGCACCCACGCCCTGGAGATGCTGCTCACCGGCCGTCCCTACAGTGCCCGCGAGGCCGCCGACGTCGGCCTGGTCGGACATGTCGTCCCGGACGGCACCGCCCTCGCCAAGGCCCTGGAGATCGCCGAACAGATCAACGCCTGCGGCCCGCTCGCCGTGGAGGCCGTCAAGGCATCGGTCTACGCGACCGCCGAGATGACCGAGACCGACGGCCTCGCCGACGAACTGGTGCGCGGCTGGCCGGTCTTCGACACCGCCGATGCGAAGGAGGGTGCCCGCGCTTTTGCGGAGAAACGTTCGCCTGTCTACAGGCGGGCGTAGCCACCCTGCCGGAGGCCGGTTCACAGCTGCGGGTTCGCTGTGGCCGGTCGCGCAGTTTCCCGCGCCCCTTCGGGGTGCCCTCACCGACGTCGGCTTCCCAAGGAGGCAGCCCCCGATGCCCGAAGTCCTCAAGGCTCCGCTCGCCGTCGAGTTCCCCTTCACCCGGTCCGTCGGCCCCGTCCAGAGTGCGTTCCTCACCGGACTGCGCGAGCGTGTCGTGCTCGGGGTGCGCACCCGCGACGGCCGCACCCTCGTCCCGCCCGTCGAGTACGACCCCGTCACCGCCGAGGAGATTCACGACCTCGTCGAGGTCGCCCCCACGGGCACGGTCACCACCTGGGCCTGGAACCACGAACCCCGCCGCGGCCAGCCCCTCGACACCCCCTTCGCCTGGGTGCTGGTCCGCCTCGACGGTGCCGACACCGCCCTCCTGCACGCCCTCGACGCCCCCGGCCCGGACGCCGTGCGCACCGGTATGCGCGTCCGCGTCCGCTGGGCCGAGGAGCGCACCGGCGCCATCACGGACATCGGCTGCTTCGAACCCTACGAGGGAGAACCGGCCCAACCGACCGGCCACACCGGCGAGTTCGCGGACGCGATCACCGGCATCGTCGCCCCCGCCCGCCTCGACTACACCTACTCGCCGGGCCGAGCCCAGTCCGCCTTCATCCACGCCCTCTCCGGCCGGCGGACGGTGGGCGAACGCTGCCCGTCCTGCCGGAAGGTGTACGTCCCGCCGAGAGGCGCGTGCCCCACCTGCGGCGTCGCCACAGCGGAACAGGTCGAGGTGGGTCCGCGCGGCACCGTCACCACGTACTGCATCGTCAACATCAAGGCGAAGAACCTCGACATCGAAGTCCCCTACGTCTACGCCCACATCGCCCTCGACGGCGCCGACCTCGCGTTGCACGGCCGTATCGGCGGCATCCCCTACGACCAGGTGCGCATGGGCCTGCGCGTCGAACCGGTGTGGACGGAAGGGGGCCGATTTCCCGACCACTACCGGCCGACCGGTGAGCCCGACGCGGAGTACGACGCCTACAAGGAGCTGCTGTGATGCGTGACATAGCACTGGTCGCCTTCGCCCAGACCGCCCACCGGCGCACCAGCGAGGAGCTCTCCGAGGTCGAGATGCTCATGCCGGTGCTGCACGGCGTACTCGAACAGACCGGTCTGAAGACCCCCGACATCGGCTTCACCTGCTCCGGCTCCAGCGACTACCTCGCCGGCCGCGCCTTCTCGTTCACCCTGGCCCTCGACGGCGTCGGCGCCTGGCCGCCGATCTCCGAGTCGCACGTCGAGATGGACGGCGCGTGGGCCCTGTACGAGGCGTGGACAAAGCTCCTCACCGGGGAAGCGGACACCGCCCTCGTCTACGCGTACGGCAAGTCCTCACCCGGCTCCGTGCGCGACGTCCTGACCCGGCAGCTCGACCCGTACTACGTGGCGCCGCTGTGGCCCGACTCCGTCGCCCTGGCCGCGCTGCAGGCGCAGGCCCTCATCGACGCCGGCGCCACCGACGAGCCCGCGCTCGCCGCCGTCGCCGCCCGCAGCCGCGCGGACGCCACCGCCAACTCCCATGCGCAGCTGAGGGGTTCGGTGCCGCAGGGCGACTATCTCGTACGACCCCTGCGTACCGGCGACTGCCCGCCCATCGGCGACGGGGCCGCCGCCGTCGTCCTCGCGGCGGGGGAGCGGGCCCGGGACCTGTGCGAGCGGCCCGCCTGGATCCGCGGTATCGACCACCGCATCGAGGCGCACGGCCTCGGCGTCCGCGACCTGACCGACTCGCCCTCCGCGCGCCTGGCCGCCGAGAAGGCCGGCGCCTTCGAACGGCCCGTGGACACCGCCGAGTTGCACGCGCCCTTCACCTCGCAGGAGGTCGTGCTGCGCAAGGCCCTCCGGCTCGGCGACGACGTGCGGGTGAATCCGTCCGGCGGGCCCCTGGCCGCCAACCCGGTCATGGCCGCGGGGCTCATCCGAATCGGAGAGGCCGCCGCCGGCATCCACCGAGGCGAGTCCGACCGGGCCCTCGCCCACGCCACCTCCGGCCCCTGTCTGCAACAGAACCTGGTCGCCGTACTCGAAGGGGATCCGCGATGAGCAAGGAGCCCGTGGCCGTCGTAGGCATCGGCCAGACCAAGCACGTGGCGGCGCGCCGGGACGTGTCGATCGCCGGACTCGTGCGGGAGGCCGCCGGGCGGGCGCTGGACGACGCCGGGTTGACGTGGGCCGACATCGATGCCGTCGTCATCGGCAAGGCGCCCGACTTCTTCGAGGGCGTCATGATGCCCGAGCTCTATCTGGCCGACGCGCTCGGCGCGGTCGGCAAGCCGATGCTGCGTGTGCACACGGCGGGATCCGTCGGCGGGTCCACCGCGCTCGTCGCCGCCAACCTGGTCGCGGCCCGCGTCCACGGCACCGTACTGACCCTGGCCTTCGAGAAGCAGTCCGAGTCGAACGCCATGTGGGGCCTGTCGCTGCCGATCCCCTTCCAGCAGCCCCTGCTCGCCGGGGCGGGCGGGTTCTTCGCTCCGCACGTGCGCGCGTACATGCGACGCACCGGCGCTCCCGACGCCGTCGGCTCGCTGGTCGCCTACAAGGATCGGCGCAACGCCCTGAAGAACCCCTACGCCCACCTCCACGAACACGACATCACCCTGGAGAAGGTCCAGGCCTCGCCCATGCTGTGGGACCCGATCCGCTACTCGGAGACCTGCCCGTCCTCCGACGGCGCCTGCGCCATGGTGCTCACCGACCGGGCGGGGGCGGCACGAGCGCCCCGCCCGCCCGCCTGGATGCTGGGCGGCGCGATGCGCAGCGAACCGACCCTCTTCGCCGGCAAGGACTTCGTCTCGCCCCAGGCCGGCAAGGACTGCGCGGCCGACGTGTACCGGCAGGCCGGGATCGCCGACCCGCGCCGCGATATCGACGCCGTCGAGATGTACGTGCCGTTCTCCTGGTACGAGCCCATGTGGCTGGAGAACCTCGGATTCGCCGAGGAGGGCGAGGGCTGGAAACTCACCGAGTCCGGGGTGACCGAGCTGGACGGGGACCTCCCCGTCAACATGTCGGGCGGCGTCCTGTCGACCAATCCCATCGGCGCCTCCGGCATGATCCGCTTCGCGGAGGCGGCGCTCCAGGTGCGTGGACAGGCCGGAGAACACCAGGTGGAAGGCGCCCGGCGGGTCCTCGGGCACGCCTACGGCGGCGGATCTCAGTTCTTCTCCATGTGGCTCGTGGGGAGCGAACCCCCGGACTCGTAAAAGACTCGGAAAAGGTCCCCCTCACGTGGCCTGTTGGCATCACAGACCGATCGCTAGGCTGGCCGCGGACGACGAATCGGGAGGAGCACGGACGTGGCCGAGAGCACCATCCAGCAGCACCCGCTTGCGGGCTGGGACAAGCCGGAGCTGGACCTCAGCAACGCCGATTGGCACTCGAGCAGCCGTGGCCTGGGGGATGTCCAGATCGCTTTTATCGAGGGATTCATCGCGATGCGCAACAGCGGCCGCCCGGAAAGCCCTTCCTTGATCTTCACGCCCGCGGAATGGGGCGCGTTCGTGTCGGGGGCGCGGGAGGGAGAGTTCGACCTGACGTGACCCGGCGGCCCTGCTGCTGAGCCGACGGGCCGATCCGGGGGTGTTCCACCCGGTTTTCCGGACACGCGACTTTGTGCACCCTCCCGGTGCCGACGCCTGAGCGAGGCTGGGACCGGGAGGGGAAGGTCGTCTTCCGGAGGTGAGGAACCCCATGAGCAGCACCCTGCCGGTCATCGCGGCGGTCGACGGTTCGGACGACGGGCTGCGCGCCCTTGACTGGGCCCTCGACGACGCCCACAGACGCGGGGCGCCGCTGCGGGTGGTTCATGTGCGGCAGTACGCCATCTGGGCACAGCCCGAGGTGCTGGCCGCCGGTCCGCCGGACCCGGACGACGATCCGGTGCTCGACCAGGTGCGGAAGTACCTGGAGGGGCGGACCGACCGGCCGGACGTGGAGTACCAGGGGCTGGAGGGCGCACCGGGTGTCCTGCTGCCCGAACTGGGCTCCACCGCCCAACTGCTGGTGCTCGGCTCCCGAGGGCGCGGCGGCTTCGCCGGCCTGCTGCTCGGTTCCAACGGCATGGCGGCCGCCCGCGACGCCGAGTGTCCCGTCGTCGTGGTGCCCCGCCCGGGACGGGAGGTACAGGGCGACGTACCGGCGGGGCCCGGCCCGCGCGTGGTCGTCGGCCTGCAGATGGACAGTCCCGACGAGGCGACCCTCGCCTTCGCCTTCGACGAAGCCGCGCTGCGCGGCGCCCGCCTCCACGTGATCGCCGCCTATGCATGGCCGCTGCAGACCTGGGCGTCCCCCGGCGAGCTCGTACCGCCGGTGATCGACCAGAACGCCGTCGAGAACGAGACCTGGGCCCTCGCCGAGGGCTTCCTCGCGCCGCACCGCTCACGACACCCCGACGTCCGTGCCGACGCGTACGCGATGCCGGGCGGCGCGGCCGGCCTCCTGGTCGCCGCCTCCAAGGACGCCGAACTGGTCGTCGTGGGCCGCCATCGCCGCCGCCTGCTGGCCCCCGCCCGCATGATGGGCTCGGTCACCCAGGCCGTCCTTCTTCACGCGGCGGCCCCGGTGGCGGTGGTGCCGCCGGGGCCGGGGGAGGAGTGAGGGTCCGCAGTGCTGGACCACGGGCTCGGCCACGCGGCGCCACACCCCGGACAAGCGACCCGTGGCGCGGGGGCGGTTCGGCGTGACACCGGCGTGAGGCATGGGTGCCGGCCGAGGTCAGGGGTGCGTCGGCCGGGTCGACCGGAACGCCGTCACGGCCACAGCAGCTGCTTGCGCCAGCCCGCGTCCTCCCTCAGGTAGACGAGCCGCGTGTGCCGTCGTTCCTTGTCGCCCTGCCAGAACTCGACCGACTCGGGTCGTACGGTGTGCAGCGTCCAGCCCGGAGCGACCAGGTCCGGCTCCGACTCCAGCCGAGCCAGTGACTCCTTCACCGCCACGTCGCGCCCGGCCAGGTCGGCGAGCGGCTGCGACTGGCGGCCCAGCAGCGCTTCCGCGCGGGCCCCGGCGCCTCGGGCGAGGAAGTCGGCCGCACTCTCCTCGGGGCCGGCCGCCACCACGGTTCCGCGGACCCGGACCTGCCTGGCCTGCTGCGGCCAGTAGAAGGTGAGTGCAGCGAAGGGCCGCTCGGCGAGGTCGCGCGCCTTGACGCTGCCGCCGTCCGACGCGAACTGCCAGCCCTCGGGACCCACGCCCTTGAGGATCAGGGTCCGGGCCGTCGGATTCCCGTCGGCGCCGGCCGTCGAGACGGTCATCGCATGCGGTTCGCGCACCCCCGCCTCGACCGCGCCGAGCAGCCACTCGGTGAACAGGTCGGACGGCGTGCCCGGTGCCGTACCCGGATCGAACTCCGGCAGATCGCCCGCGAACACCTCCAGTCCGCGCAGCAGGCGTCGCAGATCCTCCATGAACCCTCCCCTCAGAAGCTAATGGTTACCACCGAAACTACCATTAGCCCCATGCAGGAATCGCTGACGAGAGACGCCCGCCTCGCACTCGACCTCGCCCTCACCATCCGTCACGACGGGCACGGCGGCGTCGCCGACGATCTGACCGCTCCCGCCGGGCTCACCGCCTGGGTCCGCAGCCACCCCGACGCCGTGCCGGACGCCGCCGCCTTCGTCGCCGACGCGGCGAGCCTCACCGACGTACGCGACCTGCGCGCCGCCGTCCGTGCCCTCTTCGCCCGCGCCGTGCGCCCCGGCGAACCCAGCCCCGCCGACGCGGCCCGACTCCTGCCCGCACCCGAAGCCGTCGCCCGCCTCAACGCCGCGGCCGCCCGCACCCCCACCGTCCCCGTGCTGCACTGGCCCGAGGATGCCGAACCCGTCGTACGCAGGGAGGCGTTCGACGGCGCGGACCAACTGACGGCGACCCTCGCGCACGCCGCGATCGCCTTCCTCGCGAGCCCCGACCGGCAGCGGCTGCGCGCCTGCCACGCGCCGCGCTGCGTGCGCTACTTCCTCAAGGAGCACCCTCGGCAGGAGTGGTGCAAGTCCTCGTGCGGCAACCGCGCCCGCGTCGCCAGGCATCACGAACGGCACCGCAGGACCGCCTGAAACGGGTCCGGCCAGTAATCGTCGAACCGGGTCGCGCACCTTCCGCGAGGCGTACGCTGAGGTGCCTGTAGGTCACGGTACGCGCCCGCTCCCCGCGCCGGCGTACCAACCGTGGCAGGGGGTTCGCCATGGGGCAGCGCATCGTGCGGAGCAGCAGGACCATCTTCGAACGCGAGAGCGAACTCGCCGCCGTGGACGAGGCGTTGGGAGAGCTCACCGGCCTGCGCAGGGACGGCGCCGAACCCTCCGACCGCCCCCGGGGCGCACTCCTCGCCTTCGCCGGGCGCGCCGGCATCGGCAAGACCACCCTTCTCGCCGAGGTGCGCCGGCGCGCCGCCGCCAAGGGCTGCACGGTGCTGTCCGCCCGCGGCGGCGACCAGGAGCAGCGCGTCGCCTTCCATGTCGCCCGCCAACTGCTCCAGCCCCAGCTGGCCGGTTCCGCGGAGACCGATCTGCGTGCCTCGCTGAGCAGTTGGTACGACATCGTCGGCCCCGCCCTCGGCCTGTGCGCCCCGACCGACGGCGCCCCGCCCGACCAGCAGGGCCTGCGCGACGGCCTCGACTGGGTGCTCACCCATCTCGCCGTGCTGCGTGCCCCGATGGTCCTCGTCCTCGACGACGCCCACTGGGCCGACCCCGAATCCCTCGGCTGGCTCGCCGCGTTCGCACCGCGAGCCGAACAACTCCCGCTGCTGGTCGTCGTCGCCTACCGGCCCGACGAACTCCCCGACCACGCCGAGTCGTTCAAGGGCCTGCCCGGGCGGGCGGGCGGCCGCCCCCTCGACCTGGAACCGCTGAGCGCCGCCGCCGTCGCCCGCCTCGTACGGGAGACGCTCGGCACACACGCCGACGACGCGTTCTGCCGCGAGTGCTGGGCCGTCACCGCCGGCAGTCCGTTCGAGACGGTCGAGCTCATCGCCAAGGTGCGCGACCGCGGAGTCACCCCGACGGAGTCCGGCGCCCACCTGCTGCGCGACCTTGCCGCCGCCGTCAAGGGCAGCGGCCTCGTCGCCCGCCTCGAACGCCTCGGCACCTCGACCGTGCGCTTCGCCTGGGCCTGCGCCGTCCTCGGTACCGAGATCCATCCGCTGCTCGCCGCCGCCGTCGCGGGCCTCGGCCACGAGGAGGCCGCCGACGCCGCCGACGCCCTGCGCGGCGCCCGCATCCTCACCGGCGCCGAGACCCTGGAGTTCGTCCACCCGCTGATCGCCACCGCCGTCTACCGGGCCATCCCGCCCGGCGTCCGCGTCGCCCTGCACGGTCAGGCGGCCTGGTGCGTGATCAACGACGGGCTGGGCCCCTCCGCCGCCGCCCGTCACCTCCTGGAGACCCACCCCGACGGCGACAACTGGGTCGTCCAGCAACTGCGTGCCGCAGCCGAGGAGACCCTCCGGGCCGGCGCCCCCGACGCCGCCCGCAGCTACCTCGCCCGCGCCCTGCGCGAACCCCCGCCCTTCGAGGACCGCGGCGCCGTCCTGTACGAACTGGGCTCCGCCTCCCTGCTCACCGAACCGGCCACCACCGTCAACCACCTGCGGGCCGCCCTCGAGGAGCCCATCGCCGACGCCCGGCTGCGCCATCACATCGTCTACCGGCTCTCCCAGGTCCTCGCCCACAGCGACCGCCTCGCCGAGGCCTCCGACACCCTCGCCCGCGAGATCCGCGTCACCGACGACGCCCGGGTCAAGCTGCGCATGCTCGCCGAACAGTTCATGTGGGACGCCTTCCGCGCCGACGAACCCGACCACCCCTCCCGATCCCGCCGCCTCACCAAGCTCGCCGACCGCCTCAGCGGCCGCGACCTCACCGAGCGCTACATCATCGGCCTGCGCACCTGGGACGCCGTCCTGCGCGGCGAACCCGCCCACGTCGCCCTCCACCACGCCGAACGCGCACTGGCCGGCGGCCTCGGCTGGGCAGAACCCGACCGCGGCTTCGAGGTACCCGTCCTGGTCGCGCTCGCGTTCATGTACGCCGACCGCCCAGGCCGCACCGAGGAGCTCTTCACGGCCGGCATCGCCGACTTCGAACGCCAGGGCTGGCGCGGCGCCCACCTCTCCTTCGCGTACACACTTCTCGGCTACGTCCGCTACCGCCGCGGCCGGCTCGCCGAGGCCGAGGACTTCGTCCGCGCCGGACTCAGGCTCGCCGAACGCGTAGGCCCGGGCACCCCCGCCCACTGGTACGCCGTGGGCACCCTCATCGAGGTCCTCCTCGCCCGCGGCCGGGTCACCGAGGCCGCGCAGACCGGCGACCACTACTCGTTCTGCGCACCCTTCCCGGCCGCCGTCGTCTTCCCCGACGCACAGACCGTGCACGGCGAACTCCTGCTTGCCCGGGGCCGCACCGAGGACGCGGTGGAGGAGCTGGCCGCGGCGGGCCGCCGCCTGGAGCCGCGCGGCATGCGCAACCCCGCCTGGTGCCCCTGGCAGCTCCACCTCGCCCGCGCCGAGAGCCACGACACCCCCGAACGTGCCGTCGCCACCGCCCTCGAAGCACTCGCCCGCGCCCGCCAGTTCGGCACGCCCTCCGCCATCGGCCAGGCCCTGCGGATCGCTGCCGAGGTCTCCTCGGGATCGGCCCGCATCAAATACCTGGAGGAGTCCGCCGCCCACCTGGAGCGCTCCCCGGCCGCCTACGAGCTGGCCTGCGCACTCGTCGCCCTGGGCACCGAACTCCGCCGCGCCGGCCGCCCCAGAGAGGCCGCCGAACACCTCTACCGCGGCCTCGACACGGCGGTGCAGTGCGGCGCCGACGGCCTCGTCGAAACGGCCCGCGACGAACTCGCCGCCGCAGGCCTGCGCCCCCGCCGTCTCCACAGCACGGAGACGGACACGTTGACGTCCCGGGAACGCGCTGCCGCGAACCTGGCGGCTCAGGGCCGTACCGAGGCGGAGATCGCGAGGGAACTTCACCTGGACGAGCCGACGACCGTACGTCTGCTGTCCGCGGTGTACCGAAAGATGGGCACGGAGAGCACGGGACTGGCGTCGGCCCTGAAACAGACCTGAGGCCCGGCACCCCAGGAGCGCGGGACCGTCTCGGTATACGGCTGCGCCGAGCACCCGTGCCCGCACCACGACCCGCCGTCCCATTACCATGGGCGACATGTCGTTCCTCCGCCGCCGCAGCGCCACTCCCGCCGGGCCCGACTTCGACGTCCTGGCCATGGACCCGGGCGACTGGCCCGGCAATCTGGGCGCCGGCCTGCTGCCGGCCCCCGACGGCACCTGCCAGGGCGTCTTCCTGCGCTACGACCTCTTCGGCGGCCGCGGCCCCGCAATGATCATCGGCAATCTGCCCGAGGGCTCCCCGGCCCGCGAGGTCGGCGAGGGCGAGATCCCCTTCGAGGTGGCCCAGCTGCTGCTCGCGCTGGAGAACGAGGAGGAGGTCGGCGTCGTCGGCGTCGAGGACATGCCGGTCATGCAGGGCGACAACCTCCTGATCGTGCGCCGCCTCAAGCTCTCGGAGAGCCGGATCTCCTGCGTGCAGTTCGACCGCAGTGACAACGTCCTGGTGACCATCGCCGCCTGGGACCGCCCGATCACGGACGACCTGTACGCCCTGCTGAAGCCGCTCCCGGCGGAGCTTTTCCAGCAGGGCTGATCCCGGTCACGACACCGACGGCAGCACCTGTACGTCCGCGGCGCGCACAAACGCCACCCGGTGTCCGAACTGGATCTCGTAGTACAGGTCCTTGCCGACCACCACCCGGTGCGAGTCGGTGGTGAACGTGACGGCGTAGTAGTACTCGCCGGGCACCTTGTCACCGACCACGTACTTCTGCCCCTTGGGCAGGGTGTAGGGCAGCGGGGACACCGCCTGCGCAGGCACTCCCGTCGGGTAGGCCGACGCCTCCGGGTAGGCGCGCCCGTACACCGGGGCGCTGTCCAGGCCGGGCTTGGGAGTCACCACGAAACCGGACGCGGGCACAGCGGTCGCGTCCTTCTTCGGGTTCTTGAACCATGCCTTCTGGCCCAGATACCAGATCGCCGTCCAGTCTCCGTAGCGGTCGGCGACCGCGTACTGCTGCCCGGTGGACGCCCGTGAGCCCACGTCGTTGACGTCGATCGTCGAGGCGGCGCCGTTGTGCAGACCGACGTCCTTGACCAGCGCCGAGGTCTCGTCGTGGTCGGAGTACAGCCGCACCTCGCTGGAACCGTGCGCCGCGCACGGCTCGCCCTTGGTGACGCACCCGGTGTACTCGGGCTTGTTGGCGGCGTAGTCCGGCAGGATCGTCACCAGCCCGCCGCTCTTGCCGGCGGTGCGCTTGAAGGGGCGGTCCAGCAGCTCGAAGTAGTGCCGCCAGTCCCAGTACGGGCCGGGGTCGGTGTGCATGCCGGGGATGGTGGACGTCGTCGGGCCCGGCACATTGTCGTGGCCCAGGATGTGCTGCCGGTCCAGCGGGATGCGGTACTTCGCGGTGAGGTACTTCACCAGCCGCGCCGACGAGCGGTACATCGCCTCCGTGTACCAGGCGTCGGGCGTGGCGAGGAAGCCCTCGTGCTCCAGGCCGATCGACTTGGCGTTGATGTACCAGTTGCCCGCGTGCCAGGCCACGTCCTTGCCCTTCACGTGCTGGGCGATGAGCCCGTCCGTGGAGCGCAGGGTGTAGTTCCACGACACATAGGTGGGGTCCTGGACCAGCTTCAGTACGGCGTCCCAGGTGCCCTCCGTGTCATGGATGACGATGTACTTGATGCTCTGCGACGCCGGACGGTCGCCCAGGTCGTGGTTGCCGTAGTCGTTGTCCCCGAACTCCTCGTAGGGTGCCGGGATCCACTCGCAGGACACCGACTTCGGGCACTCGGTGCCCTCGTCCGACAGCGTGCGCAGGCCCGTCTCCCCGAGCTGCGCGGTGTCGGGGGCGAGGCCCGGCCGGGCGGCCAGGGCGACGTGCTGCCCGGCGTCCGTGGTGCGCTCCTCGCCGGTGCGGATCACGTCGTACACGTCGTTCGCGTACGCGGCCGCCGTCGCGGTGTCGTCCGCGCCCGAGAAGCGGGCCACCGCGCCGTACCAGTCCGCCGGGTTCGTGCTGAGCGGCTCGCCCAGGGACTTCTGCGCGGCGGCCAGCAGCGCGGCACCGCCCGCCACATTGGCGGCAGGATCCGTCCGCAGCTGCTCGGAGCTCAGCCCGGTCAGGCGGGCCGCCTTCGGCAACGTCTTGAGGCGGGCCGGGAGTTCGGAGTTCTCCGGCACCCTCGTGTCGGGGTGCAGGGCGGCGCGGGCCGTGTCCCCGCGCGGGTCCTCGGTGCCCTCGGTGTGGTGGGAGGCGGCGGCCAGCGCGGTGCGGGCGTCCGTGAGGTGCATCGGGCCGTAGCCGCCGGTCACACTCGGCGCGCCCTCGTGCGTGTCCCAGCGGGACTGCAGATAGGAGACGCCGAGCAGCACGCTCTGCGGTACGTGGTAGGTGGCGGACGACGAGGCGAAAGCCAGTTGGAGCCGGTCGGCGGAGGACTGGGCGGAGGACTGGGCGTCGGACGGGGCCGCTCCGAGCAGCGGCAGCAGCAGGGCCGCCGTGGCGAGGGCGCCGGCGGTTCTGCGGGCGCGTCTGTGGCCGGGGGTGGACGCGGGGGTGGTGGCGGATCCTCGCAATGCAGCCTCCTGGGACGTACGAGCGTGACGGGGCGTGCAGGGCCGAGCGGTGGGTCTGTGTTACCGGCTGGCCGACGATCCGTCAATCATGCCCAGAGGCAGGAGATTTCCCCTGTCAACACGAGGGGGAAGGAGTTTCGCGGCGGCGACCGGCGGGCCTGCGGTGCGTCAGTGGCGTACACCAATGGCCGGTGGCGAAGAGCTTTCCAGAAGGTCTTCCGCGCAGGCCCGGCGCGCAGGCCCGGACATACGAAGGTCCGCGGAGCGCCGCTGTTCTGGGCGCTCCGCGGACCTTTCGTCCCCGTCAGCGAGTGCCGACCGCCGCGCGCACGGCCCGGCGGGCCAGCTGGCAGTCGTCGTGCAGCCGCCTCAGCAGCAGCCGCTGTTCCTCGCCGGACGGCGCAGCACCATGGTGGGCCGCTCCCGGTGCCGCCGGGGTCGTGTCGTGCATCGAACGCTGCACGGCCGTTTCGTAGGTACGGATCTCTCGGGTCAGTACGAGCATCAGGTTCACCAGGAAGGCGTCCCGCGAGGCCGGGCCCGCCGACTGGGCGATCTGGCTGATCTGGCGCCGGGCCACCGGGGCGTCCCCGAGGACCGACCACAGCGTCGCAAGGTCGTACCCCGGCAGATACCAGCCCGCGTGCTCCCAGTCCACCAGCACTGGACCGGCCGGTGAGAGCAGGATGTTCGAGAGCAGTGCGTCGCCGTGGCAGAACTGGCCCATGCCCTGCCGGCCCGCCGAGTGCGCGATGCCGTGCAGCAGCTTCTGCAGGTCGCCCATGTCGCGGTCGGTGAGCAGACCCAGCTCGTGGTAGCGGGAGATGCGGGACGGATAGTCGAGCGGGGCGTCGAAGGTGCCCGCCGGAGGCCGCCAGGCGTTCAGTCGGCAGACGGCGCCGAGTGCCGCCCGGATGTCGGCGCGCGGCGGGGCCTCGGTCGGGTGCCGCTGCAGCGCCGCCACCCGTCCCGGCATCCGCTCGATGACCAGGGTGCAGTTGTCCGGGTCCGCCGCGATCAGCCTCGGCACCCGCACCGGCGGCCGGTGCCGGACGAACGAGCGGTACGCCGCTATTTCATGGCGGATCCGCTCGGCCCACGCCGGGGAGTGGTCGAGTAAACACTTGGCGACGGCCGTGCTGCGTCCGGTCGTACCGACCAGGAGCACGGACCGCCCGCTGCGGCGCAGCACCTGGACCGGAGCGAACTCCGGACAGATCCGGTGCACCGACGCCAACGCCGTACGCAGCTGGGCGCCCTGGGGGCCGGACAAGTCGAGTCTCCCGCTGAGCGGTTGGGTGCCGAGCCCCGGCGCGCGCCGCGCCCTGCCCGCGCCGAGCGCGGGGGCGGCCGGACGTGCCGCGGGGTCGAGGTAGGGGCCGCCGCCTGCCGGGCGGGGGTGCAGCGACCGGGATGGAGCGGACACGGAGGACGATGCTGCGTACATGGGCGAAACAGATCCCTTCGTGTGCCTGCGACGTCAATGCGCTACCCGGCCCGGCACCTCAGGTGCACCCTGGGGAATGCCCTTCGGCAACCGGGTCGGGGTGGCGCGTTCCTACCTGACACCCGATGCCCAGTGGCACACCATCTGGCGAACCCTGGCGAACCCTGGCGAATAGTCGCCCGGCAACTTGCACCGGGCTACTGTCAACTCAGCCGAGAACCTGGGGGCTTGACGTGAGCGGACAACCCAACACCCGCCTTGCGGACCTGTTCGGCCTGGCCGGCTGGTCCAAGGGTGAACTCGCGAGGCTGGTCAATCGGCAGGCGGCGGCCATGGGCCACCCCCAGCTGTCGACGGACACCTCTCGGGTGCGGCGTTGGATCGACACGGGAGAGATCCCGCGCGATCCGGTGCCACGGGTGCTGGCGGCTCTGTTCACCGAGCGTCTCGGCCGTGTCGTGACCATCGAGGACCTCGGTCTGGTCCGGCACGGGCGTGTGGGGAAACGGCAGGACGCCGGGAGTGCGGAACATCCCGACGGTGTGCCGTGGGCGCCCGAGCGGACTGCGGCGGTCCTCACCGAATTCACGGGAATGGACCTCATGCTCAACCGACGCGGCTTGGTGGGTGCGGGCGTCGCGCTCACCGCAGGATCCGCACTCAGCAACGCCATGTACGACTGGCTGCACTCCGATCCGACCCTCTCCGCCGACGCTCCCGACTACGACAATCCCCTGCATGCCGACCCCGCTGGGTTCGACCGCTACGAGGCCGCCCCCATCGGGTCGCAGGAGATCGAGGAACTGGAGCGCTCGGTCGAGGTGTTCCGGGCCTGGGACGCCGCTCGCGGCGGCGGGCTGCAGCGCAAGGCAGTCGTGGGTCAGCTCAACGAGGTGGGCGGCATGCTCGCCTACCGTCACCCCGACCATCTCCAGCGTCGCCTGTGGGGCGTCGCCGCCAATCTCGCCGTCCTCGCGGGCTGGATGTCGCACGACGTCGGC
>Ga0307512_10003660_pt1 | contig 17556 bp, 17 predicted proteins | sample 14_EM_MG_FD_200267 | JGI IMG/M metagenome (GOLD analysis project Ga0307512, IMG submission 200267) | Populus trichocarpa ectomycorrhiza microbial communities from riparian zone in the Pacific Northwest, United States - 14_EM | ecosystem: Host-associated > Plants > Roots > Unclassified | place...
ATTCCCCCAACGCACCGCCCTCCGAGTCCCTGCTGTTGGCTCGCGTAAGCTGGCCTGCCGCTTTGCTGGCTGCGTGTTACTTCGTATTGCTTGTCTGGCTCCGAGAATCACTACTGTGGGTCGCGATGCGAGTCGTAGCGAATCCTAGTCTGGTGCCTCACCGGGCAGGCCATACTGTACCCTACGCCGACACACAGGTGGAAACCCCGCAATTTAGTACGGGAGGGAGGTGTTGGAATATCGGTTTCGAGCAACTTCCCTTATCGCATGCGCCGTCTTCTGTCTTCGTAGAAATAACGGGCTATGGCTACATTGGACGAGACCTACGAGGAAATGGTCACGCCGAACACTACCTCACGAACAACCGGTCAGACTCGGACATCTCATGTTTCCGCTCAGTCTTTCTGTGTCTCCTTGTATGCCTCTCGTGAGTATTATGGACGGACAAACAGCTGAGGGGTCAAAATATCATGTGGGTGAGTGGTCGTACGTCATTAATCCTACTGGTTGAGATAAAACATGGGAGTTTCGTGTTCTGCGTCCTTCAGAGACAAAGCCTTCATCGTGCAGCTAGTGCGTGGCGATTGAGCTTTTCCTTAACGGTTACAGTTGAGGATGAACGAGGGTGCGCAGCTTGGTGAGTGGCATGAGTGCGAAGACAGATGTGCTGTGCACCAGGGAATCGGACGGTAGCACACGTTGAGATCAGAGAACATTCAGAGGATGTATTTCTGGGCCCTCGATGGGTGCATTTTATATACACCTACGATAGAGAAAGAAGCCTTTCGGGGCACTATCAAGTGACCCCTTTATACGAGAAATTGAACCATACTGTAGCCATGATCACGCTGGCGAAATAGAAGATAAATGAGAGAAACGAGAGCACGGGACGAGTAGGTGCCCGTGGAACCTGGTGCGATATGAGGGAAAGGGATGTGGGTCCCCGGCCTGCCGTTATCGATGGGCGAGGACCCGTGCACAAGGGCACTTGTTTTGAAATAGAAAGGGACTGGGCAGCGCCCTGGGACACAATTGACGCCGCCCCTCACTTGGGAGTAAAGAGAATGAAATCTAGCCAAATGGGACAAAATTTAATGTGCATAACGCATTGGAAAGTGAAGTGAAACAACGGGTGCAACATGGGTCGCAACTGAAATAGTCCATCCAACCGAAGGGACGCACCAGGCGTTGCTACATTACAGACCTGCAATACAGGCGCAGTTCGGGTGCGCGGTTAGTGCGCCTCGAGTGCCCGCACTTGCTCAACTCTTTCGTCACTGTCAATTTTCACCATTCCTCTCCACCAACGTTGGGTCTGTCTGCCTCCGTACCTGATCTATGTCAGTGCTGGGCCCACCTCTAATGACAGTCATTGTGTGGGATCTGTCTTCAAAGTTCTGATCACTTGGGTCGGAGGGACGTTCAGATACCCTAACAGGAAGCGGCAAAGTGAAGCTTTGAAGTCCTGATTGTTGGCTATGGTTAAAATATGAGAGTTGCGAAACCTAGTTCACTTTGGTCAGCCTGACGTCTGCATTACCAACAACGTTAAGCCGGCCATGACTTGCCGATACTATTGAGCGTGTGCCCTCGTGACTTTTAGTATCATTGTGGAACCCTTCGAAGAAGGACTCCACGCAAGTATCATTTTCTTCGCTATTTGCCACGACTTCTTCCCCTGGACCTGGAAGGTCGGTGTCAAGTCCGAGTACTTGCAAACTCTCCTGGCGGGTACGTGGGTAATTTGATTGGTTGGAGTGCTGTCCTGGCTCTGGGACCTCGCGTGACGTATGGAGGTCTTCGGATACTTCTGGATCTGCCGCAGTTGCCTAAGTTGGAGATGCGTGCCTCAGGGTCTCGTGCATGAGGGTTCATAGATCTTCGCTCACCTGCAAAGTAGTTTCTATGAACATAACAAGTTCTGGATGAGCTTGAAGGAATCGATTGCGATTGAAGTGTCTTTGGGAATCCATTTGACCTTGGTCATTGGGAGAGACTATGCTCTTGCTTTCGCCGGATACGGGTATTAATCCGGGAAGATGTCCGGTCGTTCTTTCTGATTCACCCGGAACCACGTCCTGGCGTTTGCCAGTCAGATCGGGTGGTGCCCTCTCCCCCAGACGGTGTCATTGGCGCCATGCCAGTGGATGATGGAAACGTAGAAAACTGTGGTTCTGGCCCATACCGTGACTCCTCCTTCTTATGCTTGATTCCTGAGGTACTGTTGCCGGACTCAGAGATAGTGCCTAGCGAAAAGGGGTTACGGAAACGGAGCAGACGCCTGCGTTCTGGTGGGGGTCTCAGGCGTCGTCCTGCGGTTGGGACAGGAGGTGGTGCCAGTAAGTCATCGTTTAGCAGCATCATTGGTGTATGTGGGGCTTGGAGTTGAACCACTGGTAGGTGAAGGGTTTGTTTATATTTGAAGGTCGGGGGCCGGATTGAAGTGATGTTGAAAACGAAGTTGCCCAGGTATCCGAATGTTTAAGGTAGCGGCCCGCCAACCGGTATCCAGTCATGGCCTCCCGCACTCCCCCCGCACGCCGGTCCTGCGGTTGCTCGCCTGGTCCTTCCGCACGTGGGGGACTGTTCACATCGGTGCTGAAATCAATACGTTTCATTCGGTAGTTAGGTCATCAACGATAAAGTACTGCGCGTCGATTTCACGTGGGTGGATGAGGCGGAAAGCGGGCCTTTTTGTCTTTTTTGTTTTTTTTTGGAGGGGGGGGGGGGTAAAAACGCAAGTTACTCAAGAAATTACTCAAGCGTTGACCCGTTGATTCTACGCTCTTACTTTTCCTGACTCATGTCCGAGGAAATGAGGAAAGGGAGATAAGGAAAAATTCGACTAGTGTTTGTGTGCCACAGGTGCACACGTCAGGCGAGATGGATTGCTCATTCCAACTCTATGTCCTCTGCCGGCTCTGGATGATTGCCTGTGGTAGAAAGGGCAATGGCACAGGAAAATGAGATATCAGGAACCAAAAATAAACTGAGGCGACAGAAACATACCTCCGCATGAACAGGTAGATTTTTACCTCGTTTGGGTCGGCTTTAGACATCAGTTTGATAGGGTATTCCCGGCCATACTTCACCTGGGGGCATCGATGCCAAGTTACCACTTCGAATCCACGAGTAACTTGTTCGTGACTTGGGAAGAGACGAAGGCATTCATCCTGGAAGGGAAATTCGCCGCCAACAATGTCGCCGGGGGGAAGGACGTCCTCCTCATGAAGGGAGAAGGTGGAGTATGGCTTGGTGGATGCCAGTGAAGAATGTGATGGACGGGAGGGTTGGAACAGGAGAGCTGGTGGAACGGATGGAGGTAGAAATGGAGGAAGCGGAGGTAGAAATGGAGACAACTATGGACGTAAAACTGATCCTGAGACAAGCCGATGTTCTCACCCCGCTCTCGGAACAGGTGTATGGCGAGAGAACGATAATGAGGATCGAACCCTAAAAAAACCGCTAGAAAGGTATCCGGTTGTAGGTGACGTGGCAAAGAGTAAGACGTCAACCCAAGGGGAAGATAGGGAGAGACAGGGGGAAAGAGGGGAAGGGGAGAGCAAGAGGGAACGAACGCGCACACGGAAGACTCTGAACGAAGACTAAAAACCCTGATTGTTTTCCTTCACAGTTGGGTGTTTATATACATGTCAGTACCTACAGGCATCTTGGTTGGAGCTGTGAGTACTGAATGGATGCCGTGAGATGAGCATACTGTAGGAAGGAAAGCTAACGCGTTGGTCTTGCACCGGATGCCGTACAGGAAGGGAAAGAGACTAAGAAACGAGGCTATGAGACAGGGAGAGTGACGGGAAGACTTGCAGCATTGACAGGCGCTCCGTCACTGCGGTTCCGCGTGATTCTAAGGCTTGCCTTACACAGTGTTACTCGTAGATGACCGGCTATCTGAGAAGGCGAGCAGGGGTGATAATCGTAACATGGGCGGTGAGTGGAGGCTAGGTCAGAAGAACCTTTGACGTCCTCAAGGGGTGTAACGCGAGGCGGTGTGGGCCATATCCGTTCAGGGAAAGACATGCCGAGAGCTTGTTTGGGATGAACTGTAGCTTGAAATTGACTGATCTCCAAGAGGGACCATGGAAGACAGACAGAAGGTGGTTTAAGAAACGAGTGGAAGGAAGACGAGGAGAAACCACAGTCATACATGACTACAGGACTAGAGTACAGTAACACTCAGCCTGACACTGGCAGGCTACAGTAATTTGAGAGCGGATTGTTGACAGCATTCGGCTTCATCGATTCATCTCCGACAGTCCTCCGACTCGGACTTATCCGGCACGGAAAACCAATTAAGTTACGCCACATTTTTTCAACAACCAAAGGAGAGGGATGAACGCCGGCTCACCTTGAGAAGGAAGGTTCACTGTGAGTGCCCACGTTTCGCCGTAGCAGCGCTATTCATCTCTAGCTCTGCTTATGGTAAACGCAAAATCATATAACTTATTGTTATGCTGACCAGCATCGTACGGGAAAGAGCAAGTTCACTATCACCCCGCAACTTCGAGTTCGATACACTCTTCAGTCGCCCTTCAAGCTTTTACACAAATTCCGATCGCCATCTGCCCACTTCCCTGATATACTCAATACCTGAGGTTTGTTTCCCCTCACAACGACGAACAAGCTGACAACGTAACATTTTCGCCATACTCACTAACTTGAGTCGATATACGCTAGATTGTCAGCCACCCCGTGGATTCTGCCACTCACCTTCCAGATTCTGGATGCCGGAGGAGTCCATGGAGTATTACCGACGTGTGTGTAACCCACGCATATGTACATCCGTTGCGCTGGCGTACTGACCACTGTCCAACACAGAGTATAGACTACAACATCCCAGGTGGAAAACCTAACCGTGGTTTGAGCGAGTCGACTCGGTTACTAACCTCAAGGATTGTGAGCATAGAAACTCGGAATACTTTCAAAGCGACCGGCCTCGGCTAGGCCGTCGAATGGGGCCGTCTCTTCTTCCTTCCCCTTCCACCGTCTGACATGTAGCCCCCGCACGAAAAAGGCATCAGGCATATTCCCTCGTTTCCGACAACATAATGGATTTGGGCATTACCCGTCGCGGTCGGCCCCTGCTGGTACCGCGTGGACGGTGTCGGTGTGATGGCCGTCGACGATGCTCTCATCTCGGAAGGCGCGATCTTCCAAACTATTTCCGGAAGGAACTGTTTTATGTTGGCCCCATCGATGTTATGCATGAAGTACGTATAATAACACCTCTTCAGACAGAATCCCCATAACCTACGGCCACAGGTTTCGTACCAGACAAATGGGTCAACTCGTTGACCAAATTACCACCAAGATAGAGTGGATCAGTTTGAGTTCAACCTTGACAGGCACGGGTCAATTGTGCTCTACAAGACCGCCATTTACTCTTTCTACCTCCCGGTCGCTCTCGCGCTTCTCATCTGCGGCTTCCCCGTCGAAAAGAAGAGCGAGTCGGATCCGGACTACTACAAGCTCGCGTTCGACATCCTGCTCCCGCTCGGAGAGTACTTCCAGATCCAGGACGACTACCTCGACTTTTCCGCGGAGCCTGAGCTACTCGGGAAGATCGGGACGGACATCATGGACAACAAGTGTTCGTGGTGCATCAATACGGCCCTGGAGTACGCGAACCTGACCCAGCGCACGATCTTAGATGCCAACTATGGTCGCAAGGACGCCGACGCAGAGGCGCGGGTCAAGGAGGTCTTCCACCAACTTCGTCTCGACAAGCATTACGAGGAGTACGAGGCACAGGCGTACAATTGCATCAATGCGCTCATTGACAAGGTCCCCGAGGTGACGAGCCCTTCTGGTGACGCTGTTCTCCGCCGCGCCGTCTTCCGCACCTTCTTGGAGAAGATTTACAAGCGCACCAAGTAAATCGATCTTTCAAGTTGGACTTTAGAAGACGCGGCGTCGATACCCCCCCACCCACATTCCCTCACCCTTGCTTTCCGCTCGTTTCCCTTCGCTTTCTCATAATCCTCGCAAACAATGGCATGTATTTTATGAAACAATAAACACTTTTTTCAATCGTCTATGGCCGCACCACGTCACTGCTTTTAGTAGGACAAGTTTCAACTCTTGTTATTGTTTCCCTTCCCCGTGTGGAGTGTCCCCTTGTGGCCTGTGGTTCGTCCCAAACAAGTCTGGTAGCCAGCTGACCCTGACCGGTCTGACCGGCTATCGGGTTTCATTTTGGCCTGGAGTGCTGGCGCCTTGTCTCTGTAGAGATGCGTCACTCCACCTGTGAATGGGATCACTCAGTCCCAGTGAACAACAAGCGCACATAGTACTTCATTTAGTAGGTTGCGATTGCGGTACGTAATTGCTGCCGGACATCCATGGCACATACAGGAGTGCCGTGCTCCCTCATCGAACCTACTGGGAATCCGGGGTCCCTCTCTTCCTAAGATCCCCCTTGCAACCGTGAGGGAACTACCCTCCTACCGCTACCATCACGATATACGAGATCCTGACAGGTTGCGCACTCGTCAGAAAAGCTGAGCACTCCACTCTCTGTTCCCGTCGGACCGCACGACAGATAACACTACTGTACTACTATCGGAGACTACCTGGGACCTTTTTTGCATTCGTTTTCATCTCACGATCAAACCTTGGGCTGTAGTATGATCGAGAGAGGGGGGTTCTACCTCTCGCTAGGGTGTCTTACCTTATATGATATCGAATTCTGTGGGAGCGACAAAGAAGGTCAGGGCCGCAAACACGGTCATGATCCAGTCACTCCTCTTGCCGCTCCGAGTAGCCCGCTGGTTCATGCCAGATAGACGGCGCCTGGTGGCGCTCTGTTCCGAAGTGCAATGTGGGTCCGATGTCAAGTCACGAAAATACATCTCCCTGCTCTGTATTTCCTGGCCGTTTAGTTGGCTACTCTGGAGAACTACGGGACGACGGGCTGGAGCAAGCCCAGGGCGATAGCCATATTCCCATTCTTCAGAGCATTCCATCTCATCCTAAAAAACGCGTCCATATCGGCTCCCGCAACTGGCCCCTTCATTCACGGCATCCTAACTACATTAGTTAAAGATTGAGGACATTCTACTTTTCATTGTGCTGGCTAGACTCCAGGCCGAAAATGATCGTTTTGACATCTATTTTTCGTTTGGTCAGTCTAAACTGCGCCTGGATAACTGCTGACACAGATAAGCTGGCTTTACTTGCCGTTTTTATTGAGCGTGGACCATTATAGCTCCCACTGTCAACGTCGAAGAAAACCTCCTCATAATTGTCATTTCCACCGTCGTTTTCCAAAATGCTGTCGGTCTCTGTGTCTGACAGGTCCCTGTCAGCCCTAGGTACACTGGAGGTGCACGGGAGGGAGCGTGTGTAGTTTGACTGTTTCCTGTTCCATTTACGCACAGGGGCCTCGTAGAATATGTCGAAGTCTTCAAGTACATCAACTGCAACGCTCGCAACTGCCTAAATCGGGGAGGTGAGCACAGTGGATGGCCGGCGGCTGGGTTGTATTCATCACCTGCGAGGTAGGATCGGAGGACAAAGCAGGCCCAGCGGAGATGTCAATAGGGGAAATCCCGGGCTCGGGTGACATTTGGCCTCTGGGGGAAGGGGGAGGGAAGGGCGACAGTGCCTGGTGGTGCTCAATGGAACTCTCTGGCCCGGGAGTAGGCTCATCGTGCCCAGAGATAATTGTTCCTGAGTTTGCGGCTGCTTCATTGTCTTCTTCACCACCATTGGTGTCAATGTTATCAGCAGTGTTGCTAGACGGGAGGGCCGAGAAACCGCACTGCAACGGTGTTGCGATTAAATCCTCTTCATCCTTCGATCCTACGTCTGCCTTGCCGCGTCCACTGCCAAGTTCTGTGTCATCATCGGCTCTATTTTCAAAAACAGGCTTCATGTTGAGGAAGGTGTCGTCACGGTCAGAGTTGCTGGCATAGCCAGGATTCGGGTGGTCCAGTTGGGGGATGTACGGGGCTGGATAATGGGTCAAAGCGTCGCACCACAGAAGGGATGCAGCACGAACGTATATATTGTTTTTCACGAACATGTGCCCAGTCTCTGCATCACAGCAACACAACATGTCAGAGTAGCCGTAACAGGTAGCTCAAGCACATACATAATCGAGAAATACGGGTGGGATTTGACCCGTGGCTCTGTGATGCGAGAAGCCGGGTTTCGTTGTAGGAACTATGCAGTAACTAGTCATGGGGAATGGAATTGAAATACTCGAATGAAGCTTACTCCTCGAATAACATCCTTTGTGTCGTGATCCATGTCACTGTCATCTGAAAATTGCAATTCGTCTTGGAGGACCCTATTGTACACCTCAGCATGGTTGTCATCCTGGAATGGTGTCTATTCCCGGGGTGCCAATGGATAGATTAGACTCTGTGATGAAGAACGTAGAAGTGCTCACAATTCCGGTCAACATTTCGTACAGGATTATGCCAAAGCTCCACCAATCTACCCCATAGCTGTGTGGAAAGCCCTGAATAACTTCCGGTGCCACATACTCCGGCGTCCCACAAAAAGTGTTCGTGTTGTCTGTATGATCGTGCGACCACGAGGCGGCGAGCTCAGACTGTTTCATGTCCTTCACCCGTGCCGATGCGCCTCCTGCACGTAAATTACTTTGAACGGCGCACTGAGACGCACGTTGTGGGAATTCCTTGGAATAACTAAAGCCACTGAGAACTACGTGGCCGTCCTTGTCGATTAGAATATTTTCCGGCTTGAGATTACGGTGGATGACACCCGTCGCATGTAAGGCCTCCAGACCCTCAACAACTTCGGCAGCGTAAAACCGGCAGCGGTCACGACCAAATCTGCCCCAGAGCGCCATCTGCGCCCGAAGGCCACCCCCAGGGTGAAAGTCCTGGAGAAGGATATGTCGGTATCAACGTTCCGGTGACAGGAACACGGCAATCGCACCATGAGTAAATATAGATTGTCCTCGTCATGGAAACTCCTCCGGAGTTTGACAACAAACGGGTTTTTTCCCTCTACTTCTATGCGGCGCAACACTGCTTCTTCTGTTGGCTTGCGCCGTAGGTCCGAGCCATCACGCGCAGATACAAGTCGCTTGGGAATCACTCTAAGAGCATACACGAGCGAGCTTCTTTTGTTCCGCGCAAAGAACAACTTGCCCATTGATCCGGCATCGGGCACGCACGTCATCTTCAACTTTAACACCTGCTCCGTAAGGGCAACACTTTCCCTCTGACTGACGGTGGAATTGGGGATTTTCTTGGAGGAGGGACGATCATCTTCTGTATTGAAGGAGAAGCCTTCCATGGCCCAGACGGCTTCTTGCCACTCTTGCTCTTCTCTTTTGGGCATGCCATCGTCCGGGATGCCCAACTCTCGTATTGGTGCAGTAATGACGCCGGGGAAACCTATTTTCGTAGAGAAATCAGAGCCTAAGGCACTAATAGTTTTGCTCGAAGGGCTCACTCTCTATATCATCCACACGCACGCTGACGAAATTATTCCATAGCTGCGTTTTACGAAAGAGAGGGTCATTCGAGAGGGTAGCCAGATGCAACCCAAGTGTGGTGTTCCTCAGGCTCGCGTCTGTAAATACTGATGTATCGACCGAAGGTTGTACTTGGACGGGAGTGCCAAGGTCTGTCGTGATCGAGCGCGGGGCATTCCTTCCAGGTCCCGGGGCTGTCTTCTTACCGGCCACTGAAATTACATTTGTGGGAATGCCCTGGGTAGTAGGGTTCCGCGTCACAGACTGAAGGAGAGCCAAGGACTTGATCGGGATTGGCCCAAGTGGAATTTTGGGATGGGCGTCGCGGACCTTGCGATTCAAGCCGGCGATTTCGCGCGCAGTACGGCTTATCATGAGGTGGCGTGTAGGCGCTAGTAAAGTTCAAGAGAGACAATAAGCTCAGCTGCGCATTCAATATCCAACGCCAAATGGAAAAACCAGGGGGGCAGATTTAAAGCGTTTCGGACTCCGGAAGAAGTTGCATGGTGTTTTCGTACTTACTCTTGATGTGCAAGATATACGAAGACGGGCGATGAGGACTATCTGTGACTCTCACTGTCCAAAGGTCGTCTTGTAGATCCGAATGCACTGGCAGCACTTGTCGGTGAGTAGGCTCCAAGTCGGCCCGATGCTTTGGCGGGGTAGTCATGGGGCCAAGTGATTTCTCTCAGGCTATGGGTATCTTTGATTCGAATTCAAACTGTCGGGAGGTGAGAATCCTCTATGGTCACGAGGAGTGATTGAGGTGTGCTGTAGACAACTCTCGATGGAGAGGAGGATGAGTGGACCGAGTGTGGTAGGTTTGGCCTGAGGCCTGAAGGCCTGAATTCCCAAGCTTCACTGGCAGAGCCACGCCTCAGCCTCATGGCAAACACACTGACCGGTGGCCTGTGCCTGCCCAAAACCCATGGCACGTGCTGATACTGTGTCTGGACCCATCAATTTGGACACCGCGTCCCGCGCCGAGGGACGTCCTCTGTGGGCTATGGGCCAATGATCTACGTAGCATCGAACACGATCGACCTCACGTCGATTGTGCTGCACACTTCATGTGCGCACCACGCGTGATCGATTTTACATCGATCGCACATGAATCAGCCTGCGGACGGATATCAAGGCCGTGTGCAATCGGTTGCCTAGGGCACTCATCAGACAAGTATCTAAATAAATACTAGGTAGTATATAAACTATGTATTCAAGGCTTGCCTCTCCGGCAAGGCAGAGATGGACATCTATTCTACATAACTTCACAATTGACCCCAAAGTTTAGGCCAGTTCTATCGTGTGAGGTTCTTGAAGGACTTCAGTCTCACTCCATTCTCATCTCAAACTCTCATGGATCTCATCTCTAATTACCACTGCATACACTCGGCCTCTGTCAATTCCAGGATCATGTACTACGCCACAATACCGCTGTTTAACGTTTAACGACCTCTTAGTACGCGTCGAGCCTGAGGTCTCCAGATGCTTCAGCTACGGCTCCCGTCATTGCCCGGGTTTGGGGTGTGAGCATTGTGGATGGCCGAAGTGGGTCGTGGTCACTCACCTGCCGGGTAGTACAAATGAACAGCGCGAGCTCGAGCTCGTGACCAAGGGGAAAATGGGATTGAAGATATTATGCTCCGCCAGGTGGGAGGACGGAACGACGGCAGACTCGTGTGGCTCGGGAGCGGGATTCAAATTCGCCTACTACTAGCGGCCATCTCCGCTGCCTTCAAGTTCGTAGTAATCCCTTCTTCCTCCTCTTGGTGTCAGACGGGAAGTTGTTGAATAAGTATCTCTCAATGGCGCTGACAACTTGTTCCTCCTCTATTCAGGTTCACCATCGGTTTCATCTCTAATAATATGCTCCATGCTGAGGAAGGTGTCACCAAAGTTCTGAGTATCGCTTGGATTAGACGGGTCAGTTGGAAGGGCCGAAGGGCCTGTATGGTAGAATCAAGACATCATAGCACTGATGCCAGTGGGTTGTGGCACGAAATAACCAACTCCGATGAGGTTTGCTCGAGTGAGGTTGTACAGTCGCCTGTGTCTTCCGATGACCAATTTGAAGCCAAGTCATGTCAAGTTAGTCAATTGCTTTCGTTCGTGGCTTCGCTGTCATTGCTTGCATGGTAATCTTCTGCGTAAAGGCGCGGAGACATCCAACGCAGAACAGCGTCCCCAGGACCTCAGATGGCTCTCCCCATTTAGTACAAAATTACTGTAATAAACACATTCAAGTTAATGCACGAAATATGTTGCGGTCTCATCCTGAGCGCACAGTAGTACGCGTCGGCGCCAACTTCGCGGAAGGATTCCTTGACCGATGCCTCAGCCCGTAGTATTAATTCCTTCCCCATCATGTGACCCGGTGGGAATGGAAAGTAGATGGGGGCTGGATTCCTCTGATGGGCGCGCAACCTGCTAGTGTCCGGTATATCGTGAATTCGTGATTGTGGCGGGAGGTGGAAGGGGGAGAAGTTTTCTGCATGGTTGCAGCAAGACGGACCTCGGAATGGATCCCACCATATTCTATGGGGTAGCACGTTCCATAGGTATCCGGCAGCAGTTACGTGCCGCGACCGCACGACCTTACTTTCATGATCGTTGACTGAGTGGGCAACATCTCAGCGAGACAAAGGCGCCAGCGCTCCGGGCCGGAATGGAACCCGGCGATTGCCGGTCCAGCTAATGGGACAGACACAAAAGGTACGGCGGAGAATCCTCCACAGCGAAGAAATAACAGAGCTGAAACTGTCCTATTCGAAACAGTCGCATGGCAGAGCGGTAGGGGATCGGGAGAAAATGTTTGTTTTTATAAATAAATGCCATCTTTTGCGAGGGGGATGAGGCGAAAAGATCAAGGAAAAGATCGGAAATCCGTTCAAGGTGCCGGAGACCGCCCAACGGAGAACAGCCTCCCAACATGGACTCGTCACCTCGGGACCACATTAATGAGTGCGTTGATAAAATTCTACGCCTTATCCTTGTACTCCTCGTAGTTGCTCGTTGAGGCAAAGTTGGCGAAAGACCTTTACGTGTGCCTCAGCCTCCGAGTCCTTTTGGCCGTAGTCGGCGTCTAGGATCGCACGCTGCGTCGAGTTCGCGTATTCCAGGGCCGTGTTGATGCATTACAAAACACTTGTTGTCCATGATGTACGTCCCGATCTTCTCGAGTGGCCCAGGCTCTGCGGAAAAGTCGAGGTGGTTGTCCTGGATCTGGAGGTACTCTCCGAGCCCGAGAGGCAGGAGGGTATAAAATGCGAGGTTGTAGTAGTCCGGATCCGACACGTGCTTCCTCAACGCCGCAAAACAGCGGCGCAAGCGGGACTGATATGTCAGACCCCGAGGACGTGTGCCGTTAACTGCATGCTGGGGATCAAGCCCCATAAGCAAATGTATACCAAGGAAATAAAGCCACGACACACTGAATGATGGTCTTGTTTACGTTGATGTATTGACGTCTGAATCGAGATACAGTTACGCGCGGAGTGGGGCAGAATCCAAAAGCGGACGCACAAGTTTACTTGAAAGCGTCGACAAAATACGCGCAGAGAGCAAGAACACCCAAGGAGAAAGGTAAAATGCTGAAAAAGGGGAGCATAAACCGAGGGCATCAAAGCCCTTAACAATAACCAACAGGTCTTCATGTGACCTGGGCCCAGTGCCTATACAAATATCACTGTTTCTCACACCCAACACGGTACCATACCCATATCAACACAATGTGTAAATGAAACCAGCAGGCTTTCCCGTCGGAGACGAGGTGTGCACACTAGACGGACATGCCACCACGTCCCGACTATGCTTGAAACTGCTGAGGAGGAGTGTCGGGGCAGGCAGCCAAATCCCGGAAGAGAAGGAGGGACAAGAAGGGCTTGTATAGCGAGAGGGAAGACTTGCTAACTTCTGGGCCACGGAGGTCCAGCGCCATGTCGCAAGATGCCGAAGAGCATACCAACACCAACACACACAATCAGGACCAAATCCTGCCGACAACCCCGGCAAATACCGGACAAATCGAAAACTCCACCGCTTTGTTGTTATTCTGAGGAATAACTGCAAACTTTGACACAACGTCGCTACCATCCGTGAAAACGGCCAAATACGATAAGGTTTGTTGGGGTGAGGTTGTACATCTGGCCGAGTTGTGTTCGCAATGACGATGCCTGAACACAAGGCTGAGAAAGACAGTAAGGCCCGCGGCTCCGATTACTCTCGTATTGCTCACACTACGTGCGTGCACGGATGCTTCCATGCCATTCAACTGCTACATGCAATGCAGCGGTGGTATATTTCCTAACCTAATTCTTCTACCTGTTCTAGTTCGCTCCCTGACCACCCGCCTCCATGGACAAGGTGACCGCAACGTTTCGAGGCGGTGTCCTCCGCTACCCGCGATTACCTCCTCGCCGACTTCCGTAAACACGAGATGCCGGAGGGTCCATGGAATATTAACGACGTCTGTGTAACCCACGCATATATGCACCCGTTATGCTGGCGTCCTGTCCACTGTCCAACATAGAGAGTATGAAAACCTAACCGTGGTTTGAGCGAGAGTCGACTCGGTCGCTATCCTCAAGGGCTGTGAGCATAGAAACTCGGAATACCTTCAAAGCGACCGTCCTCGGCCGGGCCGTCGAATGCGGCCGACTCTTCTTTCCCCTTCCTCCACCGCTGCGCGTCTCTGACATGTAGCTCCCGCACGAGAATGGCTCCGAGCATATTTCCTCGTTTCCGACGACATAGTGGATTCGAGCATTACCCGTCACGGCCGGCCCTGCTGGTACTGCGTGGATGGTGTCTGTATGATGGCCGTCGACGATGCGCTCATCTTGAAAGGCGCGAGATTCCAAATTATTTCTGGAAGGAACCGTTTTATGTTAACCTCATCGGTGTTATGCATGACGGAAGGAACCGTTCTATGTTGACTCCATCGATTTTATGCACGAAGTACGTACAATAACACCTCTTGGGACAGAATTCCCGTAACCCGCGGCCACAGGTTTCGTACCAGACAGAAATGGTCGACTCGTTGACCTAAATCACCGCCCCAAAAGATAGGTTGGATCAGTCTAAATTCAACCTTGACAGACACAGGACAACTGTGCTCTACAAGGCCGCTATTTACTCATTCTGCCACCCGATCGCTCTCGGGCTGCTCCTCTGCTCCTTCCCCGTCGAGAACAAGAGCGAATCGGATCCTCGCCATCCTGCTTGAGCTCGGAGAGTACTTCCGCATCCGGACGACTACTTTGATTTTTACGCGAAGCCTGAGCTGGACAGCAAATGTCCGTGATGCATCAACACGGCCCTGAAACACGCGAACTCGACGCAGCGCGCAGTCCTGGATGCCAACTATGGCCGCAAAGATGCGAAGGCAGAGGCGCAGGTTAAGGATGTCTTCCGCCAACCTCGCCTCGATGAGCGCCACGAGGAATACGAGGCGCAGGCTTATCTGCGCGTCATTGATGCAGTCCCGGAGGTGACGAGTTCATCTGGTGAGGTCCTTCTGCTTTACGCGGTCTTCCCCACCTTCTTGGAGAAGATTTAAGGTAAATTGATCTATCAAGCTGGACTATTGGAAGAGGCAGGTGTCGATACCCACCCACCACCTCACCCTTACTTTCTGTTCTTTAACTTCGCTTTCTCATCTTCCCGCAAAAGATGCCATGTATTTTATGAAACAATAAACGGTTTTCTCATCCCCACGTCATGTGACTGTTTGAGTAGACAGTTTTAGCTCTCTTACTGTCTCCCGTGGTTCTCCACTGAGTCCAGTCAGCCAGGCACACTGACAGGCAATTGGTTTCATTTCTGACCGGAGCGGCAGTGACTTCTCTGTCTCTGTGGCAGTCAAATGGCCAATGTGGGTGGCAACCCACACCGTGTCAGACTCACTATACTACTACTAGTGTATCGAAGCCTTCAGTTACTTCAGCTGTTGCGGTTCCTACCCAACCGCGTGCTATTTCCTAGGCACCAGTTGCCTTTGTGGGACGTGTGGCCATATTATGGCTCAAGCCCTAAGCGGAGTCGTAGCAGGGCTAGGCCCTGGGTGGAGGAAAAGCCGGACTGTGGAGTCGAGAGCAGGATTGATTGCCCCAAGTCGAACTTGTGGCTCGCTCGACTAGTGGTCCTAGCCTAGTGAGCCTTATACACGTACATGAGGGAGACACTAGCTACCTGAGTCACTACAATGACTTATATAGTTATAGGCAGTGACTAAGTTAGGACGAGTCAGCGCAGATGGGGGCATACAAGTACTTAGTACAGATCAAGGTAAGTTACAGATGTTGGAATCGGATTCGCGGCCCGGGGCCCGCGTCGTGGGAAGAGCGTGTGTGAGTGAGAAAAATATAATGTAAGAAAGCAGTAATCAGTCCGTCACGTTTGGTTTACGACTATCTGGATTGAGGACGCAGACATTGTTAGCCTTGCGAATGGCAGTGGTGGTCTGTATTCACTTACTTGTAGGGTTGTATCAGTGAACAATGTGGGTTCAGCACAGATATTGATGGGGTTGATTTCAGGCTCTGGAAATATTGGCCCTCACAAGAAGGGAGGCAAGGGCGGAGGAAGAGCTGCCTAGCGCCGTTTTGGGGTCGGCCCGGGGGTTGTTTCACCGCATCCTCCGGTCATCCGTGTAGTGGTGGTCTCTCCTTCCTCCTGGTTGGTGTTGTGATGTTCGGACTTGTATTCCCCAAAAACGTCAGCAGTGGCATCGGAGAAGGGCGTCAGGGACTTGTGCAGCCAGCGCGTGGCATTTAAACTTTGCCCCTCCACCAATGTTGAGTCAGTCAGCCTCCGTACCAGGCCTATGTCATCGCGGGATTTATCATCAAAGTTCTGATCGCTTGGGTTAGAGGGACGTTCAGATACCCCAGCAGGAAACCGCGTAGGCATAGTGAAATCTTGAAGACTTGACTGTTGACTACGGTTAAAATATGAGAGTCGCGAAATCTGGTACTCTTTAGTCAGCCTGACGCCTGTATTACCAACAACGGTAAGCTGGCCATGACTTGCCAACGATATTATCGAGTGTGTGCCGTCATAAAGTTCGGTATCATCGTGGAATCCTTCGAAGAAGGACTCCCCACAATTATCATGTTCTTCGCCATTTCCCATAATTCCATCCCCTGGACCTGGTTCCACCGGCTTTTCCTCAACCAAGGGTGTGGTATTTGATGTTGAGATGTCATCACCAGCCTCAGAGATAGTGCCTAACGAAATGGGGTTACGGAAACGTAGCTCAAGAGGAATTTGAAACCCCCTGTGTCCCGGTGGGAGTGGTCGGCCCCTGCCAGTGGGTCTGCGTGTAGCTGGTCCCATTATCCAATCTTCTAGTGGTATTACTGGGGTGGGGTTAAATTACTGGTATGTGAAGGGTTTGCTTATATTTGAAGGTCAGAGGGCTGGACTGAGGTGATATTGAAATTAAAAACAAGGCAAGGACACACGTGTTCCTTACATGTACCGGCCCGCTAACCGGTATCTAATCATATTCAGGTCCTGCGGAGGTTCGCCGGGCCCTTCCACCTGAGTTTGACGTGGAAGGGCGGGGGACTTTTCACATTAATTGGTACTGAAATTAACATTTCATTCTGTGGTTTGATCACCAAAATACCGCCTGTCGATTTCACGTGGGTAGATAAGGCGGAAAGCAGACGTTTTTGAAATGTTGATGCGAGGGGGTTATAAACGCAAGTTACACAAGCGTTGACTCGTTTCTACACTCTACCCATCGAAACTCATGTCCAAGGAAATAATGAAAGGGAGATAAGGAGAAATTTAACAAATAATTGAGCTCCACGGGTGCACACGTCAGGAGAGCTGGATCGCCCATTTCAACAATATGTCCTCTGCTGGCAGTAGATGATTACATGTGGTAGAAAGGGAAATCGGACAGGAAAATGAGATATCAGGAACCATGAGCTGAGGCAACGGAAACATACCTCCGCATGAAGCAGGTAGAATTCTACCTCATTGAGGTCAGCATTAGACATGGATTTGATTGAGTATTCCCGGCCATACTTCACCTGGGGACACCGATGCCAAGTCACCAAGCTTGAGGAGACCAA
>Ga0307512_10003661_pt1 | contig 17549 bp, 20 predicted proteins | sample 14_EM_MG_FD_200267 | JGI IMG/M metagenome (GOLD analysis project Ga0307512, IMG submission 200267) | Populus trichocarpa ectomycorrhiza microbial communities from riparian zone in the Pacific Northwest, United States - 14_EM | ecosystem: Host-associated > Plants > Roots > Unclassified | place...
AGAGCTCTTTGACCCCTCTCCAGAGGATACTACCTTTGCTGCAGCCTTTTCTTGGTGCATTTTGGCTTTGGCCACTTTTTCTCTGTCTAGCCTCTCTCTTTCTTCCCTGAGCTGAACCACATCCTCAACTGTATACACATGAGCTTTACCAAGGTGGTGGTGGTCCTTGGCTGCTGCTACAGTGGTGTCCTTGGCCCCTGAGCGAAGTGTTCTCAGCATTTCATCTCCTAATTCCTTATCTGCAAGTGCACCCTGAGCTGACCTTCCCAGCTGCCCTATAAGAGCCTTCAGCTTAAGAGAGGAAGGTGATTGGCAAGTGACAAGGTGAAGTGCACTGCAGGCTAATCAGCTTACAGCTCTGGGCTATCTAGGGGTTGCACTGAGGAGTGGAGTGGAAGTAGCTAGGGGGATTCAAATCAAGTGATATTTCGTGCCTGCCGAATAAAAACCTTGCATGGGTTAAGAGGCCAGATCCCAGTTGCCTCAAAAACACTCAAGATGTTGTTCTTGGTATATGCTGCAGCTCTAGCATGTGTGACAGGTCTGTAGGAAAGAGTTAGAGTGGAGTATAGAGTGATATAGCAGGTGGGTTTACTTATGAAACTGTCCTTTCTTCATTGCATTCCCTCCATTTCTAACCCATGAATCCAGCTCAGTGCTGTAGCAGCGGGAAGGAGGACCAAACAGTCCAACATCTAGAGGTTGTAGAATGTGTGTAGAGTGTGCAGGAAGGCAAATAGGGTGGATATTTCTCTTCAAGCAAAAATCGAAAAATTGCCATGTTAGATGAGAGCCATGCCCATCAAGAATTAGAATATGTGGCTTGCCCTTTGCAGTGTAATAGTTAGCATGAGCAGGAGGTCAATCTAATGGTACAAACATCTTAATAGTATATTTCTCAAAGTTCTGTTCCACCCATTCCAGTTCCAGTTCATTGTCAGTCCAACCTTTAGTTGACCATGGAAATGTTACTTGCTCTTTATCTTGCATGCCAGCATGCCATCCCAGTAGATGCTTACTTCCCTTGTAGATATACATGGTTGGTTTGACTGTACCAGCTGCAGAAATACACTCTATAACTATAACAATTTCGTGATTTCCATCCTGGGTATACATCAGCAAAATGTATTTTAGTCTCCGGAAGACTCCAGAAGTGTCTGAGAGGATGTGGAGTGTAAACTTAGAAGCGTCAATTTCAGGAGAGTATCAGACACTAGGAGGGTATTCTGGCAGGCTTTCAGAGTAACTGGGATCTCTGACGACAGGTACAGGGGTAACTGGGATCTCTGATGACTGATACAGGAGTATGATGGAAGTGATTGCGATAGGTTTGGGAGCATGTTGGAGCGCTGGAGAGAACTTTGGGTGCACCTGGGAGTGTCGCCAAACCAACACGGGAATCACAAACAAACTCTGAAAGATGCCTGGGTTCTTATGGATATTCATTCGGAGGACTGCACGCGTTGTCTGAGACTGGTCGGATGTACAACGAGCAATTGACTTCCCTCAACACTGAATATGATGCATGGACTATTGTTCATTATCACTTCTGAATCATACTAGCCATCATCATCTTCTTCAACATTGAATTTTGTGCCTTGCTACATTAAGGAAATGAAAGAAAAAGGAGAGAGATTTAAACATAAACCCAGGCACACTGAAACAATAACCCAAATAAGCGATTGAAAAATATCAATCAAACATGGTGTCGATGTCATCCACTCCATCTCCCATCTCATCAGGGCCAACGAAAGCAGGAACACACAATTCATCAACGGCGCAAAGAAGCTGGAGGTGCGCCTTGTATTTGCTGATTACTCATTCCTGGCGAGTGGATGAAATGGAATTCCAATGTCGTTTGGCTCGATTAGTGATATGTAATACAGGTGTAATGAGATGTTAGCTAGCTGCGAACCTAAATGGGGGTATGAAAGGTAATCTGATACATTCGGATGAAAAATGGGAACAACTACCCGGGGAACAGAGGAGCGCCAGATGGGGAGTGTCGTGTGGAAAAGACGAGTACCACAAAAGGTGTTGGAGAAGCATGGAATGAAAAAGAAGAGCGTCAAGTGTAAGCTCAGGAGCACTGAAAGAGTAGGGGTTAAGGAGTGCGGAAGGAAATTGAGGAGCGCCAAAAGAGGAGGGTGTAGGAGTGCAGAATGAAATTGAGGAGCCCTGAAAGAGGGTGGGTTAAGGAGTGCGGAATGAAATAGAGGAGAGCCAATCCAGGCAGAGCTGAGCACCGATGGGATTGAGGAGTGCTTATCCCAGAGGAAGAGTGCTGTAAAGTGGTGGGGCAAGGAGTGTGGAATTCATTATAGGAGCGCCGGTGGGAATTGAAGAGCTCCAATCCCAGGTTGAGGAGTACGGATAGGGGGGTCTAGAGTGTGGAATGGGATAGAGGAGCGCTGAGAGGAGGAATTTATTGCAGAATGAAATAGAAGAGGTTCAGTCTAGGCTGAGGAGCTCTGACGAGGATTGAGGAGCACCTATTCCAGTGGAGTTGCGCCACAGGGGGGGCGGGGGTGTGATGTGGCTGCTGATGTGTAATTGATTATGTAGTAGCTTCTAGAGGTAAATTGATCACAGGGGATGGGCCAAATGTACCTCGATATTCATCTTGAGAAAACATAACTGTGGCCTTCTTTCCACTGGCGAATTCAGACAGCGCACAATGAATAGCTGCGGCTGCCAGCACTAAAGTCTGAGGAGCCAGAGGTTGGAAATACTGGGATGCTGTTGGCTGGCGCCCCAAGCTATTGGCGGTGAAGAAGAATTGGTGGTAAATGAGATCATGCACTTCCATTCGCGTGAACCATGACTTCTTATCATCGATGACCTTGGAGAGGTAAGCATCATCAAACAGGAGCTCCTTAACCATGATCCGAAGCTCAGTCTCAGAGCCCACATCCAACCCGTAACTACGGACAACAGTTGGACGTGCCCCATCTACCAACCGCCATTGATTAGTACTAATCTTCCGTTTCAACTATGTACATTTTTGGGGGTAGTCAATATCCATCAGTCTCATAGAGGAGCATTAAACAGAATTCAAGACTTACAGCTTCTCGTGTTTGTGGATCTATTTTGAGAGATGGACCACCGGGCAATTGACACACAGATGGTGTACCTACAGGTGCATCTGTTAATGCCTGCTGACGATGCTGGGCTTCAATTGCTAGTTTCCAAGCTTCTTGAACAATCGAGTACTTGTCATCGGATATTATTGGCCAAGGAGTCTTCGTGAATACGATTGCCTCCATGAACCTTTTTGCTACATCAAAAGTTGCATTTTGGTGTTGGGGAATGTTCCGATCACTACTGGCCTTGGGTTGTGGAAGATTCGGTTCTCCACTACACTTGTTGGGAAGCACCAGTGCCCGGGCGGATGGTGCACGGTCAGACTCGGATAATTTGTTGAGGAGGGATGACTTTTGGCGTTTGAGCAGTGGTGGTGCCATTGCCACAGGTAAATTTCGGGAATTTGGAAGTGGAGGGCGTGCAATGACAGTATCGGCACGGCACCGTTTCTTTGCCAGTGGAACCCTTGTAGTGCGTAATGACTTGTCCCGGCGCGCATAACCTAGATTAAGGACCACCTGGTGATGATCCAAATTGTCTTCTTTGATGTCGGATGATAAGGTGGACTCTCCGGTGTCCTCACTGTCATCATCACTGATCTCCTGATCAGTCTCGTCATCCTGCTACATTAATGAAATCGGGGATATTTGTCATCCACAATACGATGCACGAAGGCAGATATTTGGAACGCGAACATTTGATGGACAATGAGGATTGGCTGCTTTCTCGAATGCGAGCGCTCTCTCTAGGTGTGCTTCTTGATTCTTCTGTGAATAGTGATTCCTCATCTGGCTGGGCATAGGTTCCATTTGTTGTAACGAAGATCTAAAGTTGGACAATGTGGGAGAAAGTGTAAAAGCAGGAAATATAAGAATAAGTGCAATACAATAACGAGATAAATGGTGCAAGAATTTGCACATAGTTGAGGAGGATGCAATTTGAGGCGCCCCTTGCAAGGGTTCTGGAGAGATGACATCAATTGTTTATATTGATATCCAGGACAGCAGTCCGTGTTGCGATTTCGGATATTGTCAGGTGCGCCGGAAGAGATGGATTCCGAATGCCGAATGTTAGCAACTCATATGAACAACACTCTGTACGGATGCAACAATGGGAGGTTGGCTAAAGCCAACGCACATAGAGAATAGAACCAGACGCACTGGAAGATAACACGCGACATCAACTGACCCTTGGTGCTGGCCACAAATTGAGCACTGAGAACCTGAATGAAAACATGAGCCCCTGCATATAACTCCTCTAAATGTAGACATTATGTGTGAAAGTTCGAGCATTTGCGGTGACCGCATAGCATAGAAATTGGTGCAGCAATGAGAATCTGCAGAACTCAATGGATTTGGTTGGGACCTTGTGAGTGACGGCTGGGTTGCAAGGGTTCATACTGGATTTTGTTATCGAGCGAGGAGAAATATGAATCTCCATATGTGGTATATCTGCCGGAAGGACACATGTATTTTCACAATATTCTATTGCATTAGGATGCTGCAGCTAAGTTAGCGGTTGATAAGGCAATATTGTAAGCATAACTTCGCTTTCATGTGTTCATCTGGGCTGTGTCTGCAGAATAGCCTTCAACACAATGTTGCAGTAGTTAATGGAAGAGGGAGAGAATTTGGTACACAAAGGAGAGATACAGGCGTAGAGAAAGAATGGTAATGTACGATGGATAATTCAGGGGTAATCTTATTGATTCAAGCACTCATCAATGCCAAGATTGCTAACAAATGGGCCATAAATTCTCACTCACATCCTGATTTTGCGCCTAATATCTAGTGAATGGCACACCATTAAATTGCACACCGTTGAATGACACATTCATTATGAATCTGCCAACTACAATGTTGACTGAAAATAAAAGTTGGGGTTGAAAGCTATATTCTACAATGATATGAATGTATAGTGAGATGTCATGTCACGGCAGGCAGAGGAATGATGGTTGTATGCATGCAGTTCTGGGGAATTGAGGTGCACCAAAGTTGAAATGGTTATGCTTGAATTCAATGGCTGAGGATTGCAGGCTCGCCTTACTCTGACAGTTCATTGCACTCTTTGTAGCTGTCTTCTCATAACTTGAGCTTTCAAGATTCTCTCTCTCGGAGCTTCTCTTGATGGAATTTGGTCCTCACAATCTATTTTCGTATATGAGTTTAGGCAGCCCAAACATACATTTAGTCAGAATACAGTTAAGTCTTGATTCAAAGATATGAGAACTTAGGCCTCTTTGAGTAAATGCGGTACATGGGTGAGTGGGAGTTGCCGGCCATCTTCCAGAGTTGCTGAGCAGAATCAGTCTTTTGAGATTCTCGCTCTTAACCTTGCACAGCTCTTTTGACAGAGCTCAAACTTGCAGAAGCCATTTTAGGATTTGGAAGCATTGGTCCAAGCATACTACTTAGTCAATATCCAGTTAAATGGGGTTAGTAATTGGCCGGGCTTGTGCATTTATGGTTTAGTTGCGCAGTGGCAACCTGCCTCCAACGGACAGTGGACACGGAGCTGACAGTTCAAGGCATGTTAGTGGCGGCCTTCAAAATACTAATCAAGCATAGGTTTATATCTTAGCAGGCGCGGAGTGGAATGAGCCGCCTGCACCTAAAGGTGAAGTGTCTTGATAGATCTGGGTGCACTGGGTTCACTAATTCAAAGTCGAAGAAAACATGATGAGAATGAAGCAAACTAAATTATACAAAGTGCAGAAGGTACTGCAAGTACATGCGCTTTGGTGGCTTATTTGTCGCTCTTACGGCGTGCCTGTGCTGGAATGATAACATCCATAATGACTCGCAGCTTGTCAAAGTTGGCTTCATACATATCCAAGAAGCTCATTCTGGACAGGATTGAAGATCTTAGTTGTGAATGATCTTCAATCATAGGCCAGGAAAACTGCGGCAGCGAAAGCGGCATTTGAGCCAAGAATACCCGAGCCGTGTCTCAGCTTCCGACTCTCTGCGATGCGGATCAGTGGTGTGCCAGAACTTCAATGATATGCCAGCAAATGCTGCGGCTTTGCCATGAATAAGTGAGCCTATGTCTCATATTTTGACACAAGTACTCAATATCGCCTAGTCTGTTTTGATTACCAAATGGGATTGGCAAATGTGCAGTGCTGGATCTGTCACGAAGATATGCCCAGGATTCTCCGGTGCACCTGAACTTCGATCATATGGGTGCAAAAGCTCCCGCTTTGCCACAATTCAGCGAGCTGTGTCTCATACTCAGACATAAGTACTTGAATATCACCTAGACTGTCTTATTGCTAAATGTGATTGGCAGATATGCAGTGCTCGATCTGTCATAACGAATCATATGACATTTGCCGAAGAGACTCCGGTGCACCTGAAAGTGGATGAATTTTGCTTTTTCATTCGAAATATATATGTGGCTTCAGGCTTCCAGTGCACCTCAAATTCGCAACTGACGATTGATTGAAGCCCTTTGCTGCATCATTCTCACAATTTGACTCATGCCATTTATCATGCAATAGGTCAGCTGGAAGTACTTCTTATGTCGTGTATCAATACACTTCATCTCATATAGTCATTAATAATAAACAAGAACGCCAATGAAATCCCACTCTAGCCATTTCCAATTCAAGATACAACAATTCCAACATCAGAACTTTGATTCACTTCAACATTGAAGAGAGAAAGATTCATCTCTCCAGTATAGTGTTCCTTACAAATGACCTTTTTGACTATTTGTATCAGTTAAGAAGATTATGTTGCTTGAATGTCTAAAGAGGCATACCTTGATGAAGCGTCAAACACTCTAGGATTAATGGTTCATCAGACTGCAATGTGTCTCCATTCTCTGTCAGCGACGTTGTATGGTCCTCACGAGCTTCCAGAATCCGCTCTATCATCGACATCGTGATGTTCGGTTAAATCATCAAGCCATGCAGGACTCTCATTTGTGCAACTCCAGAGTGTTGGTGGAGATCACTCGCGTGGTTATCGTGGCCACCAGGACCTGTATTCAGTAACCATGTGTGTGGTACCCGGTTTTGCCCTAGCCGGACAACTCGTGGAAATTCCTCCCACTGCTCATTCAATACCCAAAATTTCGGAGTCATTACTGCATGATTTGCAGCTGTAAGATTTAGGCCTGTCCCGCCCACTTTGGGTGTCATTATGAATACCGAGAGATTTCGTGAATCCTGGAATTTGAGCTGCATTTCTGTGCGTTCATCATTGCCCATTCCAGCATACATGTGGAATATATCCACATTATCCGCAAAAAACTTTGTTAGCCACCACTTCAAATGATGAACTTGGCCAGGAAGAGGACAAAATAGCACTGCCTTTTGTGGAGGAGGTGCACTGGGTGGTGCATTTTCATCTCTCTCATCTGGAAGGAGTGTGTCTCTCGATGCGTCGTCTTCGTCAGGTTTGGGATACTCTGCACGTTCCTTGACAAGAATTGGTAAAAATGTCTCTCTCAGCCATCGGAAAATCAGAGAATCCACCCAAGTATCGAGTGGCCCTGCATCGTGCCATTGTCCAGACACATCGTTGCGATCCTCGGCATCACACAACGCTAATGAGAACCATGTTAGCCGCCACCTATGAACCCTTCATGCTCCAGAAGCACCCCACGAAGTGTACCTCTCCACCTGGGTCTTCAGATGTGCTTGCTCTTCCTCAGTCCACGTGAGATCAATGAGGTGTGCATTCTCCTTTGCTATCCGGATGAGTGGGTTTCCATTGGCAAGGTTCGATTCTGGCCACAGCCTGATCGTCCATGGCTTTGCAATCAGAATCATCCGGTGTGCCGCATCCTGTTGAGCTTCTTCGTCTGTAGTCTGGATAGCATGCATCAAACTCTTCCCAGTGGAATACGATGCCTCAGCACCATGCTTTTCCATCACAGTATCATCCTCTGGATCTTCAGGCGCACCTGAAACAGCCACATCGTCTGAAAACACCAGTCATAGAGCGAATGGAATCCTGGTGTAGCTGTAACATGATGTTTGAATTCAATTTTCACATTCATCGCAATTTGCCAGCCCACACTGTTTTTAGTCTTATACCGATGGGACTCATCAAAAATCCCAAAACTCTATGCACAGTAGGAGAGTTCGCTGTTACTTGATGGTTTTGCTCTGTATGTTAAGGTATCATACAACGCAAGGTGGATAGTCCATCGGTTTTCTGGCTCGTCAATACTGGTGTTCAGATCCTCGTGGGTGAGATTCGCATTTTCGGTGTGCAATATGTTTACTAGTTAGAAATCAGTTCCATGTGTCATCTGGTTGATAACACTTTTGAAGGTCTCAGCCCCTCTGGGCATTGTTACCGCCAGGATTGGTTCAAGGGCTGAGATCAGTGCTGGATCCCTGTGGGGTGGTGTTGACTGGATCTCCAACAGGCGGTGGGGCACAGAATTCAATCTCTGGAGCGGATACCACTCCCACTATTCACTGACAATGCCGGGAAAGTCGTTGGGCGCCAAAATCACCCACTCTTCAAGGGTATTCCCCCATAAAATGGACAGTGGCAACCCCATTACAACTATCTCAGTCACCAATTTGCAAAGCATTGCTGCTGCAACCGAGGTGAAAGTCTTTCTAAGACCCATTTCATCCGCCACCAGTGCTCCTGGCATATCACCATCCCAAACCCATCACCTCACGATGAACGAGATGGCTCAGACCTGGCACGCCGAAAACTTTGTTCCGGGCAGGCCTGGAATGGAATACTGGCAGCCTGGAACACGGTCATCTGTTGATTGGCAAATAGGATGCGCATTCAGCAGCCGGAATGCTTCATCAAGACACTCGTGTTCAAATTCATTGTTGATCATATTGAGACCCGTATTTAGTACTGAGCCTGTATTTTCTGTATCGAGGACGTCCTCACCATCCTCCAGTTGCTCCTGAACCTCCCTTTCACTTTTGTCTGTGTTCTTTTCGTCCTCAATGATCTCTTTCAGGTGCTCAGATAAAAGCTGGGGAGATAAGCTCATATTGCGGTGCTCCTGTAATTCATCTCAATGTTAGGTATTTCGCAGAGAAGCAACCATTTGAATGAATACATGTGGATGGAATATAATCAATTCTATTCTTTCAATCAGAACTTACATTAATACAAGTATCATTCTCGTGCCCACCATCCTCCTCTCCCTTCTCTTCTCCCTCTCTTCCACCCTCCTCAGAACCTTCCAAAGTCTATGTATAATGATTAGTAGTTGTCCACGTCTAGCTTTAACACGGCCAGTGCGGATTACCCTTGTCGGCCTAATTATGTGCTCAGCAATCTCCTTCCCTGTCGCTCTCATCATTTCTACCACAAATATCTGCACATTTTGTCCAAGTTTCAACTTGAAAGCATTTGAAAGGCAACAGTTGTACGAAATCTGGCCATATATGGTGTCATTGATCATTTGCCCATGTTTGTATATTCCCATATACTCTTGTTCCAATTCGTCCTGCTCCAAGGTGTGCTTGAACATTGATGTGAGAATGTATGCTTCTGCAAAAGTGCAAATTGACTAGAGGCTGCGCTACGCGCACACGTGCACACACGTAGCTCATAGCAAGCTTCCCGTGGACCCCTGCGCAATGCGCAGCCTATAGTCATCTATAGCCAGTTCATAGAGATGCGCACATGGGCCTATGGAACTATATACGGCTGCCGTCCAGAGATGGACCTATACTTTTCTTAGTTCCTGCTGTTATACCGCTACTGTATGCACTATCGCTGCGAGTCTGCATGAGGGCCTGCTGGCGATTGAAAGCCTGCTCTGGAGCCTACTTGAGAGCATGCTTGAGAGCCTGCTTGAGAGAGCCGCGCTGTGGGAGGAGTAGAGTGTTCCTCCACTGGAAGCCTTTGGCCGATGGCAAACTCTGAGTTTGTCGAAGCTTTGGCTAATAGAAACCTCTAAGTCCGTCGAAGCTTGGGCTAATGGAACGCTCTAAGTCTGGAAGCTTTGGCCAATAGAAGCCTCTAAGTCCGTCGAAGCTTTGGCTAATGGAAGGCTCTAAGTCTGGAAGCTTTGGCTAATCGAAGGCTCTAAGTCTGTAGAAGCTTTGATGCTAACGTTGACGTAGCCAACCTACTTGTCTAAGTGCGTCTGGTACTATGATTACCATCACCGACACCATCACCACCGCGGTCATCACCATTGCCATCATCACCATCGCCATCATCACCATCAGCCCTGGCCCAAATGCGCACACATACACCCACAATCCGTGGGAATCAAGCAGCAGATTCCGCTGGAAAATCTAAGTTGGAGATCTGCTCTCCCCAAGATCCAATTATCTACCATTCCTACAGCATCCAAGGCTGCAATTGTCAACACCATGGTTATGAGGCATCGTGAGATTTCGTCTCGGTGGGCGCACTAAATATAAGATTCATACTATGATATAGACGGACGTCATGATTTCGGCCGCCCGCCACCCACCACCCGCTACCAGCCACCTGCCACATGCAACACGCACACGCCACCAACCACACACTGCTCAATAAGGCTCTGGATCGAGCATGTAGGAGCATATTTGGGAGGAGTAGAGTTTTCCACAGGAAGCTTTTGGCCGATGGAAAACTCTGAGTTTGTGGAAGCTTTGGCTAATAGAAGGCTCTAGGTCTGTGGATGCTTTGGCTAGTAGCAGGCTCTAAGTCTGTGGAAGCTTTGATGCTGACGTTGACATAGCCAACCTACTTGTCTAAGTACTTCTGGTACTATGATCACTATCACCAACACCATTGCCATTGCCATTGCCATTGCCATTGCCATCATCTCCATCAGCCCCAGACCGAATGCACACAGATACGGCCACAATCAATGGGCAGCAGGTACCAGATTCCGCTGGAAAATCTGAGTCGGAGATCTGCTCTCCCCAAGTTCAAGTTCTCTACTTTTCCTGAGGAATCAAAGGCTCCCATTGTCAACACCATGGCCATGAGGCATCGTGAGATCTTGTCACGGTGGCCGCGCTAATGATAAGATTCAGACTATGATATCGACTGACGTCATGATTCGGAGGACTAAGCTATGATGAGATTCAAGGGTGATGGAGATGGAATGGGCGACAGGGGCAGACTGAGATACAGAGGTAACGGAGATGGACAGAGCGACGGGGAGTATATATTCGGAAGACCCCAGGGTAGAACGAATCTCACCTTATATCATCTTATCACATACAACGAATTACACACTTTATCATTTCCAGCTTTTGCTTTCACTCGCTCTTTCTGAGATTTCGTGGATCCACACAATTTGTGTGGATCATCACGGCCGGGTAGTATGATATCTTCTCACCCTCTTCCTACGCTCCTCGAGCCAGAACTGCTCTTTCTCACGAATTCCATTTGGATGCCGCGAGAGTTGCGGCAGAGTGTTGATGATGAGTTCTCTGCCTTCTAGCTCCGCCATTTCACAACAGCGCCTGCAACTGACGCCTCCCGGTGCCTGGCTTCTGCAACTCAGCAAGTCTCTGGATCGAGCATGCAAGAGGGTACATGTGAGCATATAGTCAAGTGAGATTGGGAGTGTCTTCCCACTTGAGAGTGTACGTGGGAGCATAGAGCCAAGTAGGCTGGGAGTTTACCATCGAGAGCAATTGGAAGCATACTTGAGAGTGTGCTTGGGAGTGTGCTTGAGAGCTTCTTGAGCGCTGGTATGGGAGTGTACAGTCAAGCAGGCTGGCTGTGTGCCATCGAGTGCAAGTGTGAGCATCCTTGGAAGCATGCCCATGAGTGTACTTGAGAACATACTCGGAGGTGTACTTGGGACCATACTTGCAGTGTACTTGGGACCGTCTTCTGAGCTTAGTTGGGAGTGTAAGTCAAGCAGGCTGGGAGTGTACAATTGAGTGCAATCAGCAGTGTACTTCAGAGCATATTTGGGAGCATGCAATGAAGTGCATTTGGCAGTTTTAATGAATGCAGTATGATGTATAGTATCAAGCACCCACAATTGCATGCGTATCATAGTAATCTAGTCAAATTGCAGGTCCTTAGGACCTCATAGTGCCATGCGTCAAATATGCTATGGATTACTGGCCCAGAAACAGCTTCTCTATGAGTTACGCATCGCGTAAGGTCATTTTTCCCGGTGTGGCTCTTTCGGGCTGCCATTTTTGTTGATGAAATCACCCAACTCCTCCCAGTGCCTCACATCTGTATATGAGGCTTGGAGTTGTTTGGAGGCTAGAACCATATCCTTGCCATTCCACACCCAGTGAATCATGACTGTGAACGTTGTATTTGGCAACTCTGGGAGGTTACTTCTCACCTTGTTGCCCACGCGCTCTGCCAAATCCGTCGCCGGTCGCATGTTGCCTCGCATTCCCTTTTTCCTCGCCTCCCACATTTCGCTCGCACATTTCTTCCACAACATCTCCACTCACTGCCGGTGAATCTATTCAGCATTATCGAAATGAACCAACTGCAGCCAGTTCGCGAATGTCACCAAAAAATCTGCGACCGCCGTCTCCCAGTGCAGGGGTCCATCTCAAATGCGTTTCAATTGGTTCTGCCCCCGGATAATGGACCGATGCCTCTTCTCGAGAAATTCCGCCACCCATACTTTCTTCCACTTGTCGAATGCACTGTAGATGGCCTGCCCCATCCTTCTGGCAAATTGCTTGAAGGAGAACTCTGTTTGCTTCAGGCTGATTGGGAGTTTGCCTTCTGCGACGCCCAAGTCCGACGAATCGTCGCTCCCATCAGCTGCATCATATTCGTCGTACGACATCTCCGGCAATTGGGGCAAGTCCGCAATCCCTGCAACATCTGTTTTCCGAGATTCCGCTGGTGGCTGGAATCTTTTCGTCGGGAGGCTTATAGGGTGTCTCCCAGGTGCGCCGGAAGGAGGTTGAGGTGGAGGAGTCCAGATGGAAGATGTTGGCTGATTGACTGGATGATCTCCTGGTGGTCCTGGAGGCACTCTCGGTGCACCTGGGGATGACGGCTCTCGTCCTGGAAACTGCGGAGGGGAGAATATTTGAGACCTGCCATAACGACCTTGGTGCAGGTTTTATCCTTGCCACGGTGGCCCATCACGTGGATATCCTTGGCCTGCGCTGCTGGTAGGTTGCAAACTGTGTGTCATATTGAATGGAGACTGGTGACAAAACTGTGGAGCGCCTGGAAATGGCTGCTGTGAAGGAGGGTAACCATACCCTTGCGGCGGATGATATTGATTGGTGTGTTTCCCAAATTGACTGTCATCGCGAGTGGCATGTCGTGAACTTTTATCCAGTGATTCTGAATTGTTGTCACTGCGTTGTTGCAAGCCAAATAGGCCACCAGGTGGAGCCATAATCACTGTCTTTGGTGGAGATCCTTTTGTCGACATGCTCTGTTAAACAAAGAAAGTGGTAAACTACTATAGATGTGAGATGAGATATAGAATCAATCGGAGTATGGTTGAGTATATTGCAGGCAGCAGTGACCTTCGGGGGAATGAAGGGCTTCTTGTATCCTATTCTGTTGTGACGATCTGTGGTGTTTCACTACACCTTTGATCCATGAAACCAACCCGGGCCTTGAGAAACAGAAACCTTAATCGCACACATCCCGCCATTCTTTGTTCTATGCTCGAATTCATATACTAGGATATTGGATAGGTGCTCACCTTCGTACGCATCGATGACTTTACAGGTCATTGAAGGGATATGATATGATATCTCCAGGAACCCAACAAGAACTATATCCAGCATGAAGGTTAACACAACTAGGGATATTACACATAAGTTGTGCGTGTATGACATTGCAACCTCATTCAATAGGAGGCCTGTGAGTCGAGCAGCAACAGTGATTGCTTCCTATTGAGCTCCTTGCCTATACGTCTTAGTTCTCCTCATGATCCATGCTCCAGTCAAGGATTGTGACTGACGCAAACATCCTACCAGCCTTGTCAGTTCTCGATGCTCAATGCCCGGACATCCAGCTAGCTAGGAAACTCACTTATTCATTGCATTATGACAATCAACCTTCATTATTAGCTGCTAAGAGGCTCGAGCGTAGGCATAACTCACAATGACGTTGTTATAAGGCCCCATTGTGGTGATTGCAGTGATGACAAAAGAAACCTCCCCCCTGCATTTGGTGGCGTGCGATGTGGCTGTGAATGTGTTACGCTAACCTGAGTTAGCTTGCTTTCAAACCAATATTGCTGAGGCTCTATATCACCCCCTGAAGCATCATTCAGATTCATCGGAATACGTGTGCAATGACCATTTCTCAAATATGGTCAACACTAGCCGGAAACATGTCAAGTGCTTTATCTGCAAAAGGAAAGTATCTGACGAGAACTGACTCGAGGCTTACGATCAACAATCTCACCCAATATCGATGAATGAAGGGCTATTACCTAATGGGATTTTGCCACCTGCAGGCTGGGATCGACCCGAGCGATTATGGTTCGACTTCAGTCGGTTTACCTGAATGGCCATCGATGAGCTTAGTCAACTAATTCATCTACCCATAGACAATGTACCTCGTGCACCGCCACCTGAAGATACTCCCGACGAAGAAACGATAGACCCCCAGAAGCCTGATCTGACTTGTACCTCTGATCCAACAAAGACGAGGGCTCATAGGCAGGTAGTCGGAGTGGAGAAAGCGGGGGGGAAAGCATATGGCAAAGCAACTGCATTGTTCAACAAGCATCGCAAGTACTCAGAACAATGGAATCCATGGCATCCTTTTCAGTCAGCACACAACATTCAACAGGCTTAATCATTTCGTCCGCAAACAAAAATGTGGATAGATCAACATCTGAGGCGTGGACTGGACAACTTCAACATCGAATCATTTCAATCGGCAGATGCTCTGCAAAAGCTCCTCTCTAGACTCGATTTCGTGCCCGGCAATGATAGTGGGATTGAAAATCATTCGCACATCTTCGGAACATTATACTAGAGGGATATTTTCCGTTGTATACAGTTCCTTTTGGCACATCTCCAATTTCCAGCGCACCTCGATTTTAAACTGGTGCCCCTTGCAGACTTGGAATGTCGCAGAATATACAGTGAGATGAACACAGGCGATTGGTGGTGGGATACGCAAGATCAGCTTCCTGCTGGAGTGATGATTGTGCCAGTCATATGTGCATCCGACAAGACCAACTTGACCAACCTGTTTTCCAGCCGAGCAGCATGCCTGGCTGCTGTATATCACAATCGGGAATATTCGAAAAGATATCCGCAGTGCACGCAACAAGTGCACCTGGATTCTGATTGGGGTGATCCCCTGTCCTCCAAAAGGTGCCAAAAATACTGACGAAGCATGGCATTCAGCGGTTGGAACAGTGCTGTTCCCTCTCCGGAATCTTGACATCGCTGGCCGTGGCATGAAATGGGATGGCGCTAATGGATTCCTGGCACAATGTTATCCTCTTTTGGCCGCCTGGGTCGGGGATCATCCGGAACAAGTCATGGTTGCTCAAATCTCATATGGCTCATGCCCGATGTGTGCAATTCCTGATGGTGCGCTGATGGGGCATTCAACTTTTCAACCACTTGATAACCCACAAGATCAGCATGTATACTTGGAGCTGCTGGACAAAACTAATATCGATGTTCTGCACACTCTTGGTGTTCATCCAATCTGCAACGAGTTCTGGCAATACCCTCTCTGCAATGTCCACCGCCTTTGGCAGCCTGATCAATTGCATCAGCTGCTCTTGGGTTTAATTAAAGATGTTTTGCACTGGCTGCTCAAATACCTGAAAGCTAGATATGTGAAGGATCAATTTGACAATCGATTCACATCAGTACCACGATATCAAGGCCTCAAACACTTCTCTAAACCACTCGATTCGATGAAAAGCGGCCCCTGGCAGGGACAAGAAATCCGGGGCAGGATCAGAACACTGGCTGTGAATTGGGCTCCAATTCTTGACGGCTCCCAGGATGCCGGGAAAACTGCGGCGGAAACAGCCTCTGATGAAATGGTGATGGGAGCAGTGCAGGCATCATGTGAATTCTCTCTACTTGTCAGCCAACAAAATCACTCTGATCTATCCCTTGCAGCACCAGACGATGCACTGAAGGGATATCACAAGAAGAAGGGTGCCTTTCGACATCACAAAATGTCAAAGTCTGCGAAGGCCAAAGTGGATGAACTATTGGCAAGATAATCCCATCAGTTAGAAAAACAAAAGATTCATAAAATCCGTGCTGCGATGGAGGTTCAGCAGTATGGGGCTGAAAAGGTTACTACATCACAACGAAGGCAATTTCAGGTGTGCCTGAATAGAGCCCATCAAGTGGCAACCAGATGGTCAGATGCTGATAGGCAGAGGGCAATTGAGCGATTGGAGCGCTAAATCCATCAGGTGACACCTGCTAAACGCAAGATTTTCGATAAATTATTCCAACATCATGAGCGACACCTATTGCGGGAAGTCAGGACTAAGGCAACCAGTCCCAGAAGCATATTCGCCAAAAAACTTGCTCAAATGAAGATTGCTGCGGAAGAAGAGGCTTACGGGGCGGTAAACATGACCGCCGACAAGCGTGTGCAATTCCAGGTCTGTCTATCTGATGCTGGGATTGAACCCACCACCTGGAGTATTGCTGATATGGACTGCGTTGTGAATCCGCTTGAGAGTGAGGTTTATGGTATCACTTCAAAAGACCAGATGCGGTTCATGAAGGAATTCTCCATCCGCTTGGTCGAGTTTGAAGCTTGGTGGCAGGCAATCAGCGTTCAGGAGCGTCGGAAAGCCATCGAACACTGTGTAATCCATTTCGGATATCCAAAGATGCATCTTGTGAGCCATATATCAGAGTCAATTTGGCGAATGGGTTCTGACGACAATTCCACCACCCATATTTCTGAACAGCTACATATCGGCAATGTGAAAGAGGCATATCGATCTACCAACAAAGTCAATTACATTCACCAGATGCTCAAGCACAATGACCGGTGTACTGGTCTGGACTACATGGAGGAGACACTGTCATATCTTGCCCTTCAAGGCTGGTACGATATTGACTCTGCAAAAATTGTCAACCTTCTATCAGCTGCCGATGAACAGTGAAATACTTGCCGAGCACATCTTCTACGCCACCACCTTCGTCAGAAAGAGCTATTTTTTCGCCCTGTTTCACAACAGGTACATCATTTGAGAGAAACTCATGTCCACGGTGTGTGCAGAAGTATCAAATTAACATCACTCAGAGATGCATCAGTCGATTTCGGAATTCCCAACTTTGGACAGCTACATCAGCAAAATGTATTTTAGTCTCTGGAAGACTCCAGAAGTGTCTGAGAGGATGTGGAGTGTAAACTTAGATGCGTCAATTTCAGAAGAGTATCAGACTGTAGGAGGGCATTCCGGCCGGCCTTCGGAGTAATTGAGATCTCCGATGACTGGTACAGGAGTACCATGGGAGTGATTGTGATAGGTTTGGGAACACCTTGGTGTGCCGGAGAGAACTTTGGGTGCACCCAGGAGTGCCGGCTACAAGTCTGGGAGCGCTGGTGACA
>Ga0307512_10003662_pt1 | contig 17547 bp, 18 predicted proteins | sample 14_EM_MG_FD_200267 | JGI IMG/M metagenome (GOLD analysis project Ga0307512, IMG submission 200267) | Populus trichocarpa ectomycorrhiza microbial communities from riparian zone in the Pacific Northwest, United States - 14_EM | ecosystem: Host-associated > Plants > Roots > Unclassified | place...
TTGGTCTCACTCGCTCTTTCCGTGGATCCACGCAATTGCGTGGATCCTCACGGCCGGGTAGTATCATATCTTCTCACCTTCTTCCTACGCTCCTCGAGCTTAACGTAGAAGGAACGCGACATGAGATTTTCGCAGCGTCACCCATTGCATTGCAATCCCGATGCGAGGGTGTACCCAATGAACCCATTCCGACGTATGGTCACAGTTGGCCACAACGCCAGAGTGTTTGTCTAAAATAGGAGACCGACAGAGCGAGAAGGAACGGCGAAACTGCGATCGGAGGGCGATATGCAACGCGACGCGCGGTATTGACGCCGGGCGCTGAGTAATCCGCCACCGGGGTGTCTCTGACGGCTCTGACGGAGCGCGTCGACTCTGACAGAGCCATTCCGCCCGGACAGAAATGTTTTTTGCTGATGGATCCCGAATTCCAGAAGGTAAAAGCCCAATCAGAAGTCGTCTTCGACGAAGAAAGAAATGCACACATGTCGTGTCGGCATGGAAGCAATGAGATCGACATATTTGGATTATCAGAAGATGAGGAATATGTCGACGACACAGATACCGGAGGTCAAGATAGTCAACCTACGCAGATAGGTAAGATATCCAAATCTCACATGCATGAAGCTCCTGACGAGGAAGCAGAAAACGTCCACAGCCGGCGCCACCGCCGAGAGGATCAAGCTGCCCAGCGTTCGGCAGCAGATGCAGAAAACGCCCACAGCCGGCGCCTTCGCCAAGAGGATCAGACTGCCCAGCGTTTGGCAGCAGATGCAGAAATCATCACCCACAGCCGGCGCCTCCGCAGAGAGGATCAGACTGCCCGGCGTTCGGCAGCAGCAATCAAGAAATCATGCCAAGTGCCGCAAGCAGCTCCAGCTCCAGCTCCGCCAATAGGGAGTCGTGTTACAAGAAGTCAATGTAAAGCCTCCGCAGGAGCATTAACGGCATCCACATCAGATCCATTTACCTACCCGGAAGCCATTGAAAGCCCTCAACGAAATTATTGGAAAAGAGCCATGGAGGAAGAAAGCACATCAATTCTGCTCAATAACACCTTCTCAGCTCTCAACTCCCAGGAAGCACGGCAACTGAAAGTTAGGCCGATTGGCTCTAAGTGGGTTTACAAGACTAAACACAATCCTGACGGGTCTATATGGTACAAAGCACGGCTAGTCATAAAGGGATAGGAGCAGACGGATTTCGGTGAGACTTATGCCCCTGTTGGGAAGCTAACTACGTTTCGGTATCTCATCTCTCTCATCAGGAGATATGGATAGAATATGGACCACTTGGATGTAGTTACTGCTTTCCTAAACCCCGAAATCGACAATTACGACATCTATATGACTTTGCCAGAAGGATCGCCAGAGGGCCTCAACGCACCAAAGATCATTGTCAGACTCAGGAAAGCCCTCTACGGCCTTAAACAAGCCCCGCGGTTATGGCATGATGATATCAATGCTTTTCTACTCTCTCTTGGGTTCACACAATCCTCAGCCAATCCCAATCTCTATCTCCGCAGCGACGGTATTCTGATCCTTCTGTATGTCGACGATATCTTCATGTCATACCCGGAGGCTGCTACCAAAGCCGTAATCGAAGTCAAAGCGAAACTCTCAGAGAAGTACAAGATCACGAGCCTCGGCCCGGCGCGCCAATTCCTCGGCATCGAGATACACCGTGATGGTACTGGGATCAGTCTCGGTCAGAAAGCCTATATCACAACAATCCTCAGACGATTCGGCATGGAGCAGACTCACCGTGTCTCGACGCCCATCGACCCCAATATAAAGTTGGACTTGGCTGAGGATCGGCAGGAGAAGGAATTGGAAGATATCACAGACTATCAGGCAGTCGTGCGGTCACTAATGTACGCAGCACTTGCAACTCGGCCAGATATCTCGTATGCGCTCGCTGCTCTTTCTCGTTACAATTTGCGGCCATTCACCAGCCATATGACCACTGCTAAGAGAGTCCTTCAGTATCTCAAATCTACAGCCGATTTTCGACTACAGTTCAATTGCATCGGCATCGGCATCGGCATGGGCATCAGCATCGGCATCGGCATCGACATTGGCAATAGTCTTGTAGGGTACTCAGATTCCGATTGGGCCAATGACAGTGCGGACCGAAAGTCTCAGGGAGGCCATGTGTTTCTCGCCAATAATGGTGCCATCTCGTGGCAGTCCCGGAAGCAAAGTGACATCGCCATGTCAACTCTCCAGGCCAAGTTCATCGCCTGCTCGGAGGCCTCCAGAGAAGCAAAATGGTTACTCCAGTTGCACAATGATATTCACGGTTCTCAGAGAGACTCACCACCGCTGCCATTCAACTGCGACAATCAGGGTGCTCTCACTCTAATCACCACGGGAATCATCAAAGCTCGAACTTAGCACATCGACGTTTGCTATCACAACAGTCGAGATCTGCTCAAACGCCGAATAGTCAACTACTCCTACGTACACACGAACGAAAATGTGGCAGATATACTCACGAAAGCACTTACGAAAGATAAGCATACAAAGTTCACAAAAGCAATGGGTTTATGGTAATTGGAGGTCAATTTAAGGTTTAAGGCTACGGTAGTACTCTTTCCCTGCTCACTTCTCAAGCAGGGTTTTAAGGAGGCTACTATGGGAATCACAAGTTGCGCATCATGTTTGTTTGTTTGTTTGTTTGTTTGTTTGTATGTTTCTTGCTCCACAGAGCGTAGCAAGAGGGGGGAGTGTGGCATATACAGGTCTCAGCCGGAGATGAGCCTCGTATGGCCGGAGTGGAGATGTCTCATATGACCGGAGTGGTGATGTCTTGAATGGCCGGAGCGGAGGTTTCTCGTATGGCCGGAGACGGTGATGTCTTGTATGGGCGGAGATGACTGTTGACTCTGATACGGGCTGATGGCATTCAGCCGTATTTGCACTCTCATATATATTGGCCTTGTGGCCTCTTAGATAGAACCAATCAAGCTTCTAGCAGTCACTATTTCAACACCGCCTGTTACTTTGGATGCTAGAATGACTTGTTAATTGCCTTGACTATCTCACGAGGGCCGAAGGCCCGTATATGTTCAAGCTCCCATATGCTATGCTCTATCTGATGAGACGCATCACGCTGGTCCTAATGCATATCCTCATACAACCACCATCTTCATATAAGTCTTCATTCTCATACAAGACATCAGACGGTGCTGAGACTCACAATCCAAGTACACATGCAACACCGCCACACCGCCACACCCCACTACTACGCCACTCCCACCCGCTACTCCGATCACCGCATCGGACAATCTCCGCGGGATCTCCGACTCTCTTTGTATAATAAGGCATAAGTTCTACCTTTAGGTAGATCAAGAGACTTCATCAGTATCGCACAATTCAACAGAACCAGTTCGAAAACTACTGAGTAATATTTCATGATATTGCAATATTATGTGGCGGACATTTCGCAGGTTTAGGGATTGTTACATGTAAAAATGGTTAGTTGGGTCGTCACCAATACTGCCAACTGCTTTATGTCTGAGGAAAGGAAAGGTCACTGCTTTGCAACCTTGATGGGTAGGGGAAGAAGTTATCCTTCATCAGCGATGGGAACTGAGCAATACGAGAAGCAACCCCATACATACTCTCAGCAAGGCATCTAAGTAAGTATCAATGTATCAACTCCATGAACATCCCAAAGATTCAGTTACCGATGTCTCTGGTTTTTGCAGAAGAAAAATGTACGCAGGCATTGTTGGATTTTCTTTTCCTTACGGATGTCGGCAGAGTTAGCAGAGTGGTGGAGGAGGCGGAGAACTTAGATCACGAGGAGTTGAGTGATGGGGGGTGTAAAAGTTGATGTTTTTTGGTGGTTTTGTTTGAGAGAAGAGGACTCGCGACTTTGCTTTTGTTTCCTTGCGTTGTGAAAGAAGCGGGGAGGAAATGTGTTAGGTATATGCCATGGCCGCAAGCGGCCGAATGCAATATGATTACAAACAAATAAACTCCATGAAAATCAGTATAAGTTGTGGACAACTCCAGTAAGTTTTCTTAATTTAGGGAGTCAGGGTGGTTTTACAAGTTGGTGAAGCGCAAGGCTTTCTTCAGCGGCTTTTGAAACGTGTTACAGTATAAATGAAGGAAAAATGTGAGTGAATAGACTCAAAGTACTGAAAGAAGAGAGAGATATATGTTCCGTCCTATGGGCAAATCCTCTAGTTTGCGAACTGGCAAATAAATTCGCGATATTTTTAACCTGTTCGCAAGAATCTCTTCAATTTCACAAACTGACGCCCATTTGTGAACGGGGCGCTTAAGTTCGCGAATTGTCACGGGTTGTCTATCGGATGGAACATATACAAGAAAGTTGTGCGCCTTGTGTTCCCCAGGCGTCATACTCTCAGCCCCGCTTACAGTCGGCTCGTGCCAGGTCAGTATATGTAATAAAACGGGTTGTAATCAGCGATGTCAACCGTCCCAATTCTTGCCAGGACGGACGGGACGGCGCCAGAACTGTCCGTCCCGTCCAAGCATGTCAATGACGGCTAGACGGCCGGGGACCTGCCAGGGACGGCACAAACCCCGTCCCCGGCAGTCATCCACCGTCCCCGGCCGACATCGGGCGGTTAGAGTATATACTTGGATTAAACGCAATGAAGCCTTGATAGCGTGCGGTAAAATGTATAAATACCGTGATGCACTCTATCTATGTATAAAACCACTGTGCAAGAGCGAAAGTAAAGTTAAATGAAGTGTTTACAAAGATGGACGAAGTACCTGCTCAACAAAGTGCTTATCAGCGACCTACCAAATCGCTTGGGTGATGATATCATTCAGCCTTGTGAGTGTCTGAATTCTTGGGTGACACAAGGCTTATTCTTGGAGCAACAGAGTCAGACATAGTTAAGATGGAGCAGATGCAGAATGATCTTGCTTCGAGGTCAAGAGATTAGATGTAACTAGTTTTATGAGATATTGTAATGTACACTGCACGAGATCCATGGATGTCGGCAGATGACGTCCGGGGACGGCTACTTCGCCGTCATTGCCGTCCGTCCCCGTCCTGCCTCAAAAAGACGGCGCCGTTTCCGTCCCCGTCCGCAGTGATCCCGGACGGACGGGACGGTTGACATCACTGGTTGTAATGCGTGAACAGTTATAAGGAGACTGGATTAGACTATAGGAATGCAAGTACGAATCAGCCAGAGGCCGACTAGGAAAACATCTAGCGGTTGTAACAAATCATCACCGAAACCTAAAGTACCCCAAACACAGCTCGCAAATTCTGCCCGAAAAATCGCGGGCTGATATCATCACAATCACTATATCCGGGCTAGTGTTCTTAGAGTGCATCTATTACAGTGTTGTGTATCTAACCCTTCGAAGAAACCTGAGGAATGGGTGATTATATTATTCTAGATACCCTATGCTAATAGTTAGGCACCGTATTTACTATCACTCAGAGGTATTCATGATTTACCCAGCAGTCCATCAGACTGTCTTTCCAAATATTTTTTGTGTATCATAGTATCAATTGCAACTTCGATAGCGCTGATAGTGGGGGTAAATTGTGGGTTGATTTGATAGATCGTCTTCTGCATCAATACTCCACGCTTCAAGATCTTGTCGCGCTCCATGATATTAGATACTGTTATCTATTGGAGGTGTATCAGTATAAGACCATCACGACTTACAAGGCACCGGATGTGTTCGAAAGTCATACCTCAAGACAACGCTGTCTCTCCTGTTCGGCTCTTATCTCTTCAATATTTTTCCGCTCTCGTTCCGCACCCCCATTCCGCAGCAAGTTCACTTTAATCTTTGGACTGCTGAAGTTGAGGTTTAGGGCGAACTGTGTACCAGAGACAGGATGTGAAGTGTCTGGCGATATATTCAACAAACCGGCGTATAAGAAAACTGAGAGATACTGCTGGAGGTGTTCCTCTCCCAGGCCTGTGTTCTGTTGTATAGAATCATACGAAATCGTCGCATGACTATTGAACAATAATAGAATAGACATTTGATAAGCAGACACCCGGAAAACGTAAGGGACCCTGGGGCTACTGTCAAAGTTTGCCTTGAGCTCGCCGTTACAGAGATGCCACATCCACCTCAACTCCCGGCCAACGTGTTTTGATTTGTAGAATTTGTCAAAGCGGGAATGAGCATTCACGATACTCTTTGGGGGAATGAATGATGTGCCGGAAGAACTTGGGTCTATAGCAAGAGGCCAAGACCATGCCCGCAAGACTTGGAATGATACGCCAGCACCAACTCTCAACCACCCGCTTTCTCGTAGCCAACACTGAAATCCTACGTTCAAAGCACTCGAAATTTTAGTATCTTCGAGCATTGTCTCCAGTTTCCGTGTGTGCTCAAAACCGCCTGCTTCGTGCAAACTCCCAATCATTAGTTTCTCCGCCTGAACTGATAATGACCTCCCTTTGAGCAACCTATCAGCCATTCTTTTAGAATAGGCTATGTGGAACGTCTCCTTGTCCATCAGATATTGGAATATCGTCATGACGCCAGCCAGCTTATCCGCAAGCTCTATCTCCTGAGTGTGGATACTTTCGCGCAACAAAGAATCTGCATGCGCTGCCAGCAGCATTGCACTTTTATCCGGTTTCTGCTGACACACTCCGTTCTTGTTGACGAACTGCACAAACCACTCATCGAAACATCGAAGAAATTTTGCATCGCTCGCGAATGCGGTTTTAATAAGTGTGTCATAATAACCGTGTATCTCCAGCAACTCTTTGATATATGCCTTTGCAGTAGAGCTATCGGCTGTACCATTGACTAAACTCGAGGTTGCGAATAATTCGACCTGCATGACGTGCTTTGAGAACTGGTGATAAAATTCATTCAGAGCATTCGGTATCGAGGACAGGTGATTAAACATCCGGTGTAATTCGAGCTGGTCACGACTTTCGAGATAGAACAAAAATTCATCCCCCATCCGACCAACATGGTTTTGAAGCAGTGACTGGTGGCAAGTCCGCATCAATGGACCAAATGTATCCGGATGAAGGTATGTCGCTATTCTGTTTTTCTCTTCTCTCAACCAGGTTTCTACCTTCGACACGTTAGCTGCACAAATAACAGACGGAGTTGCCTAGAATAGTAACCTTGGCCAAATATTCGGTGAGGCTGTGTGTGTGTAAGAACGATTTCGACACCCACTGGTAGTAAGTGCTGGTAGCTTCCAAGAAAGGGATCTCAAAATACCGCCAATAAACCTCGAGCGTTGACCTCATTGAGTCGGTTTCATCAAATCCCAATGTTACGAACGATTGAGTGGCGGCCTTTATTGAAACTAACTCGACGTGCTGTTCTTGTCTGTGTTTTTCTATAAGCTTGAGAATGGCTGCAATCAGGTTGTCTTTAATAGGATCAAAGATAATGTGCCTCCATCGGATGAGACAAAGCTAGTCCTTGCGGTCAGTTTCGCAGCATTCAAGTGGAGCTTGTGTTACGCACTGTATACACCTCACATACATCTACATCCCCGCAGTCAATTTGTACTTTCACCCAGCTTTGGTTTAGCGGGCGACATAAAATATTAACAGATTCCGCCCAAAACTCAAACCGGTTCCACTCCTGGGCATACAGCAACACTAGTTCCTCATCTCTAGAACCTGTTAACGACTGGAACGTAAGACTATCAGTATTGATAAACTATCCGAGTTTCTATCTGCGTCATATCATCCTGCATACCTCTCGTATGGAGCCAAGGCGACCTAAAAGATACATACCAAGGGCATCGTAAAGATCCCCTCCCAGCCGCAGTATTTGTTGAGTGTTGTGGGTGTCGGCCATGTTGAGTGTTGCTGTTAGGTCTAGTGTACACAGTCCGGTACAATAATTCTGGACCATCCTATGACATGATTACCAATAAGTCCCCGGTAGCATACGTCCCAGCATGAATCTAGTACATACGTTTGAACTTCCCGATACTAAGACCGATACCTGGTTAGCTACCTATCTACCGTGCGTAAGAGCGGGTTCAGACTGACCAGCTGCTTGCTAAGGCTACCTCCATCTTCTTCCCAGAGACGGTCCAGCCTTAATTTCACAAATTCCCATCTGTAGTCCACATGATATTAACTCGATGTATACTCCAACTACAGTAGTGTCCATACGTCATTTGGAATTCCGCTCGCGACATCTCGTAAATATGAATTATGAGACCAGAATAAATGCGTGCGTGAAGTGTAGAGATAACTGAGACTCGCGAAATCACGTGTTCGGATAGAGTGGTGGAGTGGCAGTTGATAATGGAGGGCGAGGTGAATTGGGTGTATTGTCTGAATGCTACGCCTCTAGTTATAATTATCGGGAATTTTGTTTAAATGTACTTGCGACTGGCGCTCAAATATATTCGCTGCCGCCTTTTAACATAGTACTAAACCACTCTCTAGAGTGAATACTTAAGTATGCAGGCGTTTCCAGCAGCCTAACTGTGCATGGCGTTATAACAGGAGAAAATATAGGTGTTGGTGGCATAATTTCATATGCACTTTCGACATCAACATTAGCAACCAAACTTACGTAGCGCTATCGTATCGGATTTTTTTCTCCAATCCCGACTATGAGTAACTTCGTTTGTTTGCTTTAATGAGTACGGCAAAACCCGTTTCCCCTCCCCCTCCGAATGACCGGCTAGGTGGGACTATGAGTAACTTCGATGTGGCTACAACGTACTTCCATTGGTTCGATAGGGGTACAAGAATCTTTAACTACTCTAGGCCATATGATTTTCGCGAAAAGAGGGACAAGCACAGCTGTCAATTGACAGCCGTGTCGGGTCTGCACGAAAAAAGCAATCCGTAGTGTGCGCATCCAATCCTTTTATTGTGCGCAATTCAGTATTTTCCACGGAGCCGATCATCGAAGAAAAATCTAATAATATACTGCATGCATATCAGTTCAGCTGAGGGTGTCGTCCTTCTTATCTTGACGAACGCACCCAATCAAATATTTATTCGGAGGAGCCTACCTTTCATATGCGATTGATAACTTGAAAATCTTCCCAAGTATTTTATATATTCGGGCAGATGGTACGCCTCCAATGAGGTTTGTGGCCTACAAATAACTTGATTGGCCATTTATCCGAATGTATACCGCATCAGACTTAATCGTATGGTTCCTAATACCCCGCAGTACTGAGGCAGCAACGTTGAGTATCACTGCAGACGCAATGCATTAATGTATGCACTACTTTGGGGTTTTTTGGTTTCGTTTGAGAACGCCCTATCTGCAAAGCACCAGAGTTGAGCAAGAGGCGGTAATCAGCTGCAGGAAACCTAGGTTAGCAGTGATACCCATGTATCTGTGAGCACTGAATCCCATCGATATCACTGGAGGTGATGGGGAGTCGACAATGTGAAAGCGGAAAGCTCCACAGAGCAAGATACTTTCAGGTGTTCACACCGAGACAAGCGTAAGACAAATAGAAGATAGACGCAAGCGCAAAATGAGGACTATCCATCTATTGAAAGTCGGGTAGACAAGCCGGTTCTTCTGTATGGCTGAAGATACATAGTAAGTGGAAGCATATCTAGAGCAAATAAGTAGTTTCTTTTCTGATTGGTGCGTAAATGACAGCATTGGAGCATGCAACGAAGCCTGGATGCGCAATTTGCATCGCAGAAATGGTAACCTTTACAGTTCAAATGCGCTACATCAGGGCTACTTGCAGATGGCTACCAAATTCATAAATTAAAAACAAAACTAATACTGGTGGCAGTATGCACCGAACCCTGTGCGGGGTTTGAACGCTAGTCCGATCGGGCATCTGCTGGCGGCTAGTATATTCAACATTCCAGACTACCAGCGGCAATTATAGTACCCAATACACGGAAAAGATTTGAGATGGCCAACGGTATATTCCGCATAATACGAAACGCGGGGGTGACAAGTCAAATTTTCACCCCCTCAGAAGCAAACATTACTTTCCAACGGATACTTGGGAGAAAAGCCAATAGTGGCATCGGCATCGCAAATCTTTGCCCTATACGTATATTAAGGCAGCAACATAGGAATTCAGGCGGAGATTTCGAGCGCCCTATCTGCACGCCAAGGCACTAGAATTCAACTCGGGACGTTGGCCAATTGGAGGAATCCCGGTTAGTGATTCCATATATCTGCCACGCCGCACGTGAATGCTAAATTCCGTCGTTATCAAAGGAGAGAACAAGGCTACCCTGGCGGGGAGCCTGACAGCACCATACCCAAAGCCGGAGCCACCGCCTACTCCTCGAACACAGTGCCAACTATTTCAGTAAAAACATGCGATAGAGCCGACAACATAGAATTTACAAGCAGCACATACTGTCGCTCAGCTTTAGATCCCGAGTGAGTGATCGGTAGGAGGATTGCGCTATCTCGCTCATACGTCGGCATGTAATATAGAGAAGCTTTCACCAGTCAGAACTCCTAAATGCAAAACAGTAGAATATCAGTCATTATAACCGCAAATCTTGCCTGCTGCACTCTCCGCTAGCGCGTGCTCTCTATTTATACAGAATCTCACTGGGAGCTCAGGAATTGGGCTGGGAGTTCTAGCCGGGGTACTCACAGTTATCGTCACTGGAAATTGTATAGGGCATTAAGTATGGTAAAAACAACCATTTTTCACAGCAGGGAACAAGCAAAGTTACAATGTTTAGATTTGGCAATATACCTGCATGATGTTCAGGCCGCCGATGCTGTTTCACAGTACTCGATATCTAGTTAGTTACAACCATGTAGGTAGTCTATGTGATGTGTCAACCGACCGATTGAAGTTTTGGCTGATAGCACATCATCGTTGCGTGGCAGTCAGAATGCACAATGCAACCACTAGTACAGCGAAAGACAATTCCGTTGTACAAAACTACACAGTTCTCTTTTGCGAGGGTAGCAGATTGAACTTCTAATCCTCACACCAGCCATCGTCAACGACCTTTCGAAGTCGATTAGACCTATTGCTAGCCCTGGTCAGAGCATATCCCCGGAGGTTGAGTCTAGTCCATAGCTGATGCATACGGCTTGTAGAGAGATTGTATTACATCATTGACATCGTACAGGAGGTACAGCCTTAACCTCCATTTTGACATCGAGGTGTTCGAGGGGATATTTTTAAGAAGCACGGTAGAGAAGTTCCTGAGGGACGTGCCGGGCCTATGATGATATACGGGATACAGCTTGAGATCTGCGTACATATGAGCACAGTTGATATAGATGACCTGACAATAATTAATATCCGGCGCTATTGTTTCGTATGAAACATGAATCACTTCTAATTTCCCAAATCCTGGCAGCACTCACCGTTTAAAAGTTTCCAAAAGATGCCAAATTACTATAACGTCATCGGCTCACTGGCAAGTGAAAGCAGATTGTCCGAAGCTAACCGATGGGCTCAGCAGCAGTACTTACAAGTGTTGATCACCAGGGCAAGGCATACTCAACGAGATATTGGCGCGGTTGCTACAGTTTTGACGGAAGTAGTATTGGAACATTTTATATTTTCCTGTTCCGACGAATAGCGGACGACGAGGGTGCAGCTTCACCACTAGATGATAGCCGATGAGCCGATATCTTGAAGTTGTTTTCATTTTGGGCAAGGCCCATACATGATCGATCATCTAGAACAAGCTGGGGTCCAATCCTGTAATTCCCATATCGGACTAGCGAAAAAGCAACGTCAGTGTAGTAGTGATAATAGAAGCTGAACCAAGCCCTTTCGGCCGGTGAGCTTAAGTTGCACAGATGCTTTGATTTGAACTCCACTGACGTTCAGCCGTGCCTGCCTTTACGTCAATTCACTGTTAGGTGTTACTACATTACGTAGCGCGATCAGTTTTTAGATTAGCTATGAAAGGGCAACAGAGGAAGGAAGAATCATAAGAAAGGCTAGACCAAGATCGCAAAGAAGCCGTTAGTTTCCATCGGTGCCCAGATTGTATTTCCACGGTAGTTAACAGTCTATATCAGGATTTACAGCGCGCCAATATTCCTCGTGAAATCCATCAAAACGCCCAAATGGGGATATTATGAATTTCATGTGCCAGGCTCTATGTGCGGTAGACAAGATGAAGGTAAGTTCACATATCGCTTATCGGGGTTTACGCCCAATTTTCTAAGTTATCCCTATTCAATACATATAGCTTGGAGGTATATCACTTTGGTTCTGGATAAGGGCGTTATTGGGTGTTGAACCATTAGTTGTCTGACTTGAATCATAGGAGACTCCTGTCAATGATCAGATAACATTGATAAGGTTATTCTCATTTCACCAACTTTGGTGTGCGGTAACTGGGCAAATTGTAAAATTCAGCCTTTGTCCACGAACACGGGGTATTTTGGCGAAAGTAAGACCTCATATTTGATGTCTAGTCGCCAAACTTTTGATGTGTCACTAAAGGCGCTTTTTATAGTGCCCAGAGACTTGAAAACGAGTAACTTCACAAGTCACAAGGCATCACTCGTTGGTCTGATACAAGAAAAGTGTTGCATATATGGTTTATCTCCCTGGCGTATGGCTTCAGTTGTATGATGCATAATCTCTCTAAAAATGATGGTCATTCCAGACTCAGCTGGAGATGCCAGCTGAGTGCGCATGCATGCGTACGAGACATACAAGACATACTCCGAATACCGCGTATATAAGTTCATGAACGTACCTGTACTTTAGAATATACAAGCTTCTAGCAATAAGTATTTTCGACAGGTTATGAACCCGGTTATCGCTACTATCTAGAATCTCACGATCTTTCTTACGATCTCCTTCACGATCTCCAAAAAGAGCCTCAAGAACCCTCAACCTTGTCACCGTAGCAACAGCCACATAAACAACACTAAAACTCAACACCATTCCACGATCTCACAATGACTTCCTCCGAACCCGCCTTCAACAAGACCCGGTGGGGCAACATCCCTAAGCTCACTCACGACAATTACGACGAATGGAAAGACGACATGATTCCCAGCCTGTCAGCCATGAAAGTATACGCAATCGTCACCGGAGAGGATCCTGAACCGCAGCCACCTGACTTCGACCACGATGACAACTATAATGATTGGAAGGCTAAGGAAGCCGAGGCTGCATCCATGATCACACTTTCCTGTTCCCCCGAAGTACGGCGCATCGTCAAAGGTATACGAAATCCTCACGGAATGTGGAACACACTGGAAACGAGTCTGGACACCGCCGGATCTTATATCGGCAGACAGGACATCTTTCGCCTGTTCCGTGGATGCCGACCTAAGGAGGACGAACCACTTAAAATATACTTCACCAAGCTCAGTAACTACCGCATACAACTGGACCATACCGACGACGCCGTCACCGATCGAGATTTCCGCACGCAAATATTCACATCACTGCCATCTCAGTATGCGATGATATTAATGGTCCTGAAACATAGAAGGCCTTTACCTACACCTGAAGAAGCCATGCATGACCTCCTAGAAGAAGAAACTACAGCGAGCCTCACAAAAGAACTGGCAAATGCATCCACGTGGGCCGCCGTTTTCACTCAACGTGGCGGCTACTGAGGCCGAGGCCGAGGCCGTGGGCGTGGTGGACGCGGAGGACGCGGTGGGCGCGGTGGACACGGTGGAGGCAGTGGAACCAAAGACAGCCACGAAAGTAAGTGCACCTATTGCAAAATTGACAGCCATACTACAGATGCATGCAGGAAGCAGAAACACGCCCAGGAGGGAGGAAACAACGGAGGAAATGACCAGCGCATTTGCTTCCAGTGCGGGCTCCCAGGCCATGTCAAAGTCGATTGCGTCTCCTACAAACGCATAAAGGAGTGGTGGAAAGTGAAGAAAGCCACTGCTACAGCAGCCCTCGCTACAACTGGAGACTGCGATCCCTTCTGACTAACCGCCTCTGCTCTCACCGCTGCGGCTCCGAAGTGGGTCATTGATTCCGGAGCGTCACACCATATGTGCTATGACCGCACCAGGTTCTCAACGTTCAAAAAACTCTCACTTCCTATAGTAATCGAATTGGAGACAACAATGCAGTCACTGCCACGCATTACGGTTTCGTCGACGTTATACAAGGCTATCAAGTCGAAGCCCTCCATACTCCTACCTTTCGACTTTCCCTTCTATCGATCGACCAGTTGGATTTGGGTGGGCATACGACTTTATTTCAGGACGGAAAATGCTCCATAACTTCGCCATCTTCCTGCACTCTCGCCGGAAAACTAATCATTGGCATATATATCATAGTCGCCGCAACCACACTCTTATCGACTACCAAGAATGGGAAAAAGAGAAAGAGAGACAGCTCAAGAGTACTAATCGCAGAGCCTACAATCGAGCCTATAATCGCAGATCCTATAATCAAGCCTACAATCGCAGAACCTACAATCGAGCCTACAATCGCAGAACCTACAATCGAGCCTACAATCGAGCGTACAATCGAGCCTACAATCGAGTCATCAAGAGCACCTATCGCAGCCAAAACTAAGTCCACTCGAAAGTCTCTCACGATCTCAGAATCAGGAATATGGCACCGACAACTAGCACATATGAATCGTACCACCATGAAATCTCTAATTGTCGGATATACACACGATGACTCTATGTGCACAGTCTGCATCCAAGCCAAGCACAAGCAAAGGTTCATTAAAGTGCCAGTCAAGCGCACTACAAAGCCCTTTGAACTTGTACATTCGGATGTGTGCGGTCCCTTTTCTACACCGACCATCGGAGTCAATTGATATTATATATTATTCATCGACGACTACACTAGATTCACATCCGTATGGCTGCTCCCAAATAAGAAAGCCGAAACCTGCACCTCCACCCACCAGTCATTTCAGGCCCGAGTAGACTCGATGGGATACGAGATCAAGCGATTCCGGTGTAATAATGGACGAGGAGAATACGACAATAAGACCTTCCAATATGTCCTCGCGGCTCGAGGCACAACATACGAGCCATGCCCTCCATACGCTCACCATAAGAATGGTGTTGCCGAATGCATGATCTGTACAATCACTGAAAAGGCCCGCGCGATGATGATTGACTCCCAGGCCCCCATTCAGTTCTGGGGAGAAGCAGTTAATACCGCAGTCCATCTCCATCAGAGATCGCCAAATGAAGGCCTGAAAAGAAGTGACCGCGATGGCTATCAAGCACCGTACGAAATGCCATACGAAATGCTGGATGGATTTGGACAACCTACGCACAATGCCGACGGTAACAAGATATCGTATCAAGCTTCTCTCCACAACCTACGCTGATTCGGATGCTATGCCACCAGACTCATCCCCGAAGTCCAGCGCAGAGGCAAATTCGGCCCGAGATCAAAGCCCTGCATGATGGTAGGCTACACACACGACTCAAAAACTTTGTGGAGGTTATGGGACCCCGAATTCCAGAGAGTAAAAGCCCAATCAGAAGTCGTCTTCGACGAAGAAAGGAATGCACACATGTCATGTCAGCATGAAAGCAATGAGATCGACATATTTGAATTACCAGAAGATGAGGAATATGTCGAAAAATCAGCTACCGGAGATGAGCCTCTCCGAGATAGTCAACCTACGCAGATAGGTAAGAGATCCAAATCTCACATGCATAAAGCTCCTGACGAGGAAGCAGAAAACGCCCACAGCCGGCGCCTCAGGACCAGACTGCCCAGCGTTCGGCAGCAAATGCAGAAAACATCGCCCACCGCCGGCGCCTCCGCCGAGAGGACCACACTGCCCAGCGTTCTGCAGCAAATGCAGAAAACATCGCCCACAGCCGGCGCCTCCGCCGAGAGGATCAGACTGCCCGGCGCTCGGCAGCAGCAATCAAGAAATCAAGCTGAGTCCCGCCAGCAGCTCCAGCTCCAGCTCCGCCGGTAGGGATTCGAGTCACAAGAAGTCAAGGTAAAAACTCCGCAGATGCACTAATGGCATCCGAAGCCACTGGAGATCCATACACCTACGCGGAAGCTATGGAAAGCCCCCAACGAAATCACTGGAAAAGAGCCATGGAGGAAGAAAGCACATCGATCCTGCTCAATAATACCTTCTCCGCTTTCAACTCCCAAGAAGCACGGCAACTACAAGTTAAGCCAATTGGCTCTAAGTGGGTTTATAAGACTAAACACAACCCCGATGGGTCCACACGGTATAGAGCACGGTTAGTTATAAAGGGATATGAGCAGATGGATTTCGGTGAGACTTATGCCCCTGTTGGGAAACTAACTACGTTTCAGTATCTCATCTCTCTCATCAGGAGATACGGGTGGAATATGGACCACTTGGATGTAGTGACCACTTTCCTAAACCCCAAAATCGACGATGACGACATCTATATGACTTTGCCAGAAGGATGGCCAGAAGGCCTCAACGCACCAAAAATCATTGTCAGACTAAGGAAAGCTCTCTATGGCCTTAAACAAGCTCCACGGCTATGGCATGACGATATCAATGCCTTTCTACTCTCTCTTGGGTTCACGCAGTCTTCAGCCGATCCCAACCTCTATCTCCGCAGCAATGGCATCTTAATACTTCTGTATGTCGACGATATCTCCATGTCATATCCGGAGGCCGCCACCAAAGCTGCCGTCGAGGTCAAGGGGAAACTCTCAGAGAAATATAAGATTACGATCCTCGGCCCGGCACGCCAATTCCTCGGCATTGAGATCTACCGCGATGAAAATGGTACCGGAATCAGTCTCGGTCAGAAAGCCTATATCACCACAATTCTCAAACAATTAGGCATGGAGCATAGTCACGGCGTCTCGACGCCCATGGATCCCAATATAAAATTGGACTTGGCTGAGGATCGGGGGGAGAAGGAATTGGAAGATATCACAGACTATCAAGCAGTCGTGGGATCACTAATGTATGCAGCACTTGCAACTCGGCCAGATATCTCGTATGCGGTCGCTGCACTTTCTCGTTACAATTCGCGGCCTTTCACCAGCCCTATGACCGCTGCGAATAGAGGCCTTCAGTATCTCAAATCTACAGCCAATTTTCGACTACACTTCAATGGCATCGACATCGGCATCGACATCAGCATCGGCATCGACATCAGCAATAGTCTTGTAGGGTACTCGGATTCCGGTTGGGCCAATGACAGCGCGGACCGCAAATCCCAGGGAGGCCATGTGTTGCTCGCCAGCAATGAAGCTATCTCGTGGGAGTCTCGAAAGCAAAGTCTCATTGCCATGTCAACTCTCGAGGCCGAGTTCATCGCCTGTTCGGAGGCCTCTAGAGAAGCGAAATGGTTACTTCAACTACAGAAAGACATTCACGGCAAAGATTTACCACCGCTGCCAATCAACTGCGACAATCAGGGTGCTCTCACCCTTATCACCACGGGAATCATCAAAGCTCAAACTAAACACATCGACGTTTGCTATCACAACAGTCGTGATCTGCATAGACGACGAATAGTCAACTACTTCTACGTACACAGACGAAAATGTGGCAGATATACTCACAAAAGCACTTACAAAAGATAAGCATACGAAGTTCACAAAAGCAATGGGTTTATGGTAACAAGGAGGTCGATTTAAGGTTGGATTTAAGGTTGTTTCACTTTTCTTTTGGGCACGCGG
>Ga0307512_10003663_pt1 | contig 17547 bp, 22 predicted proteins | sample 14_EM_MG_FD_200267 | JGI IMG/M metagenome (GOLD analysis project Ga0307512, IMG submission 200267) | Populus trichocarpa ectomycorrhiza microbial communities from riparian zone in the Pacific Northwest, United States - 14_EM | ecosystem: Host-associated > Plants > Roots > Unclassified | place...
AAAACATCAAAAAACGCATTATAGGTTGTTGAAAACGCGATTTTGTTAAGATATTAATAACAAACTCCAAAAACAAGAGCTTTATATGAATCTATAGATGGACCCGCTGGGCGACCCGCTGATAACTCGCCCAATTCGGACGGGTTGAGAGTTTACCATCGAACCGTACCCGAATTGACGGTTCGGGTTTATTGACGACCCGGACCGCCAATTTGGCAACGGTTCGGGTTGGACCCGGACCCGGACCCGAACTGACGGTCCGGAACCGTTGCTAACACTAGTTGTAGCTACATTTCATGTTGCTAATAAAACATGGATATTCTTCAACTGTGTCTTCACCTCTCGAAGATGTAATCATACATTGTTGCTTACATCACACACACCTCCGTCACCACCGCAAAACGATGATTGTATATGTATCAGCCGGACCAGTGCAAGATGAAAATTTTATGATCGAGCTCCCTAGTATTCTACTTCCATTGATTCATAAACCGCATTGCGACCCTTTCCTTCACCGTTCCCATGATGATTGCAGCGACACAAAAGCCGATAGCGAGAATGCTTGTATCAATCTGGAGCAATCTGCAGTTCGGACAGATCTTTATGGTACTGCACACTTCGATAACTGTCTGGCCAGCAAGCCCAGTAGTAACGAGTATTTCAATATCTTCAATGATGAAATCGAGGTATGGTCACCGTTTTCTTGCAATGAGGAGTGTCAATTGGCGCACTGGTGTGTCAGGCACAACTTGAGCAGAGCTGTTATCAACAAGCGTTTCAGGAACCCTACGATGGCAACCGTCAGCAACCTCACTTCGTCCCACACTGTCTTCACTAGGTGGAACGAAATGTCTGACCCGATGGGCATCGACTCTTGGAAATCAGGCAAAGTGTGTTACAATCGTTGGGCCTATCCAAACATCCTTGACGACGATGATTTCATATGTTTCTTTCACCACAATTGTGTTTGATGCATTGAGTTCCCGATGCAACCCCCTGCGTTCAGGGAACCTATGTTGTATGCTCCTGCACAGGAATACAATGATGCTGAGGAACGTATCCCCTCAGAGGTGAAATCAAGCGACTGGTGGTGAAATGAATAGGTATGGTACATCAGCAAAATGTATTTTAGTCACTGGAAGCCTCCAGGAGTGTCTGAGAGAATGTGGAGTGTAAACGTAGATGCGTCAATGTCAGGATAGTGTCAGACCCTAGGAGGGCATTCCGGCCGGCCTTGAGAGTAACCGGGATCTCTGATGACTGGTACAGGAGTACCAAGGAAGTGATTGTGATAAGTTTGAGAACACCTCGGAGCGCCGGAGAGAACTTTGGGAGCACCTGGGAGCGCCAGCGCCAAGTCAGGAAACCCTGGCGACAAGGCTGGAAGCGCCGACAACAAGTCTGGGAGTGCCAACGACAAGTTTGGGAGGGCCGACGACAAGCCTGGAAGCACCTGGGAGCGCCATCAACAAGCCTGGGAGCACCTCAAATCACTGTAAAGCAGTCTGGCAAAAACGACATCTTCCTTGGGAACGTTTCTGGTGTGCCTGGAAACCATAGCTACTACCTAGTTCAACAATTTTTAAACCTCATGTATTCTGTTTGTATTCTCATCAATCGATCTATATAGCTACCCATCTACACACAGTATATCTGGACTGGCCGCAGGCAGTGCTTGAGAGCAATTCGAGATGCGCGTGAAAATGATGATTGAGTGAACTCGGCGATACATTCCAAGGCTGTGATCGAGCGAGTTTGGAGATGCACTTGTAGGCCGAGACCAAGTGAACTCAGAGATGAACTTGGATGCCATGATCGGGTGAATTTAGAGATGCACTCCGAGATCGTGATCGAGCAAGTTTGGAGATTCACTTGGAGGCCTTGATTGTGCGAACTCGGAGGCCGTAATCGAGGGAGTTTGGAGATACACTTGGATGTCGTGATCGAACGGGATTGGACGAGTACTTGGAGGTGGTCGATGGACAGCGTGCCTGGCGCTGAGACTCCATTCATCAGTTAGTTGATTTGCAAACGGGGGAATGTGACAAGGTGACTCTACTTTTGAGCTCACATGGCAAACTGGCTGATGGTGGTCGATTGTGTAGGGAGGCATGCCGGAAGGTGAAGCAACATTCAGGGGTCAACTCAGAATCATGAGTATGAAGGGCAGACAAACAATGTTTCGTGGATGCTGTACTCGGTGAATGCTGTACTCGGTGTATGCTGTACTCGGTGAATGCTGTACTCGGTGTATGCTGCACTCGGTGTCAACTCAAGACCATGCGATGGAGAGAAAGAGAGGGATGTCGTAACTTTGTGTTCTGCGATGATCGTAGAGTTGTGGACGGGAAAGCGAGAGATGAAGGATGAAGATGGGAACCATGTGGAGGATACGAGCAGATAAGAGAAATCAGGGGTACAACATGCCTGATTGGGTTGGGTAGATCTCGCAGCGGTGTAATTACACACCGGATTGGGACTCGTACCTGCCGTATTGGGCATGGTTAATTGACTCTCCCACCAAATTTTCTAAGTTCTAGTTTCTCATGATGATTTGCCCCATCTCTTCTCATCTCTGTCCTTGTTGTCTTCAACTCTACCATCACCGAAGAACACGAAGATAAGTCATCCCTGTCTATCTCTCCATGCCATCATCAAGTGTTAACACCGAGTACAGCGTACACCGAATACAGCATACATCGAGTACAGCATACACCGAGTACAGCATACACCGAGTACATCATATACTGAGTACTGCATTCACCGGGCAATGCATCATCCCAAGATCGACTGTCTCCCGCTCCCAGCCAGTCTCTCAGCTCTCAGCGGACCTTGTTGTACTCAATTCTCTACATTCCCACAAGTACAAGTGAACCAATGAATGGAGTCTCAACTTCCATCGCACATGCCTTCCGATCTACCGCCTCCAGATTCACTGCCTCCATATTCACTGCCTCTAGATTGACTACATCCAGATTGACCGCCTTCAGATCAATCGGCTCCAGATCAACCGCCTCCAAGTACTCCTCCAATCTTGATCGATCATGGCCTCCAAGTGTATTTCCCAACATGCTCAATTACAGCTTCTGAGTGCATCTCAGAGTTCACTCGATCTCTCGGTCTCCAAGTGCATCTCCAAACTTGCTCGATCCCGGCCTCCAAGTGCATCTCTGGGTTCACTCGATTACAGTCTCCAAGTGCTTCTCCCAACACGCTCGATCAAGGCCTCCAAGTGAATCTCTGAGTTCACTCAATTCCAGTCTCCAAGTGCTTCTCGACACACCCTCGATCACGGTCTCCAACTGCATCTTCAAGGAGCGACAGCGGTTGTACGGAGATAGAGGTGTAACGGAGGTGGCCAGAGTGACGGGGAGTATATATTCGGCAGACCGCGGACTACATAGACATCATCTCATTTCCATCTCATCTTATCATACAATGAAACTACGCACTCTATCTTTCCTAACTTCTGGTCTCACTGACTCTGTCCGAAATTTCATGGATGGATGCAATTGCGTGGATCCTCAACACCTGGTAGTATCATATCTTCTCATCTGATTCCTATGCTGGTCGAACCAGAACCGCTCTTTCTCATGAATTCTGTTTGAATGTCGCGAGTGGTTCAGCGGAGTGATGATGGTCCATCGTTTCACCACAACGGCCTCCAAGCGGTGCATATCTAGGTCCTCTCACTGGGCGTGTCCAGGTGCTCCACGGATTGTGCACGAGTACCATCTGCGGCCAGATTCACCATACGTATATATATCGAGTGACTTAAATAATGCATGCCATATTATGATGTTGGGAATTCTGGGACTGTAACGAAGAGGAATATGATAAGACGAAATGCCTTGTGTTTATGTAAGAACCACTGCTGTGAGAATACGGCACCAAGTCTCCCGCAGAGCTGCGCAGCGGTCTCGGCTGCTCTCGAAGTATCCCGCAGATCTGCGCAGTGGTCTCAGCTTCTCTTGAAGTCAGCCGCAGATCTGCGCAGAGGTCTCAGGAGCTCCAAAATTTGACTATCCTACATGGAGCATCATGAATGCACCTCCATAACTGCAGGTGCTTTCAGAAGCAACTGAGAATGCTCTTGCAGAGTCTGAGATCACTTTGCTTAGCTCCAGGGGGGTCTGGAAGCGTCAGGAAGTACTTTGAACAACTGGTGAAGTCGCCCAGAGTGTCGGGGGGATTGCGTGTGGTTTCCGGACCGAATTACATGTTCGTGATGTAGTTGAATTTCTTCGTAGCTACAATGATTCTGACCGCTTTCATAACTACGGCGGCCGCCTGGAGCCTCGATGGTTCAATTATTCAGCTGTTCAAACCTGACACATCTTACGAACTATTTGGTCAACAAGATCGAACGGCCAGTATATTGGATGCTTGGAAACAACGACTGGTCGATTGGATCAAAGCCTGCGAATCTGGCAAGCATTCATGTTGCCCTTCTTCCTGTTGCTCGAAGTATCACTTTAAAGGACATGGAAAAACAACTGCTGTGAAGGAACGACAAATCAACAATCAAGAGGTTCTAACGAATGATTTCGAGCTTAGTTCTTGTCCGCTCGATGTGCCTTTCAACACTGGACAACTTATGCTTTGTGCTGGCAGCTGGATGCGGCAACGTTATCATGTCATCTGTTCATGGACGGCTGACTACTTCAGAAACATTCACTTGCACTCAATCAACCAGCCAGATTGCCCTCTGTGCGAAGCACCGAAATGGTCGTTTGGATAGGGGAATTCATTTTCATGGCAAATGAGAGACTATTGGCTATACTTCCAAAAGATGATACTCGCGTCTCAGGGAGATGTGACAGAGAGATGGGAGGCAAGACAATATGTGGAAGATCGAGCGGTTGGAACCTCAGAAGGCGTCTTGTGAAATATGGAATGCATCGCTCCGATGACCATTGTCGCACCCGATATTCTTCATACCGTCTCGCTCGGTATGCTGCAGCATTTGATGGAATGGGTTACATCCTTCCTCAAACAACATTCCGGGATGGACATAGTCAACCAGCTCTGGGCGATGATGCCTCCATATCCTGGCTTCACTCCATTGAACAAGCCATATGGCCAGGTGACAAAATGGAGTGGTAAGGAGAGCAAAGCACTCGGGCGTGTGATTGTTCCAGTTTTCGCAGCGACTCCTTTGAACCCTTCGGCGAGCGAATGGATTCTTTTTACAGAAGACCGGTTGTGCATGAAGAACTCAGTGTATTTTCACCTTATGGCCCAGTACCAGTACTAGACTGAGGCCACAATCGAGCACATTGAGAATGATTTGGAGGAGTTTAATCATCACAAGGATGTTTTCGGTCGATTCCGCGCCAGTAAATCTACAATGATGGTTTCAGCTGTCTGGAAAAAGAAGCTGACTTTGGACAAACAGGAGGAACGGGAGAGTGACCCCGTTTGGAACAATCTTTCCGGGCCTGTAAAGCGTCATAGTGTTGATCAAGATAAAATGCAGAGAGTGTCAAAAATTGCTCAAAATCTTGTTGATGAATCGGATATCAACTTTGTGAAGATGCATCTCCTGAACGACTTCTCTGACCATATCTGCCAGCTTGGTTACCGCTGCAACGCAAGCTCTGAACTCCCAGAAAAAGCGATGATGGATCATGAACAAGTGTACCGACAATTGAATCGTCATGATGCTGCCTTCTCAATTTTGTGGATGAATGCCCAAAAGGAGGTGTTTCAGTTTCGCGAGCTGAATGCTAACGCTTCAAAACAGCATTGCGGCAATGATACACCTCCAACCAAAGTGCCTATCAAGTGAATGATGCAAAATCTGCAACCTGAAATGAAGACCCTTGATGACTCGGCTGAGTAGTGCGCAATGCACACAGGGGAGCTACAGTAACACATTCCTAGGTGTTGCAAGCGATTTGCTGACTTCACAGACTATGTCGATCACAATCACGATTTCAGTCATCTCAACCGGGCAAAATCTATTCGGTACAACGCAGTTGCAATTTCGGTGACGTCTTTTGAAGGCGATGAACAAGCAGTTCATATTGTTTGCCGCACTGGGTGCACAAGGTGGAGAGAGTATCAGCCACCAAGCAATGATATGGTGCTTCTCTCGGTGGGGACCAGTCCGGAGAGCCAGTTTAAGTCGACTACTGGAGGCATTCCTGGACTGTTGAAGTGTCTCGTCATCACTGAGGATGCTGAATCAAATGGTGATGGGCTTCTTGCCATGGTTCAGATGATTGCAGCAGGGCCGATACGTTAGACTGCTGGTATGGTGAGTGTCGAGGAGAGTCATCCAGGTCCGATGCAACCCTTGCAACATGGAAGCTACCGTTGAATACCTGTTTTAGGCATTGCAAACACCTATATCATCCCTATACGGGTCATCTAACGAGCTGTACAGCTTCTTCCGGTGACGCCGCTGCCAGATAGCTTGTGGTGGTACTTGAGCAATACGATTATCTTGAATGTAGTGTTAGCAACAGTTCATTCTTGTCATCTTGCATCTGTGTTCGGGTAAGAACCAGACTGTTGAGACATTGGCGGTCCAGGATGTCAATGCACGCTAACCATTAATTTGCGTGCGGTTGGATGGAAATCTCCCAAGCAGTGTGAATTTGGGGGATTGTCAGCTGGTCGCCCAGCGGGTCCATCTGTAGATTTATATAATGTTCTTGTTTTTGCTTTTGGATAATAGTATATTATTGAAAGTTGATATTCGACAGCCAATAATCTCTTTTTGCATGTTTTGCAGTCTGCAATATTGATTATCTTGGAATCCTTGCTTTTCCTGTTATACTTTGTATTTTTGGCTATAAAGGCAGTAAATAGTTCTTATATATGCTCATTTATCTGCACAAAGACTTGATTGCCCAATATGCAAGACCAAATATTGTTGACGCTCCGCTGACGCACATTTTCAGGATGGGGCAGTGTGTGTGTCACTTTCGTTTTGGGCTTTAAAGGTGGCCACTTCCGCATTTGTGTATGTTTGCAAGCAATCACCTGTTCGATTACCAGATCCAACACCAAAATTGTTGACACTGCGTTGATGCCCCTTTGAAGGATAGGGCAGGGAGGGTGTCGGGGATATTGTTAACTCCGAAGGCAGCAACTAGATCGCTTATGAATGGCTGCAACCAATCACCATTTAGGTTACCCAAGGCGCACAGCCAGAAATTGTTGATGCTGAGGTGACGGTCATTATCAGAATGGGGTAGTGACCATGTGATTTACTCTTTTGCCCAGAAAGGTTGCCTGTACCTTGGTTATGGATAGCAGCGACCAGGTGATGTATCAATTACTGTAGTTACAGGAGTAATAATCGTTGACGCTCCATTGATGCTCTGTTGACTCTCATTTTCAGGATGAGGCAGGGAGCGTGTTGATCTTATTGTTGCCTCAACAGGCACCCAATACCTCGTTTATGAAGGGCTGCCACCAATTGCCACTTAGGTTACCCAAGATTGGCAGGCAAAAATCATTGTCGCTCTGTTGACGCTCATTTTCAAAATGGGGAAGTGACCATGTCATTTACTCATTTGCCAAAACAGGCTGCCACTATATTGGTTATGAATAGCACCCACCAAGACACTTTTCAATTACCGTACTTACAAGACTAAAAATCATTGCCACTCTGTTGACACTAATTCTAATGTACTGTCTAGGTACGATCTTCTGCCATTAATAATTGCATGCATCATTATCTGTACTTAGTAGCTCCCTTTCTCTCTGATTAGGACCTGGCTCCATGGCAAAGCGGAGCCCGGTAATATTCTAGCACTGGTCGCTCTCATCCTGTTCACATTTACATATCTTGCGAAATAATTGATAATGCCCGCTATACATTGGTTTATTAACCATGATTCTCATATGACTGCTCAATATTCTCCCATAATATTTCCCTAAACCAAATTCTCTGTCAAACTACAGAATGAACTTGGCGATGATACATCGACGCATTCCGACCTACTTTTTGTTGATTACCTTATTGCTCCACTGTTCCATTGAATTGACCATCATCAATGCATGTTCAGGCTTCTTCTTTGACAGTCATATGGGCCAAATCAATCTGGGAACATTCGGTGCGGCACTCACATTTTGCCTTTCTTAGGTTTCTCAATCCTCACTGGGATTTTCCAGGTCTATATCAGATTCGTTGTCTGCCTCCCAGGCGTCTTGACTGATATTTGGATCATGCAAGTCTCCGTGGCAGTTATGCCAATTTTGGTGACTGAAATGGTTTCAGGTGCACTGTCCTGGTCAATTTCAGCAGGATGGCGGTCAATTTGTTTGATTCGGCAGACATTGAATACTTATGTTCGTCCTCTAGGGAGGTCCTTGGCCGACAAACCTTGTGGCAGAGGTAATTTTTCGGACAATTTGAATGCAGCCGCACCATCATGTTGAAAGTTTGACCAGCATGCTTTGACGATCACTTCAGTATCTGAGATGAATCCTATAGGTGTCATTTGTATATTTCGAGCGAAAGATTCCTTCTGTGTAGCTCCCAGGGTTTGGCAACCCTGGTACAGCTCCAAAACGTCATGGACCTTGACCATCCGGTGCAACTTCCTTTGCTCCTCCTCTCTCTTTATCTCCATGTCATCGTCAGTACTGGTTGTATCCAAAACTTGGTCATTGGCAGCCAGTGATCCGTTATTGGGTTGTGCGGAATGCCGTAGTACAACATTTTCACAACGAGTCTTGCATCTCGTTTCTGACTGCGTCCACCCGGTCACATCTCGCCCCGGGGACAAACTGGCGTCCATTCAGACACCATGAGGTATGGTAGAGGATATGTGGCGTGCCACATTTGAGAGATTGGTGTGCTTTGGATTTGTTTCTTCTTGTTGGCGCCACCAATCAGGGATATCCGGAAATCAAAATGTTCTACTGCTCTACATTGGCCCAGAGTGGTAATCATTAAGAATCGGATTAATTTGCCCACAATTGTGTGGTATTTCAGAAGGTGAATTCATATAGAGCCGTGCGGGTGTCAATAAGGGTGCAGCACGTTCATGTCGTCAGGTTGTCGTTACGGCCACATTGTTAGGCATTAAGTATACTTCATCATCCCTGGACGAATCATATGGATCATGAGAGGGTTGACCAGATCTAGAAGCCATTGCGGAGGAGACAAGATTGATGTTCGGTAAGCTTTCAGATTTGGTGACTGGCAAATCTGTTTGTTTAGCGCAGTATTCGTTCACCACATACTTCAGAAAGGCCTTCTGGAATTGGGAAGTAAAAGAAGTCTCATCTTCAGGATTAATATCCATTCCCTTGTCCCACTTCCTAAACGATTGCAACTTCCAGGGTCTATCAAGGATATGTACTGTAATGATAAGAATACTCGTCGTAAGTGTAACTTCAGTATACTATTTGGATGTCTTGTACCGCGCAAACTTCATGATAAAGTATACTTCTTCCGTCTGGTGTGTCTTCTTCTTGGCCAAAGCATGCAGCACTCCGTCCATTTGATCACACATGTCATTGTAGACAGTGATGACATGATGCAGAGTAATGGTATGCGATTTCAACATCCACTGGGTCCAGTACCAGAATGGCCATAAATCATTCATGACATACTTCACAAATGACCATTCATACTGTGTTGTGAAGAGTGGCCGGTATTCGCTGTATTGTGGATGCTTAAGCGACTTGCAGGTCAATTCTTGTAATCCGAAGGCTCGCTTAATCACCTCTAGTGTCGAAATCCACCCTGTTTTTACATCAATAATTCATAGGACTGCAATTGGTACTACATCAGCAAAAATCAATTCCAGCCGGGCGGAATGGCTCCGTCAGACTGGACTCGCTCTGTCTGAACCGTCAGAGACACCCCGGTGGTGGCTTACTCCGCGCCCGGCGTCAATATCACGCGTCGCGTCGCATATCGCCCTCCCATCCCAGTTTCACAGTTTCTTTTCACTCTGTCGGTCACCTATTTTAAATGAACACTCTGGCGTTCAAGGCCAACTGTGACCATACGTAGGAATGGGTTCATTGGGCACGCGCTTGCATCGGGATTGCAACGCGATGGGTGACACTGCAAAAACCTCTCCTCGCATTCCTTCTACCTGCGCGCAAAATGCAATTCTCTCTTTACTAATTATAGACTTCATTCCAAGTCGCCAGATCAGTGTGGCTATTGACAATGCATCGCACTTTCCGTCCGTCGGCTGTCTTACTACTAGTAGCTATCTCTGGAATTCCGTGCACGCAGCCAACAATGTTTCCCATGCTGAAAACTTGCAAAGCGAATGCTGCCGGTGCCGTTCTCACTTTTACAAATTTCGAGACGGGATCCAAGTTACCCCAGTTTCCAGGTGTTGTGGTGAGCGCCATGGCTAACCAGTACTCAACGAAAGCTCCATCCTCGTTCAGGAGCTTGATTTTGAATCGTCGTTGCACTTGCCACAGGAGACAACCCTTCAGCTCACCACAACATCTCCCTGGGGGTTGATTTACCCACACCCAGTCGTTCCGTCGGTCCCCTACACTCCAGCTCAGGCTTCCTGTGCATCAACAAATATGAGATAGGTGTTCACCTTCTAAACCCTCAACTTGAACCTTAATACCATGGTAAATACAGAGCTCCATTGCGTGCAGTTGTTCATCCGATATATATGTCTTGTTACAACTCATATGCTGAAGAAACTCCCGCGTGCCATTGTATATTGTCACGCGGTGCGTTGCGTCTCACGTATTGTCCAGTAATTCTCCGAAGTCTTTGATCATAGAGTCAAGATGATTTCCATCACGGCGGTTTTGGGGTCCCATGAATTCGGGCTTCGCATATGACTGGGAGCTCAGGGGGGCAGCCAGATCAGCGCCAGCAGGGAGGACTGGGCAGGGGGCAGTGCTGTTCTCTCGACGCTGAGCGAGGGCTTGGAGATTAAGCTCTCTGATTTCGAAACAGACAATGCGATGCTGAAAGGTGATTACTTGCGGCACGTAGTTGAGATTGTGATTGGAGGCGTTCCAACCATCCTTGGGATTCGTTGTACGTGCTTGTTCATGTCTCCTGGCAGAATACTGTTGCAAGGCTCCAGATCGACGAATGTGTTCAAGCCAGTGAGACATCAAGTCGATCTTCGGAAAGTTGAAGTCAGCATCCAACTCCTTGGAACCATCTATCTCGTAGCCGAAATAATCCCGCCAGGCGTTCATTTGGCGCAGCTTCTTGGATGGCGTCCATGTTTCAGCATATGTTTCCTCGTCTACGTTTTGCGTGTTCACGAGCTCCGGTCTCTAGGCATTGGCTTTGGCCTTTGCCTCTTTGCCGGCTCGCCCGAGTAAGAAAACATCTTTGAAGGTGTGAAAACGACACATGGCGTCTTCCATGAAGCTCAATGTTGCATCATCGTGGGATTGTTATCGAGCATACATATAGAATTCTAACAACGACCGTGTGCACTCAATTGTGAGATGAATGTGGGACGCTGAGCGGGGCTTTCTCCTCGTAGGGACTGGGTTACAACTCCAAGCAGGTACCCGCTCATTTCTTTCATCTCCTTCCCATTTCATTGAGAAATTTCGTCATCTGACTAAGTGTTTGGTGAGAGGTCGTGGTAAGCAGGCACGGATAACCAGATTGCATTGTCCTTGTTGAGCCGTTCGTGCGTCTTCATGAAGTGGAAAATCCACTTCTGGAGTTGATGAAGCATGCCGATCTGCATTGTATGGAGTAGGTCAGGCTTCGTGAGGTCTCTCACAATACAGGGAATATGTCGAAACACATTGAATCTTTGGTGAATATGGCCCGAGGAGAGATTGGCATCGCCTGCCTTGGTGTCGGCATCGCTGAGCGTTCGATATAGGTTGTGATCCCGCCGGGAGTGTTGATGGACAGGAGGGACATAATCACCAAGTTCGTTCTTTGAAATTTCGTACGGAAAACAGACATGTCGCTTGACATGATGTAGGTCGCTATACTCAGTGCAATCTGCAAGCCATTCTGCTGAAACCGGATTGCAATGCCTGATGTTGCAATCTGCACAGAGAACGTTGTAAAACCCGCTCTCGGCACTGGGAGTTGGTTTAAATGTGAGAGGGTGGAATACCTGCCGGAGTACCTCGTTCAGCACCTCCCGGTTTGTTTGCCGCTGCTCATCCAGCCACTTCTGAGGATCATTGCGGTTCTCGATCGGAATCGGCCGGAGAGCGACCATTATGACGCTGTGCGTTGAGGGCATCTGGCGGAGCTTCCAAGGTAGACTGCCAATTGTCATATATACAGGCCACTGTTTGTTGTTGCCAGCAAAATTCGAGAGATGCGTTCCATCGGACATGAACATCAAGTGAACCAGTGTATCCCCCACTCTGAGCGTAGACTTAATGTCGGTTAGCACGTCATCATACTCGGGTATCTCTCCATACCTGTGTCTCCCACCACTACTCCGCAATCTGCATTTCGGTATAGAGGCGTTTCGGTGGTGTATTGCTGTGAAAGCAACGCTGAGGGGCATAAATAAGATGCTCAGCATACGCTGGCTGCCGCTTCACCCATCTCATGCTGTTGATGATGTCTCAACTCCAGTATTTGATAGAGCGTCGGTGATTGTCATTTCATTTCATATCCTCGAGAGTGTGTAGTTCCCACTCCCCGAGAGCCAGATCATCTGGCATGCTAGCCACGAGCTTCTGGGCGCCATCCTCGTTTTTGAAGCTTGGGAACGTGGAGCGGTGTTTTCTTCCATTTCCGCACGTTGTCATAGTACGTCTTCATGCCCTTCTTCTTGATCACACACTGGATATATTTGTACTCTTCACGCGTCGCAAACGGGCAGTGGGGATTGTTTTGTAGGTTGATCTCAAGGAAACCCTGAGCATCGCGTTCCCATGGCTCAGCAATGTAATCGCTCAGCGGAGCATCGGCGCCAGGGTATGTGTCCGTCCGAGGCAGAGGAGCTGGCGGTGGTCGAGACTCCGAGTCTGCAATGTTTTCAAGGCGTTCGATGTAGGGAAACACATCCAAGTTTTCTACTGATTCTTTGTTAGCATTGAATTCACCACGCTGGGCGGGTTCAATGGGTCCGAGCGCGCTGCGAACAGTCCGATTCCTCTGCCGTGCGACTTGAAGGTGTTCCGGATGGTGTAATTTGATATGTTTAAGTCGCAAGCGGTCTGAGGTGAACTTCATTCGGCATGAAAATTCAGGGCAACGGACAGGGCTCTTCTCTAACATTGTTGATGACACGCAAGGAGTGGAGTCTTCACTCTTGAAAGGGACGAATGTTGGTGCTGGGCCTGAGCAGTGTGGTGTGGGTATAAGCTCACAATACTTGAGAGATTTATTGAGCCTCAACACCATCGCAAGGAGGTTCCTTACACGCCAGGAGTTGCAAAATCACTGCATGTGCGATGTCCCATAATACTATGAACGAATGTAAAATAAACCCTGAGCAATCCAAAAACCTCGCGACGCGTGTAATAATCAATGCCTGAGATAAATCGATTAGAACAAAGGAAATGAACAAGCCCACAACCCTAACCCAAACGAACAAAACACCTCCACACGTGCCTTAATCAGTGCCTGAGACGAATAGATTACAGCAGTGGAGACTCACAAGACATGAACCTGACCCTAACCCGAACACACGCCTCCACTACAACGTGATGACTGGTTGATTCCTCGCCTATCGAGCCATCCGGGTGCGCCTCAGGGAGAGGGACATCTGGGAGAGGGACGGCAGGGAGAGGGACATGCGGGAGAGGGACATCTGGGAGTGGGACATCCGGGAGAGGGACATCAGGGAGACTGTCGCCACCTGCCGATTCGCCGAGTAGCTGCTGATCCACATCGACATCCGAGGTGATTCCAGCTGCATGAGCTTCTTGCAAAGTCGGCGCCGCTGGGCGAGGTTTTTGAGACGTCACAAGGCCCAAAAACTCCAGCCCACTGAGGGTATGAGTCTCCGGAGTTCGTGGGCATGGGCAAGGCTCAGGGGTTTGTGGCCGTGGGGCAGGCGCCGGAGGTTGTGGCCATGGGGTATGCTCGCGCATCTCCTGGCCTTGCTCAGCCAGCACGGTTGGCTGATCGTCTACCATGGAATCAGCATCGTCAGCCGATGTATTTACCATCTCTCCCTGGCCAATCGTCCGAGGTTCTTTGCCATTATCCTCATCCTCATCCTCATCCTCCTCCTCATCCACCACCTCATCCTCCTCCTCATCGTCCTCCTCTTCATCTTCCTCATCTTCACTATCCCGTTCCATGTCCACATCGCTGAGTAAATCGATGCCGTCCGGTGCGTCCACATCATGCACCATGCGCATATCCACATCAGAATCACGTTCTAAGTAATATTCGCCGTCCGACTCAGTACAGTCAGTATCATCATCTAAGGAAATTGACTTGGCGGGCGATGCTTCCGGCTCTCAATATACCCGCTATAGTTAGCCCTCTGTGTCCAAGTCTGCCTCTGACATTTCCTTCTGCAACTGCAAAGCAATGGCACGAGAGATATCACCTCCCCGTGGGGTGTGTTCCACAATACCTTTCCCTATGCCGTTTCCCTTCCCCTTCCCTTTCCCTCTCCCCTTCCCGTCATCAGTCGTCTTCCCTTTCCCTTCCCCATGCTTTGTTCCCTTCCCATTCCCAGTCCCTTTCTCACCGCCCTGCATGTCCACATCACCCTCGCCGTCCTCATGGTCATTGTCATCGCCAGGATGCCTCATTCCACCGCTCGGCGCTCCGGGATCCGCCCAGTTCTCATCATCATCATCCTAGGTGATTATGTCATCCTAATTCAGTGGTCCAACGGCCAGGGAGTCGCCTGGTTCATACTGCCGGCAGCTTGGCAGCTCAATCTTTGACTTGAGATCATTGCTACCGTACCAAGAGAAACGCTCACCGGTGCGTTTAACTTTCCCCACGCTGGTTGTCTGTGGATTGGAGCGATCCACTTGATTCTCGAAGGCACGGGGGTTGTCCCACCTCCAATTGCTCATTTGGACGCGGGTTTTGTCAAACATTTGCCCGATATGTGAGCGGAAGGCAACCCACAACTCCCGAAAAGGCGAACTTCTGCTCCTGGGGTGTGGCCACATCAGCTGGAATTGTGAAAAGTGGCGAGTCGTGACTGGATCAAGAAAGATTTTATCATAATAGGGGTCCCATGCACTCTCGTCCTTAACGCCACAAACATTGTATATCCGTATGAGTCCACGGATGTGTTTCGAGATGTATCCCTTAATACGGTCCAGATCCAATGACAACTGTCAATTTATAACTGGTGTCGGCATCTTTGCCCGAGCCTTCCCCTTCCCCTTGGTGCTGCCCTTTGGTGCCATCGCAGTGAGTTGAAAATGAATCTACGTCCGAAATGTCGGCATTATGATACAGTTGCATGTAGCGGAAGGAAGGCCACAGGGAAAGTACCAAGTTCTGAGGTAGGCGGGTGTGTTTTGGAATGGGGGGCGTTGTTTTGTGCAAGGCACGTGATGTCGAGATCAGGATCCTGTCGCTGTGTATAATTGGGCAGGAACAGAGAAAGGAGGTGTATGCGGGAAGAAGTGATATATATACTTGAGTTCCGGCAATTTCTTGGTTCAAGTTGTGACTTTTGTTGGTTAACGAACACAAAACGGCCCAGCCTTCATCTTGCAGAGCCACCAGGCACCTCATGAACGACAAGCCTCGAGACAAGATTCAGTACTCGTGGAGAGGACACTTTATGATACCGGGCGTTGCGTTTGCATCACACATCATTTCTACCACTCAGACCTCGTGCATCGCGGAGCGAACTGAGTAGTTCCCAGGTTGTCCCAAGTGTGCAACCATCCAACACGGCTACCAACGCCAAGCAGTGGAAAAAGCACACGCAACTGATGTCATAGGATAGAGAATACATCATGATTCGCTCTGCGATGCTCTTAGCTCTGCCAAAGGGGGATATCCACCGGGAAGCTGATGATATACATAATCGATGGTTCGAAGTATTGTGCCAAGACAAAGTGCAATACGATCATAATCGCGCCAAGAAGGGATAAACACCCTTCAAGCAGTGCAAAAAGACCTTCAGAGGTTGCGGTAACAGTGAATATCAAAGCTAAGTTTAATCTGAGTTTAATCTGATGGCAGTTAACCCCATAATTGAATGTTTTTGAAGGGATCTCATCCCCGAGTGTTGTCTGGGTTCAGAGTCTAGCGCATTCTACACTGCGCCTCCCGTTTTGTCAAATGTGTCCATGGTCTAGTGTTAGCAACGGGTCCGGGTAACCCGACAGCGGTCCGGGTTTGGACCGCAAAAACGAGTCGGTTTGGTTCCAGAACTGTCCAAAAACCCAACCCGCAGACTCTTGGCGGGCCAAACCCGGACCTGTACCCGTCAACCCGAGGGTTTCGCCGGGTTTGGCTACACCTGTCGGTTCCAATCTCCGGTTCTGCGTTTCGGGTTTCACATTTATGGTCGCATTCAGATATGCGACTGTTAATCGTAAAATATTGACCATAGTTCGTCACGGTTCGTTTTCGACGTATTAGCCGCCTTGATGTGCAAAACAAGAATACTGAAATGCCCAGCTACATGCTGAAAATGAGCGTCAACAGAGCGTCAATGATATTTGGTCTTGCATCTTCGGTAATATGAGTGCTGCGTGATCACAAACATACATAAAGAAGGATATGACAGCCTTTATAGGCATAGATGTACGGGATATTCTAGCCACATCCCCCGGGACAGTAACAACTTATTTCATTTACAGAGCTACCCTTAAGTATTCTTGAGCCTTGTAGAGTATAATAACAGTCAAAACGATATATATAGACAATCACCGCCACATCACGCTGTGATTAACCATGCTGGAAGGCCAACAATGGTTGACACTCTGTTGAAACTCATTTTGAAGATGGGGCAGGAAGCGTTTCACTTTCACTTTTGCCTATAAAGGCAGTGAATAATCAGTTTATGACAATGTGCAACCTGTCGCCCCCCAGATTACCGATGATACATGACCAACAATCGTTGACGCTCCGTTGACGCTCATTTTCATGATGGGGCAAGAATGGTATTGCAATCTGTTTTGCCTATAAAGGCAGCCAAAATTTCCTTTATGACTCAATACACCCTATCGGAGGTGTCATTTCCCAAGATGCATGACTAAAAATCGTTGACGCTCGGTTGACACTCATTTTCACGATGGGGCAGGGAGGGTATTGCTATCTGTTTTGCCTTTAAAGGCAGCCAAAAATTCTTTAACGACTGAGTACAACCCATCGGAGGTGTGATTTCCCAGGACACATGACCAAAAATCGTTGACGCTCCGTTGACGCTCATTTTCATGATGGGGCAGAGAGGGTATTGCTGTCTGTTTTGCCTATAAAGGCGGCCAAAAATTCCTTTCTGACTGACTACAACCTGTCGGAGGTGTTATTTCCCAGGACGCATGACCAAAAATCGTTGACGCTCCGTTGACGCTCATTTTGCCATCGCTGTATCCACAATATGCAATCATTCATTTTGGTACAATTCATCATTCACTGTGTTTTGGCTGCCTTTCTGGCATTTTCATATACTTTCTTCTTGATCACTACGTTGTTCTTTAATAATA
>Ga0307512_10003664_pt1 | contig 17547 bp, 19 predicted proteins | sample 14_EM_MG_FD_200267 | JGI IMG/M metagenome (GOLD analysis project Ga0307512, IMG submission 200267) | Populus trichocarpa ectomycorrhiza microbial communities from riparian zone in the Pacific Northwest, United States - 14_EM | ecosystem: Host-associated > Plants > Roots > Unclassified | place...
CCTAACAAACGCAACAACCTCGAGAAATGCACAATCCAAACTCGACACATCCATCTTCCTCCCGTACTTTGACCGGTGGGGGTGCATATGTATACGTGGTCCCCTGTAACTATGTTTTCGTGTAATTCTAGGTCTTTAAAGTTTAAACTACTCCCTAAAATCCGCAATCACGATGCGGACCGGAAACACGAGAAGATTCTGGACTTGAGATCGTGATGGGACAGTGGGATATTGTGCAGCGTGGCGAGCGCGGAGGAAAGGCATGACAGGACTACGAACATTATTTCGCGTAACGAGGAACCAGAAAGGGGAGGAACTGGGGCAGGTTACAACGGGCAAAGGACATGACGAGGTGGTGTGTTCCGCAGTGGGAGAAGGGGGAGAGCGGCGGGATTATGTGGCGGTGCCGTACAAGGGAGGGCGGTGTTTTCGCGTTCTACTAGACCCGCTAGATTCAGAGGTAGAGGGAAAGGAGATGGATTTGAGGGCTAGTACTTGCGGCGTGTCCTATCAGGCGCCAGAGTTGTGGTAGCACCAGCTAAGGAATGGCGCGACCGAAGGGGGTGTACGTTCTTGGCGGACGCAAGGTACTCCCCGCCACTGTAGCCTCATACACGAACCCCGCCGAATACCTTCGCGTCTAAAACGGGAGCACAGCCTGATCGTCATACTCTTTCGTCTCACCCAACACCGGCGCTAGGAGTTTCCACTGCTCTTTTAGCACTCGGTCCCCCAGTTTCTCGCCCATGCATGCCAGCGGTTTATCGAAGGGTAGGTTTCATCAGATTCTCGAATTGGCAGTAGATGGGGGAAGCGAAGAGGCGAAGGCAAGAGGTGGAGATGGCGAGAGAGAGAGACGATGGTATAGAGGGTAGAGGGGGTGACGTAGTGGGTGAGGAAGGAGGTGGGGAGGAAGATTCCAGAGAGGTGAGGTGGGAGGTGAGAAAGCGTATTAGAGGGGCGAGGCGTGGTATGCTGGACGAGCGGGGTGGGGCAAGGCTTATAATGGTAGGCAGGGGTTGGTACCGCGTCTCGTCGTTATACAGTTCGGAAAGATGCATTAGCCTGAAACGTGGGGTTTTCAGTGAAGAATTGTCGTTTTCTCGATCGGCAATAATGTAAATCCAGGCCGCTTAAGCACCGTCTAATTAGCGTACAGTTACAGCTATGCTATGTGACGACAGACACAATACCATGTAGCCCCGTGAGATGCCCCGAAACTCATCAAGGTCACCCTGTTTTATTATCGGATTGAGCTCTACAGGTCTTGGAAGCGCGCGTGCGCGATGTGTGAAGTACATACCATAATAGTTGAGCAAACCGAGAAATAGCGAACACGACGTTGTTTCGGAGTCGACATGGGCTTGACTGGTGCGATGCAAATGCGGAACGGCAATGCAATGCAGACGCCACCACCCATGTACTCGGGTCCGAGGAACATGATCGGACACTTCTGTTATGGTAAGAATCGACACAAGAATCGGCAAAACGCACAGGTTGGGTAAAAATAGCCCAAATAAGAGCAGGAAAATTGTAGAACTGGTAAAGACTGATGTGCACTGACTTTCAATTGATGTTCTCCCCCTTAGTCAACACCCTACTCTCACAGCCAATTACATTACCAGAGCTGGTGCGTCCGATCACTTATCCTCGTACCAAGGGTTCACCTGACCGTGCCGCAACCGTTCGCAACCAAAGGAAGGGGCTTGTCACACCAGCGGGCGTGTTAAGAAATGCATGTGACGAATGCTACTCCAACAGTAATCTTGAGGTGTTGCGATATATGCTAAATATAGAAGGTGGCGTCACTGACAGCTGGCTGCGATACCTCGTTTCAGATTGGTTTCCATTAGCCATTTTCGCTCCTGCGTTTATAGAATAGGTTTTTAACGCGGCGTATCGATATACTTCATTCGGCGAGCATTCCCGTCTCTCAAGTCATTTGACTGTCTACCGATTAAGAAAATAATCTTCCGCAAAACCGTCTGTGTCTTACTCAAAATCCACTCTTGATAACCAATCGCCGCCCTTGAACTGACAGTCAACGGTTTTTTGAAAAGAAGCGGTAATCTCGAACCGCTACAGGCGTAACCGCAGTAAGCAGCTAGCTCTCTTTATCTCGTTCACTACTCTACCTGTCCACGACTGGATCGTGAGTTGACACCGGATACTATCTCTATGTGTACCTTTATATGCACCTGAGCGCCATCTCCTAATGCACCTCTATATGCACCGGATCACTGTCTCTAAATGCCCGACCGTTCTATAAAAAGATAGACATAGCTAGTTAGAGAATAGACGCCATAGTGTGAACTCATTTTCCTAATAAGAAACAACTACTTTATGCGCATCATAGTAATGAGCAGGGGATGGAAAAGTCCGTCCTGGGTGTCAGATAGCTTGCCCGAAACCGGACTGCGAATTTCAAGGTTTCAAATTCATACCCCGGAGGGATCAGTCCTTGCATTTTAAGACGATATACCCACAGATACCTGCGGTCTCACCGAATCTGAGTCTAGTTTTAGTCTTTCTCTTTCTTCTCGTTTGTCTATAGTCTTTCGTTCTGTTTTTGTTTGTCTGCAGGTAGAAGCACAAAGGTGACGGTAGAGGAAGGGAATCTCTCACATCTACCCGGTCATCTGAGGGGGTAAGTGGGCACTGTCATACTCTAGATAGAGTGAATACAGTATAATTAAGCAACAACAACCTGCGGTCTCCGGTAGTTGTCAGGGGAGGGAAGTTATATGCTTATTTCTTCTGCCGCCGGGGCATGCTCCCTCCAAAGCATCCAGGCCAGATATCCGAATACGTATAATTGCCACCCTCCCGGATATCAAAAAAGCCCATGTCAACTATCTCCATAGCACTCTACTCAACAAAAACCCATATAAAATACCCTTCCAAGCTGCCAGAGATATCCAGACGGGTCCTCCAGTCACCCTTATAGGTGCTTAATCATTTTGTTGGTCGCCCGAGATGGCCTAGGTGAGTAAGAGATACCATCAAGACTAGACGGCGCTGTGGTCACCCGTTCCTAGGACTACCAGGTGGATGGATTGTTTCCATCTCCAGCTGGGGAGAGAACGATATCTGGTGGGTTTATTAGGGTGGGTTCGACGTGCCAACCAAACTAATACAATTTGTGAAACCCAGGGTATAAAATTTGCCATGGATGCTATTGCTTGCTGTACTATACTTTGCAGTGGAACTGTTGATTATCCTGGTCATTCGGTTGCTCACAGTAACATCATGGGCTAGAATATGCACTCAGCAACCCATGCGAGTTAGGACCTCTTCCCTTCAGAATATGCACCGGTTCTTTCAGTTATTCAACGGTTCACTTTGGAAGTAGATATTGGTGTGATAGAGGAAGGTTAGTTGGAAGGTGGGTGTAGTGTTGGATACCTGGGGATTGCAACTTGCGTCGTGTGGTTTGTATATACTTTATCAGATTGCATTGCGATACTTTATCAGTTTTTGTTTTATACTAGTTTTTCAGCCTCGCGATTGTGATTTACAATTGTATTAAGTAGATAGCGTGCTTATGGACGGATCTTAGGAGTAGCGTGATATCGCGATCATCGAAGTTTATTGAGCAACTACTATGACACCAAACCAAACGTGGCAGCTCGCTTCGTAGCTGATTGCTACGGAATATTATATTGTAGTTACAGACGTATGTGGTACTTAGCCAGTTGAGGACCGTCTAAGTACTAGTCACGCTTCCGTGGTATCTGGCCAGCTGGGCCCGTACGAATACCCTCGCCACTGGACGATTGAGGGTACATTGAGGAGTACTGTCACGTCATACTTAAGGCAGTGCGAGGGAGGAGTGATTTGTTTTGGCAACGAAAATTCTGACGTTCTTCTCCGGCTGCCGGGACATATTACTTGTATCAAATCCCATCCAGTTGATAGTAGAACATTTGCACGCCCCCGAAATCAGTTCATATGCAATTTGAGCTACTATAAGCAGGACTTTTGAACGGTGTTCAATGCGATTAACGGAGACGTCCTTCATTCGATCATTCTGCATCACTAGATGTTTCATTCGTTTCTTACTGTCTTTCATACACACTTTGTAGCTTTCAACTTTAGGGAGATTTCATGAATCAATCACTCTTGGCTGCTTCAAGGTGCTGATTAGTGTACTTGGGTATATTCAACTTACGAAGTTCTAGCTCCTACAAATTTACTCTAGGGGAGCTACGACAACCACGTGGATGGGCTATAAATCACAAAACTGATTGATCAAAACAATATGACTGTTTTATAACGCACTGTGAAGCCTTTTTACTAAAGGAGAAATACTCTACAACACGCACTGATTCATTGTGATGAATCTTACACCTCGAAAATCATGCGAACCGAGAACCTTCGCAAACTCCTTAGAAACCCACCTCTTAACAAGAGAATAAACAGCCCCAAAGAACAAGAAACAGGAGAAGAAATACAAGAAATGCAGCTAGCGCGTACCGTGTTGTCGAGCCTCTCGCCTTAAAAATTGCTCACTCCCGTGATTGATATTCGACCCAGGGCTGTCAGGTAATGCAGTCCCATACCTCTTTAGCAATTCCCATCCCTAAAGTACCACGTTCAGGGTCACCGCTCTGGTACCTGCGAAAAGCCGCACGAATGCGTTCGCGAAAGGCCGGAGGACATTTCCAGAAGGCTTCTTCGAAACCGCTAGATTTCGCGTCGTCGGCGGTCCGCGGGTACAGGATAAAACCGGGGATACGCGTTTGTGTAGTTAGTCGTTCAGCCTCATACTCGTCACTAATCGGAATATACGTCAGTCGATGTATCTAGTGCATTTGTTTCCTAGAAGGCGTCTTACTGATCGTACAGGAGTCTACGTATCCCGTTAAGTGACTGGATCCTATCCTTCGGTTCTAGTCGAAGAGTTGACCGAGCAATTTCTACAACTTGCCTCAACCGTTTATCAACTGAAGGCCGGGCGCAATACAATTTAAGGAGTCGCACCGCAGTCTCGACCATAGAATCCGATTGTTTAGTTCGCACAAGGTCTTCGGCGTAGGTTTTTGGGTGACGGCCACCCAGAGCAATGTAGGTGGCGATGAGGCCGAAGCTGTAGATATCGCGGGATGGTTCATTCTGGAGAACGTTGGTACCCTCTAGGCACTCGGGAGCTAACCAAACTGGAGTTCCGCCGCGCGGATTGGCGGAGTTCCCGACTCGTTTGACCCTGCCGCAGTCTGTGGTGAACGGAAGCTGGGGATCAACACCGGACATCCCGAAGTCCGCAATCTTTGCGACAATCCCGATAGGTGAAGTCGGGTCCGGAAAAATCAAAATATTTTCTGGCTTCAGATCTGCATGAATGACAGAATATGAATGTAATGCAGACAACCCATCTGCAATGTCAGAGACCAGGCCAGCTGCAAGTTCGAATGGCATTGCGTCAGGAAGATTTTTGTTGCAATGCGGGTTGAAAAACAATCTCAAGTCCGGAAAAGACTGGTGCGCAAGCTCTACTATGAGGACCGGCTTTACAGGATCAAAAGAGATCCCCAGAAGCTTTGTGATGTTCCGGTGCTCACACAATGGTTTATAGCTCATCAGTGACACTTCATGATCAATGTCATTAATTGCACGTTGGTATTCCCACAGCACTCCGCTATCAGCGCCAGTAGGCTCCCGGGCCCTCATATATTTGAGAGCGACCTTAGTGTCATTCCACTGGCCGCGATAGACCTGCATGCTTGCGCCGCCGAGCTGGTTATTTTCATTGCTCAGGCTGTGGCTGAGGTCGCAATCGAGGGAAATTTCGGCTAACGGAACAATTGGAACCCGGTTTCGTCCAACGTTACGCAGGAGCGAAACTTCGACGCCATTATAATTTCTGCGCGCACGAAAAGGTTTCTGATCGTAGCCATCGTAGCCATCGGAGTGGTCTAGATCCGAATTTCCATCCGTTGAGCTGGTATCTGCGTACGTAGCTGCTGCCCGTGTCCAGCAGCTCTCAGTGATAGCCATGTACTGTAGAACGGCGGTATAGAGAGACTCGAGTAAAATAACCTTTGACCGAAGCGGTATATAAGAAGTACGCGAGAAATATATGAAATGGAAGTGCTGCGTAGAACGCTATTTTCTGGGAGAAGGTATGTTGTGAGGCAATGAAAGGAAATGAGATGCGTGATGACGACAGTAGTAATGATAGAACTGATAAAGCACTTGTAAAAGAAGAATCAGCCAGATAAATAGGTCATTTGAACTCAGTAGCGCATTACTACTGCCAATACCTATGCTGATAACAATACCCCTGACAACGCATGTGAAAGTTTCATAAGTAGTTGCGGTAGGAGACAGTTGGTTTAGGGGTTTTTTCTCATTGGCAACTTGAAAACCAAGGAGCAGACGATATATATTATAACCAAACTACGATTTTAAGAAAGTAAAATTATGGTGTTAACAATACATTATCAGCTTTAAGGATTTTTTCACGGCATCTCTTGGGACTGATGTTTGACGGATTCCTCGGTGTACGATGTGAGGTTACCGAATCCATAATACGACACAAGTTACTGACGAGAATACGTGTTCAGGGCTATACATAGACTGGCATACGCCCAAAATTCACAACCCACGTTTCAGGCTAATGCACCTTTCCGAGCTGTGTGTTGCTTTACATGTATGACTCGGTAGAACCTAGTTTCACTTGCCACTCTTACTACGCCTCGCTCGGGCGTGGAATTCACGTAGTGCAGTGATAAATAGCTTGTGTTTTGCTACGAACATGTATTGCCAACTCTTACGTGGCTGGTTGTGGCTGAGTTCGTGAACTCCTCACGGGCGGAGATTTTCAGCACTAAGAGTAGCACCCTGAAAGGTTTACGAGCGTAGTATAGTCCCGTCCCGTCACCGGTAGGAAGAGAGAACAGATAACGAATGGAATGCCATTATATGTATATGCAGAGTGAGGCGTCGTTATCGCACAGGGTCGTAGTTCAGCCACTCCCGAGCCTCGGATACTTTCCTGCTCCCTGCTGAGCCCCTACATATTATGCATGGTATTGGAAGGGGTGGGATTTCGGTTAGGGAAATTCATTGGAGGTTGCAGTAATTCTCTGCCAGGTCGTGATTCATGTTTGATTGGTCTGGATTGTATTGATTGCATTGAGTGGCTGGTGTTTACTTCTAGGGAATTTGTACTGTCTTGTTTACTAGTTACCGGTTGTACAAATTGAGTTTGTCAACTGTAGTAATTCGGCGGTGTGATTTACTTGAACAATGTAGTTAAATTGTGCGATAATTTTAACATTCCGGACGAAGTAGGGTTTAGTTAGTGCATAGTAACTCTCGGTATCTCATAGTTACTACTTGGACCTAGATTGGCTACGTTCCAGCTGGTTTTACTGATTTTGGTGATATTCAACAAGCAGCTAGACCTTAGCCGGGCTGCAAACTGCACAATACACATATCCCTATATAGCAGTCTGCACCAGTTCAATGCAGTCCAGATTCAGTCTACGAAAATACTGTTCAGGTCTGGTCGCATTGCGAAAATTGTCTGCACTTGACCGGACTAGACCCGGACGGCTCCAGTGCGCTTGTTTTCTTACCTGAACCATTGAAATCAATGAAGTCGTAGGCAAGAGTAATCAAAATCGCGGAATCATTGAAGTTGATAATCGTTGGCACTTCGGAACGAACCAAACTAATGTTAGCGTCCTGATCAAAAGGGATTCTGACGCTGCGGTCCGGCAACTCGACCACCCAGCGTAGCGACTTTCTCACAACTTTGGCTCTAACCATAGTCTAAGATAACACGGTAGTTAGAAATAACGTATTTACTGAGTGACTGCTCGTAACTGGGAAACCGCTCACTCGCAGGCGAAATCTATTGATCATACTTGACCGACTGAGTCCTCCTCCTAGACCTTGTAACAGCCACAACCCTTCTAACTGCATCCTAGGGTACCCCTCCACCCAATCTGCGCTTTACTAACTAAGAATAGGCACTCTATATAGAATGGTGTCCTCATCAGGTGTTAAAGTCTGGGTGTGCAGACTGGTGATAGAAGTGATTTGTGCACAATGATGGTGGTGATTTCATTTTCAACGCGACTAAAAGAATACTGAACACTTTTAGATTCACGATATAGTTTCACATTTCTATAGGAGCTCGAGCGGTAGCTTGAAGTTCGGCTCATGGACAGCACTAGATTCACTTAGTAGCGGGTATATTAATAAATGCATGAGACGGATATTACTCAAACAGGATCTAAGACTGATCTTGCGTCAGGCTCGCGAACCAGCCCCGAATTTCGCGCTCTCAGACAGTCTGGGATCGAGCTTAATCTTACGTGTGTGGTATCAAGACCCCAGAGCAACAGGTCTAGTTATCACATGAGTTGCAATGATGCTAAAAATGGAATGCGGCTTCGCTAACAGTTAGCCGCAATAGCTCGTTTTAGATAGGTTTCGATTAACCATTTTCGCTACTAGGTCGCCAGAATAAGTCTTAACACAGTGTCGGTATACGCTAACGAGTATTCCCATCTCTCGAGTCATCTGACTGTCTACCGATTGAGCGCCAATTAAATAAGTGCCTGATTTTGCGAGAAGTAGAGGACTTCCCAGAACAAAATATTTTGTGCTTGAAAGTAATCTTCCTCAATGCCGTCTGTGCTGTACTCAAAATTCGCTCCTGAACAGACCGTACAACAGTAGTCCCAATCGTATAGTTAAATTAAAAAGACGCGCTAGTCTCGAACCGCTACTGGCGAAGCGGCAGCAAGGAGTCCGAGATTGAAGAAGCGCCAAAATACTCACTTACGCAAATAGCCGAATGGGAGTAGAAGGACCTCGATGCGCGCGGTAATCGCAGCTGGCGCCCCGATATCCAGTGTCATGTACACCCCTAAATGAATGATAGCTCTTTAGTAAGTTGCGGTATCTAAATGGCAGCTCCCAACTATTTAAACCACCTAATACTGAACAGCCAAACTCGACACAACCGCTATTTCTACTTTCATCTCAGCGCTTAGATCTTCAATCATTTCATCTTCTCCATCCAATCCCTACCGTTCGTAGCTATTTAAACCGGCCTCTGTACCTAATACCGAACAGCCAAACTCAACACAACCGCCATTTCTACATTCATCTCAGCTCTTGGATCTTCAATCATTTCATCTTCTCCATCCAATCCCTACTCGTTCGTAGCTATTTAAACGGGCCTCTACACTTGATACCGAACAGCCAAACTCAACATAACCACTATTTATACTGTGATCTCAGCTCTCTCAGATCCTCCACCATCTCATCTTCATCTTCATCCAATCTACACTTCATTCCAAACGCACAATTCTCTCTATCATCTTGAATATGGCCACCTCTTCTCCCGTCACATTCACATCTTCGGCCCTTGCCTACATCAACGCCACCCGGCCAGACACCATCCGGCCACACTATACCTTTGCCTTGCGCCTCATGTATCCAAGCGGCGGGTCTCAGGGGAGTAAGGTGGCATTTGATTGGGATGATGATGCGTACTGTACCTACGACACCGTTTTCAATGTCAACGGACAAGACGTTGTTATAGACCGCAAGAGTTTGCAGTACTTGTCCGGCTCCACTGTTGATTTCCGCGATGGTTGCTTCGTCTTTTCCTACCGGCGCTAGCCCCGTATACCAGTTTCAGCTTTCACGGCTAATTCAAATCCACCTTAACCATGACCGTTGTATTTAACCTTGAGATGTATTTAATCCGGAGATACATACACCCTTCCTGACAGCCGACGTATCATCCGCAATTGCCGGTACAGTGTTGGTTATTGCAATGACTTGTTGGTCATAGCTGCACGTCCGGGAGGTTCATACACTTTGAGTAATACACATCGGCTTGGTGGAAGGGGGTTGGTTGTAGACGGAGTGCTGTTATTCTTGTTTAGTTAGCTTAAGATGCATTGAGTGGCTGGGATTTACTTCTATGGAAATTGTAGTCATTTTTGTCTTGTGTACTAGTTACTGGGTTCACAAATTGAGTTTGCCAACCATAGCGACTTGGTGGTGTGTTTTACGCAAACAATGAAGTTAAATTGTGTAATGATTTCAACAGTCTAGGTGATTCCAGTCTGGGGGAGGTTTCAGCGCACAGCAACCCTCGGTAATTCATAGTCTCTACTTGGTTCCAGATTGGCTACGTTCCTGATAATTTACTGATGTTGGGTGTTACTGTTATTCCACACGCCGCCAGCCCTCGGCCGGCCCGCAAAGTCCAAACCGCACAGCATACACCTACCTTTGTATGGCAGTCTGCACCAGTTCAGTGCAGCCGAGTTCCAGTCCACGAAAATGTGTACTGGTCTCAGTGCGAAATTGTCCGCACTTGACTGGAATGGGCCCGGAAGTTTCCATTGCGCATGTTTTCCAGCCTGGACTATTGGAGTCGTTGGAATTGTAGCCCAGAGATAATTAAAATCGCGGACTTATTTAAGCTGATAAGTCGTAGGCAGCCCCTTGGCATTTAGAAACGAAACAAACTGATGTGCTGCCGCGCGCTGGTACCGCGGCATGTCGCGAATAGGAGCTAAAGTCACTACCAGATAACTAAACGTCAGTGATATTCGCGACAATCCCCATAGGTGAAACTGGTCCGGATAGATAATCTTTTCTAGATTAGACATAAATCAAATAAGTGCCGAATATAATCTAGATGATGGATCTGGCATTAACTAAATGCCGAGTCGGACCTAAAACCATGCATAAATCAGAGGCAGGTTTGATATAGACCATTTCAACGACTATCCAGCATCCATCATATCACATGATCAGAGTTTATTCCGTAGCATCTGATCAATAAGGATTTTGACACTGTGGTTTAATAACCTGACCACCTGGCGTAGCGACTTTGGCTCTACCCAATAGTCCAAGATAATTAATACGGCAGATCAGACATACTGTACCAGGTTCTTACAGCGACAGTGCTATAGTATAAATAGCAAATGCAAAGTGAATGTACAAATTGTGTGAATGTTAGGGTATATACCTAGCTGTAAGATATACGCAACGGGTTTGTCTATTTAACCCGCAATCCCATAAATGCAGACATTCAACTTCGCAGCCTACTGGTGCTCTATGTTATCAAATCCACAATTACACATGGTGCCACAGTTACCTCTGTGCTGAATTACTATGGCATTTAACAAAGTCCCAATTTATTTTGGTCTATTATTTACTATCCCTTTGCCGGTGTGGCGGGAAAATCCGTTTCTCACCACCACCGCCACTCAGTTTGGCAGGGCGAAGCTGTCGGGGGGCGTACGGAGATACAGGGATAACGGAGATGGACTGAGCGACGGGGAGTATATATTTGGGAGACCCCGGGGTAGATAGACATCATCTCATCATCATACAACGAAATACACAATCTATCTTTCCCAGCTCTTGGTTCCACACACTCTTGCCGAGCGTTCATAGATTCACACAATTTGTGTGTTTACTCATGGCCGGGTAGCTTATCATATCATCTCACCCTCTTCCTACACCCCACAAGCCAAAATCGCCCTTTCACAAGAATTCCCTTTGGATGCTGCGAGAGGTGCATCAGAGTGTTGATGATGGGCTCTCTGCCTTCAAGCTTCGTCCTTTCACCACAAGTGGAGACCAAATCTGGATTCTCATTTGGAAAGCTGATGTTACTGGGGTTCTTAATCCCAATAATCAATACAATATTTATTGAATTAAGTACAGCCGCCTATCTAAGAAACTCTTTCTGTCCTCGTCTTATCCTAAGACTCAACCTCTTGCACCTGGGTTGCAAGAGCAACCAATCTGAATCGATACCGAAGTCCATTGCCTTGGAAGATGTAAATTACACCTCGCTGTCATGACTTGGGTTACATGTGATGGGTACTTAGAAATAGTATCAAAGATGTGGAACGAATTAGTGTTATGGAAAGGCGGAGACGTTGAGAGACGCGGGAATGGTGTGAGGGTGTTGTGAGAGGGTGGCGGTATAATTTGTCATAATAAGGAAGTGGTTTGTGGTGTTGCAACATCGGATGATGTGGCGTGGTTGTATTGATCAGAGATGTGTTGGTGGTGTGTAAGATCATGGTTGGATATTCAGATGGTACACCGGAGCATGGGGAATGATTCGAGGGTGGCAGACGAAGTGTATATAAAGAGAGGTTGTTTGGTGTTGGAGGATTTCCTTTTCTTCTCTCTTTACTCGTTCTCTTGTATCGCAAAGCAAGCATGACTTTGACCCAGCCTTGATTCTTGTCCTGTCTTGATTTCCTTGATATGAACTTCGAAGCATCTTGTCCCGATTATGATATCACAGTACTGTTACCAATATTATCTACGTCAGACCCCACCCGTTACACAAGAACGAGTCCTCTATAACGTACCTGATATTGACTGTACAGTCAACATTGTTTGATTCCTTGTGTGGATCTTGCTTGGTACTACTATGAAGTTACCGATAGTTATATTTCAATTTGTAATCTGTGTAGCTACAATCTTACGGAATTACATGTGCCTACACCCTTCGAATGGTTGTAAGTACTGTAATGAACCTTGTACTGTTACCTGTTGGGTATATCTTGGACCAAACCATCAGGGGTTTTACGTTTGCGACGATTGCATTGACGAGTTACCACGACTCACCTGATATAATATCCATCAGTACCCACACCGATCCCCATATTCGAATGCGAGAGTACGACAGTAACTGTATCTCCTGAACGAATTGGATTCACCTTGCAGGAACTCATTGTTCCTTGTCCAAACCCGAACCTTTGAACTCCTTCGAGAGTATCGAAGGATTATTGAATATTGAGGTAGACGATCTCACTCTGCCAGCTTACTTTGGGAACAGTCAGAATTTTCCTCCCCTTGAAATATTCACTGGATGGAAGCCGCCCCATACGGAGGAGGATTGGAACTTGACGATGTAGTATTCGGAAATAGTTGGAACAAGTACTGGGGAGACCACGCTTGGTTCGATTGTGACTGGGAGTTACCCTGTGAGTGTGAAGGACATAAATGTTTAGGAGCACACTCGACGGAAGGACAGGCACCAGCAGAAGCAGCAACCGCAAAGTCTGCACCGGTGCTGTTGATTGTTATTGAACCCCCGACCCCAACTCCTCCTGAAATTGAAGTATACAATTGGCATTGGTAGATGTGCTTGATTCGTTGCGATTTCAGGATCAGAACAGCACGACCGGGTCGCTCTGGTGTCCACAGACGACCAGGCCATTGTGGGAGGAATGGTCAACAGGAACCTGCTGGAGATCGACTTCGGAGAGAGACAGACATTGCTGGAAGAAGCACAGGTGGTGCTGAGGAGAGTTGCGTGGTATACCGAACCCGCAGCCAGGGTACAGAGGGTGTGCGACTATCCGGCACAAATCATCGCGCTACAGAAACAGATCACAGACCTGCAGACACAGCAGTTCCTGCCTCCAGATCGCGATCACTCGACATTCAAGCAACAGCTGGAGACAGTGAGGCAGGAGTTGGAAGAGGCCAGGAGGACCCCGAGAGCAGTAGGAACAGACTAGGACCTACGACATGAACTGGACGATATGACACAGGACGCCAGGCAATCGGGAGAACAGGTCCAAGCTTTGAGGACACAGTTAGCCAATGCTCTATCCTTAGCAGCTCGGGTAGCACCAACTCCCCCCCAGCAACCCAAAGACCGAGGACAGAAGTTTCCCGACTCCCCGGATTTTTCAGAGTCGGATCGAGGTCAGTTGAGAGGCTGGATTGCTCAACTGCGGATGGTCATACGAGACAAGCCCACCAGGTTTGCCGACGAACAGTCGAAGATGCGGTCCGCATTCAACCGCCTGAGGGGAGTAGCCTTCAGTCAGATTGTGCCTCACTTCCAGGAGGATGGGGAGATAGGGCTGGAAGACATACCAGCTTTTATACAACTCCTGGAAGCAGCTTTTGGGGACCCAGACCGAGTAGCCACCGCTGAACCGAAAATGCGGGAGATTAAGCAAACGAACCACAAGTTCTCTCAGTACTATGCTGAGTTCCAAGTTATCACTGCGGATCTGGATTGGAATCCTTTGCCCATACGGAATGCTCTACCAGTGGGATTGTCCGAAGAAATGAAGGACTCCTTTACATATAGCGATATGCCAGAGGAACTGCCTGCATTTGTAATGGTCTGTCGAAAGCGGGATAATCAGATCCGACTAGTGTTAGCAACGGTTCCAACCCGCTAGTACGGTTCCGGGTTAGGGTTGGAACCGGAACCGAACCGTTGCAACGGGTCTTACCACACGAAAACCCGGACCGTTGCAATTGGGAGGTTTTACCACCAAAAACCAGGTATTTCAATCTCACAACTTTGGCTGCAATTAAGTATCTGAGTTCTGATCGTATCGTGAAATGATAAATACGTACATTGTGTAGAATTAGCCGCTCTTTCACCTCCCGCCTTTAGATTTCCGATCCGACTAATATCCGTTTTGTCGCAATCAAAAACCCGAAAATTTCGCTTAAAATCGAGTGTTTTTTCAAACCCACTCAACGACTATTGGTCAGATCACCAATGTGAACGCCGGAGGTGAATCAGCGGTTAATTCTGTACAATCTACGTATTGATCATGTCACAATATGATCACAACTCATATACTTAATTGGAGCCAAAGCTGCAGGAACCGTAATATGGAACTGCGGTCCGGGTACAACCCGGCCAAAAAACCGCAGGTTTATGTCCCGTCCGGGTAACAACCCCGCCAAGACAAAGCGGGTCGGGTTTTTGGCCAGGCCTGGACCCGAACCAAACCGAACCGCTAGTCAAAACCCGAACCGCTGGCGGGTTATCCGGACCCATTGCTAACACTAGATCCGACAATGACGTGCGGAAAAGGCGGCACAGAATCAGGGTGGAAGGACAGGTTTTGCCTCTTCCCCCAGACCTCCGGCCCCTCCTAAGGATCCCGCAGGAGCTCCTGCTGGAACAGTGGCTGGATATACTGGACCTGCACCCATGGATCTTAGCGCAGGCAGGAGGAGGATTTCTGCAGAGGAAAGAGCAAAGAGGTTCATGGATGGAAGGCGTTTGTATCGTGGTGAGTTTAACCACAGGGCTGCGGAATGTGCGGCGAGAAAAAAGGCTCAGATGTTCAAGGTTGCTGGAGCAGCAGTAAAGGAAGTAGGGACCGGAACAGGTTCTGAGGAATCGGGAAAAGAGCAGGTCAATTCAAGAAGGATGGCTCTTCAGTTGACGGTAATAGTTTTGTTTCAAATGCTTTGAAATGTTTTGGAATTTCGTGTTTATCAGTCAGTAAGGTGGAGGTATTGGAAGGATCAATGGAAGGGAAACATTTAGTTATAACCTGCACATTGACCTTGAATAATCAAGAAATACCCAGACATGCCCTGATCGACTGCGGAGCTGCAGGCATTGCATTTATGGATCAACATTTTGCTGGCCATCATCGAATACCACTCCAAGAGATAAAGGAGAAACGACAAGTTGAAGTTATCGATGGAAGACCTATAGAATCTGGGGATATTACGCATATTGATAAAGTAGGGATGAGGATCTAAGATCACAAAGAACAGCTACCTATGTGGGTTACGAAGTAAGGACATTATCCGATTGTTCTCGGAATCCGCTGGCTACGACTACATCATGTTGCAGTACGGGTTGCATCGAATACGGTTACTTTCGAATCACAATACTGCACTACACATTGTCATGATGCACCTGTCACAGTACAAGGAGTTACGAAGGAACCTCCAGAGCCAGTTTAGTCCCCTGGTGGGATATTTGAACCCCAGATACGCCTTCAACGACCCTTTCGAGGGAATATAGTCATGCTTAATGGATCTTCGTCCTTCCGAACAGTTAAGAAAGGAAAGCTTAAGGTGTTTAAGGCATCCCTTTATGATATCAATAAAGCTATCAAAGCAGAAGATTTGAAGGAGTGACCACTGCAGGAGATTTTCCCCGTGCAATATCATGAGTTTCTTCCTCTGTTTAATAAGGTTTTAGCTGATTACCTCCCTCCACATCAACCAGGCATTGATCATGAAGTATGATTGAAGGATGGAGAGACACCAACATGGGGCCCCCGTTATTCAATGTCAAGGGCCGAGGTGGTAGTTATTGAGGAATGGCTGGAGGAAAATATGTCGAAAGGATTCATCCGTCAGTCATCATCACCCTTCGTGTCACCAGTTCTCTTTGCGAAGAAACCGGATGGAGGGCTTCGATTTTGCATTGATTACCGAGATATGAACAGCAAGACGATAATGAATCGATACCCACTTCTTCTGATTGAGGAGACACTCAATATGTTAGGGAAAGCTGGGATATAGACAAAGTTGGATGTACGAGGAGCCTATAATTTACTTCGAGTGAAGGAAGGGGATGAGGATAGGATGGCCTTCTGGACAAGGTATGTGCTATTCAAACCTACCGTAATGCATTTCGGAACGAGAAATGCACCAGCGGACTGCCAAGGCTATCTTAATAATGCCATTCGAGAATCATTGGATCGGTTTGCGTCAGCTTATCTGGATGATGTTCTTATATACAGTGATTTGGAGGAGGAACATGAGGGTCACGTTATGTGGATTATGCAACGATTATTGGATGCGGGATTATATTTGAAACCAGAGAAGTGCGAGTTTCATAAGGATACAGTGAAATACCTAGGATTGATCATATCAACAAAGGGGATTTCCATGGATAAGGATAAAGTGGAGACCCTACAAAACTGGAGTTGAGAGAAGAAGCCCGCAACTGGGAGGTTAAATTACCTGGTCGAAGTACAGCAGTTTCTTGGATTCTGCAATGACTATCGACGATTTATTTCTAAGTATTCTGAGAAAGCAGAGTCGATGACAAGGCTAACCAAGAAAGATGAACCATTTGTACTGGAAGAGGAACAACAGTTGGCTTTCGAAACAATGGTAGAGGCTTTCACTACGGCTGCAGTTCTTTGACATTTTGATCATGATAGGGAGGTAATTATCGAAACTGATGCCTCCGATTATGTATCCGCTGGTGTTTCGTCACAGTACGACTATGAGGGAGTCTTACATCCTGTGGAATACTTCTTGAAGAAACATACACTGGCCGAATGCAATGACGATATATACGATGAGGAACTTATGGCCAGTATCAAGGCGTTGGAGGAATGGAGAGTGGAGTGGGAAGGGGCTGCATACTCTCTTAAACTGATAACTGACCATAAGAACATTGAGTATTTTATGACAAAGAAGCTTTTGAATCGACGACAGGCCCGATGGTCAGATTTTCTAACTAGATTCGACTAGGAGATAGTCTATAGACCAGGCAAATCGAATGGTAAAGCAGATGCTTTGTTTCGTTTGTTTGGCCGGGAGACCTCTCTGAGGGGGGGGATGAAAGACTTGAAAATATGGAACAGGTGGTTCTAAAGCCGCAGAACCTACCGGAACAATTGCGTTTGTTGGTGGAGAGCCCGCCCGCTCAGGGCTGTCCCTCTATTCCCAATCTTATGACAGAGGCATATCAGACTGACCCGCTACCAGCAAAGATACCCGAGGCAATTCGAACGA